>UOFX01000022.1_pt1 | contig 41447 bp, 42 predicted proteins | sample 1989101 | NCBI WGS metagenome assembly UOFX01 (sample SAMEA4712195, study PRJEB27164) | hydrothermal vent metagenome | biome: marine basaltic hydrothermal vent biome; feature: marine hydrothermal vent; material: mineral | place: Pacific Ocean | collected 2011-06-14/2011-07-23 | depth 1719 m
CAGGTATATCATTTTCATGACTGGTGCGGTCAGCAGATCAAGACCTATCATGTGGAAGTGATTGACTCTGATAAGCAGTACTGGGAACGTGAGGTTGAGACGGTTATAGAGGCAGTGGATAAGGGATATATCCCCAGAGCGCAATACGGTGCATTGCTAATTGATGAGGGGCATGATTTTGATGCTGATTGGCTCAAGCTGGTGGTGCAGATGCTTGATGAGGAGAGCAATTCTCTATTGCTGCTTTATGATGATGCCCAGTCGATCTATAAAAAGCGCACAGGGCTTGGTTTTAGTCTCTCCAGTGTAGGTATTCAGGCAACAGGACGCACGACTATATTGCGACTAAATTACCGCAATACGAGGGAGATTCTCAGCTTTGCCTATGCCTTTGCTCGCCATTACCTCAATCCAAAAAGTGCTGATGATGACCATATCCCCCTAATTGAGCCTGAAGCTGCAGGAACCTGTGGCCCAGAGCCTGCTGTACGACAATTTGATTCTCTTGCAGCTGAGGTGAACTACTCTTTTGCCTGCCTGAAAAAGTGGCATAAGCAGGGGGTGCCTTGGGGTGAAATGGCCGTGTTGTATATTGATGGGAGTGGCGGTCATGCTATTTCGGCTCAATTGAAAAAGGCAGCTATTCCCTATGCCTGGCTGGGTAGCAAGAAGTATAAGAGTGCCTATAACCCAGATCTGGATCAGGTAACTGTGTTGAGTGTATACAGCAGCAAGGGCTTGGAGTTTTCACGTGTGATTATGTTGGGAATTGATCAGGTAGATGACAGTGAAGACAACCAGGAGGATGGGGCACGGTTGTTATATGTGGGTATGACACGAGCCCAGGAGTGTTTGTTGGTGACATCTTCAGGAATGAACAAGTATACCCAGCGGGTGCTGGAGGTGGCAACTGAGTAATTTATGCATTAAGAAAACTGGATCAACTGGATTCTGTTCAAACGATTGAAGAGCTAAAAATACCCCCTGTAAATCGTCTTGAAAAACTTTCAGGAGATAGAAGCAATCAGCACAGCATTCGAATAAATAAGAAATATAGAATTTGTTTCACCTGGGATGAAACCGGGCCGGTTGATGTTGAAGTAACAGATTATCACTAGAGGTGCATTATGGTACGTATTCCAACAAATAGAGAACCAACTCATCCAGGTGAAATGCTTCGGGAAGAGTTTCTTGTTCCAATGGGCATAACTCAAAGTGATCTTGCAAACGCAATCCATGTTCCATATCAACGCATTAATGAACTGGTAAACAAAAAACGAGGTGTAACGCCAAGCACTGCACTACGTTTAGCCAAATTCTTCGGTATGTCGGCTGATTTTTGGCTTAACTTGCAGGTTCGATGGGATCTTTTTAAAGCACAAGCAGCAGAGAAAAAGGCACTTGATTCAATTGAGGATTTTCACCAATTACAAAAAATGGCCTAAGTGGGAAGTGCCGACATAACAAATCCAGAAACTGAAACAATATGGCTGGCAATACACTATATGTAGAGAAGTAGGCTATGATTTTTATCTCTTGCAGCAGGTATGGACAGGACAGCCAAATCCATGACTAACCATCAAAGCAACAACCCTCTACACGGCATAACTCTAGAACAAATCCTAAAAACCCTAGTTGAACATTATGGTTGGGAGCGATTAGGCCAAACCATTGATATCCGCTGCTTCAACAGTAACCCTTCTATAAAATCCAGTCTTAAATTCCTAAGAAAAACCCCCTGGGCAAGAGAGAAGGTTGAAGCACTCTATGTCTCTACACAAAACAGTGTGTGGATGAGAAAGTGATTGTTCAGAACTATTCCAGCAACTCTTTCTTTATGGGAAGCATGGATGTGAATTGCATGAGGCCTGGGTTTTCGCGGCTGCAAGCCGCTCCTACGGGTAAGCAAGAATCACTATATTGAGATATACATGTACTTGAATAATATATAAGTAGATATATACTTACCCTAATGAAGGAAATAAAATTTCATGGACGAGCGCTTGATGTAATTCGTGGCTTTCCAGCAGATGCTAAAAATGAAGCAGGACATCAGTTGGACAAGGTACAGCATGGCAATATTCCCACTGACTGGAAGCCGATGTCATCGATTGGTAAGGGCGTGCGGGAAATTAGGATACAGGAGCAAGGACAGTACCGAGTGATCTATATCGCAAAGTTTAAAGATGCAATTCATGTCTTACATGCTTTTCAAAAGAAAACTCAAAAGACCCGGAAGCAGGATATTGAAGCTGCAAAAAACGTGCTAAAACAGATTCTTACGAGATATGACGATGAGTAACCAACGATTTAACAGTGTCTGGGATGCATTAGAGGATGACCCAGTACGGGCAGAAAATCTGAAGCTGCGTTCTGTTTTGATGATTGAGATTGCGGAAAAGATAAAGAGCCAAGGACTCACTCAGACACAAGCTGCTGAGATCCTGCAGATTACTCAGCCACGCATCAGTGCATTGCTCAAAGGAAAGATTAACGATTTCCGTCTTGATGGCCTGGTGGATATGGCTCATCGCTTAGGTTTGCATGTTTCACTCAAAGTGGCTGCATAAAGGTATAGGTTCCATCTGCATTGCTGGACGAAAAAGCAGTCCCAGCAGAGTCTATTGGATTAGTGTTAACAGGCCCTAACTTAAGCCATCTAACCCGGCAAACGAATAACTCCAGTGACGATACCAAGAATTTCCACCTGGTCATGGCGTAGATAGATCGGCCTCATGGCAGCATTCGCAGGCTGTAGACGGACACCATCCGGTTCCACATAGAATTTCTTAAGGGTCACGGTTTCATTGTTGATCTTGGCTACCACGGATTGGCCGTTTTCAGCGGTTTCTTTCTTCTGCACTACGATGATATCCCCATCCTCGATGTTGTCTTCGATCATGGAGGTGCCGACCACGCGTAGCGCGTAGGATTCCTTGCGCGCCATGTTAGCGGGTACCGGGACGGTTTCCCTATTTTCGATAGCCTCTATCGGATTGCCAGCGGTGATACGCCCAAGCAGGGGGATCTCTACTTGACTGATGGAAGCAATTTCAACTGGCTCAATGCCCTGGATGTGGAGCGGGCGATTGTTTTTAGGGATCATGAGGTGGATGTTGGACATTTTGTGGTTCCTATTGTTAGAAGTTAATAACGGCGCATTTGACCCACTAGTACCCCTTGCAGCCGGATCTGATCGGGGTGGTAGTGCTGAGGTTCCATGTGGCTGTTGGCCGGGTGCAGGCTGATGCGCCCAGGCCGTTGTTCGATACGCTTCAGGGTGGCCTCCTGCTCATCAATCAGGGCCACTACGATTTCACCGTTTCGAGCCTGATCCCGCTGCTCTATTACGACCCAGTCGCCATCCAGAATGCCTTCCTCGATCATGGAGTCTCCCTTTACCTGTAGGACGTAGCAGGGGTGGTTTGTGCGTAGTTGCTCCGGCACCTGAATGGTTTCTCTGTTTTCAATGGCCTCAATGGGCTTGCCAGCTGCGATATAGCCCAGTAGTGGGAGTTCAGCATCGGTTGGGACATCAGTGAGGCGGATACCTCGCTGCTGACCATTCATTGGTTCTAGTAGCCCGGAGGAGATGAGGGCCTGGATCTGTTTGTGCATGGAACCCCGTGAGCGAAGACCCAGTGCGGTGCAGAGTTCAGCCAGGGTAGGGGGATGGGCAAATTCATTGAGATGCTTGCACAGGTAATCGTAGATCTCTTGCTGGCGCCGGGTCAGCTTTGAATGAGTTCGGTGGCTCAAGTTCCAGGTATCCGCATAAAAGGAGAACGAATGTAGAACATAATCCAGAAAAGGATTGAGTGCAATAGCTCAGATGGTTTTTAGGGCCAAAAAAGCTGTAAAAACTTCACCCTTGCAACTACACCCATGAACTAAGAAACAAAGTGGGAAGCAATAGTTAATATATTGCAATAACTTCTCGCATCGTCTACCATCAGGCCATAGGCTGTCTGCGCCAGGTATAACTCAATGAACTACAATGATATAAGCTATATTGATAAGCTTGACCAGCTCTTAGAGGTGTATGAATATTCAACAAAGCTAGCGGAAGCGATTGGCGTCTCTCGCCGATCACTTCCCAACTGGCGTGACAATCCAGATTCAATCAGGCCTGAGCACCGCCTGGATATTGATGTATTGTTTTGCAAGCATTTCATTATCCCGCAGTGGGATACACGAGGGCAGATATTGCCTCCTATATTACTACCTGACGAAATGCTTAATAACGAAGTGTTGTTTATGCCGTTTTTGCGCCGTTTAAGTTACGGTACGATTGAGATTGAGACAGATATCAAGAAGGCGGATTTTGATAAGGTGATAGATGAGGACAAGCTGCCTAAGAATATGGATCGGGTGATGTTTCAAGAGGCGCTGAATACCTTTATTACCCACAAGTGGCTGTGGCAGAAGATCATTGAGCGTGCTGAGCCATTGATTATCAATGAGGAGGGCATCAAAACACTGCATGCTGATTTTATGCGTGGTGCATATGAAAGTGCCGGTTTCTTTTCAGATAAGGTTCGTGTGATGGGTAAGCTGGATGGCTTGCAAACCACTTTACCAGAAGATATTCCCGAAGAGATGAATCGTTGGGTGTATAAGTGTGCCGGTGCGGCAACGCTGAAAGAGATAGCCAAGGCGCATGCTTATTTTATTGCCATACATCCATTTGGTGATGGCAATGGTCGTGTAGGGAGGGCTTTAGTGATGGCTCAGTGCCTGAATGCACGCCTTATGCCGCCGGTATTTGATGGTGAAAACAGGGCGATTTACTACGCATCCATGGAACATGCCATGTTGCATGGTCGGTACGCACCGCTGATTCGGCTGTTTAATGAAGCATCTGAAATCTAGTTATTCGCGGCTGACAGCCGGGTGGATGTATGGTTTCTTAGCATTACGCGCAATTGCGCATAATGTATATTATGTTAAATGATATATATTTATACTAATCATAGTATTGTGCGTAATATATAAAGTGAATTAGAGATAAACACTCTCCTCGTGGAGTTAGATTTTATTCATACCAATTTTCAATTTCCAACTTTGATACCCGAGAAAATTCTTTAATGTTGTTGGTGATTAATACCCCTTGGTTTGCCAGTGCCGTGCCTGCAATCAATACATCACATGCGCCTATTGGAGTTCCCTTTTGTTCTAGTTGAGCACGCACTAAGGCCGATAAGCGTGCCTCCTCATTTCCAAATGGCAAAACTTCGACCAAAGAGCACATTTCTTTTAATTGTGCCTGTCTTTTCTCAGGTGAACTTGATTTTGCTATTCCGTACTCTAGCTCGTACAACACAACTGCTGGAATCGCTATATCTTTTGGGGAAGTGGCTAAAAACTCATGGGCCACATTGCCCATGCCCTTAAAAAAATAAATTAATGTATTTGTATCAAGCACATACATTAGATTTCTTCTCGGCTGGCATCTTTGCCAATATTTAACCTCATGTCGTCTACCAAGGGAAAATCTTCCCAAGTACCCGCAAGATCCACGATAGATCGCGGCCATTCATTTGTCACCTTGTCTTGAATAAGACTTGCAATCCACTTGCTCTTTGATAAATGAGCTGATTTAGCTGCTGCAACCATTTTGTGCTCAACAGCATCTTCCAGATAGATTGTGACTTGCCCCATAACTTAGCCCTCAAATATAATATATGTTTAAGTATATGTGCATGTTTTAGGTTGTCAATGTTTTACCTTTGTGTAGATTCATCAGATTTGATTCTATCTGCTGCTGACCGAAGCATGCGTGTCAAGGTAGGGTCACGATTAACGAAGTGGTGTTTAAACGCCGCCAGGGCGTGCAGTGCAGCAACTGTGATTAGTGTGATGGCCAGTGTGAGGTGGATTGTACCTGCGATATCTTCCAGTCTCTCAATAGATGTAATCAGCGCTGGTATCTCAAACCAGCCAAATACCGAGAGGCTGTGTCCATCAGCGGTAGAAATAAGGTATCCACTGGTGCCGATGGCTACTATCAGTAGATAGATGCTACGGTGAACCAATTCGGCAATAGCTTGCTCCCATGCCTGCCCTATGGGTTCTGGGCGCAGATTGAGCTGCCGCCAGATAAAGCGTAGTAGGAACAGGAGCATCAGCAGTATGCCGGTGCTGCGGTGCAGGTTTGGCCCTTTATGGTACCAGGGGTCGTAATATTCAAGGCTGGTCATCCATAACCCAAGGGTGAACATACCAATGACGGCTATGGCACAGATCCAGTGGAGAATAATGGTAACTGAACCATAGTGCTTATGGGTGTTTTGCAGGCTCACGGCGTGCTTGTTTTTTCAACATGACGCCCAGGTGTTACTTTTTTTCAGTTTCCTGGCTTGGTGCTGGTTTGATGGCTATATTTGGGTTACCAAGGTTAAAGACATCTAGACCAGTTACCTCACGAGGTGGCTTTTTCTTTATTTGTGATGCTGGCAGTGAGAGCTGCTTCCAGTGCGGGAGCACAACAAGAAGGGTGATTGCTAAAATTACCAGGCTAAACCAGATGCCGTATTGACTCTGGATTAACCACTTTGGCTGCCAAAGCACCTGCATTACAATGTTCCCCGCACTTATAGCAACAAAAATGTATACCCCGCTTTTCTTCATTTTCCACAGCATTATCACGGATATTATGAGGAAAAAACTCACGAGAAGCCCGTATTGTGCAGCTGGGATTATGTGTTCAGGAACCTCGGTTATCAGCCCAGGTTCCGCTGCTACTGGGATCTCTGGCTCGGCATCAATAAGGTATTTGGTAGGTATTTCGTACTTACTGGTACTCCTGAATATCTTTTCCGGCCCAAGGCCGTTACCGATCATGATGCCGCCCAATGACCCAACAAATTGCAGCCCGCCAAGCAAAAATAAGGTAATGCAAAGAAATGTAATGGATTTAGGCCTCACCGCAAACTCCTGAAAAATAGGGATAATTGTTGTGGACTCATCCTTAGCCAGACGAACCCACAGGGTCGCTGATTCTACACTATTAATTGTTCAGTAAGTATTTTTGCAGCAATGAGGCAATTTTCATCCACTGCCAGTAGTTTATCGGCTAATATGTTGAAGAATAGCGGTAATTCTGAGCTGAAAATAAAAATACATCCCCTGCATTAAGGGCAATAATTAAGGAGCAGTAAACATGAGTAAGCACGACGAAAGTAGCGGCCTCTCATTCCGTCAAAGTGTAGACCATATGGTAGACCGAGCCATCCAGATTATGAATTTGGATGCTGGCATAGCTAATGCCATCAAGGCTTGCGCCTCGGTGCTACAGGTTACTTTTCCGGTCAAAATCAAAGGGGAGATCAAGTCATTCACGGGTTGGCGAGCTGTACATAGTATTCATCGGCTGCCGTCTAAAGGTGGTATTCGTTATGCAACATCAGTGGATCAAATGGAGATCGAAGCACTTGCTGCCCTGATGACCTATAAATGCGCCATTGTTGATGTGCCTTTTGGTGGCTCCAAGGGTGGCTTATTTATCAATCCCAATGACTACACCAGGGACGAGATGCAAAAGATCACCCGCCGTTTTGCTCGGGAGCTGGCTGAAAAGGGATTTCTAAACCCTGCTACAAATGTACCAGCTCCTGATATGGGTACAGGGCAACGGGAAATGGCATGGATTGCTGATACCTACAAGCACCTGAACCCAGATGATATCAATCATGTGGCCTGCGTAACTGGTAAACCTGTTGCCCATGGCGGCATTCGAGGTCGAACTGAGGCAACAGGACGCGGTGTTCAGTATGCCTTGCGTGAATTTTTTCGTCACTTCGATGAAGTAAAGAAAGCTGGGTTGAAGGATGGTCTGGCCGGGAAGCGAGTGATTATTCAAGGGTTGGGTAATGTTGGCTATTTTGCCGCTAAATTCCTATCTGAAGAGGACGATGTAAAGATTATTGCCATCATTGAGCATGATGGTGTCATCATGAATGATGAAGGCATACAGGTAGATCAAGTGCATTATCACAAGTCTGAGACAGGTGGTGTCAAAGGTTTTGCTGGGGCCAAATATTCTCCAGACGGCGCAAAAGCTCTTGAATTAGAGTGTGACATTCTAATCCCTGCCGCATTGGAAGGAGTGATAAATGAAGATAATGCCAAAAATATAAAAGCCAAATTAATTGCTGAGGCCGCTAACGGCCCAGTGACATATGAGGCTGACTGCATACTCAGAGAGAAAGGTGTGACAATTCTACCCGATGCATTCATGAATGCCGGTGGTGTGATAGTTTCTTATTTTGAATGGATTCGCAATCTTACTCACATCCGTTTTGGACGTTTAGAACGGCGCTTTGATGAAGCACGGGGGCAACATATTGTTACTGCATTAGAGACGATGAATAATGCCCCAGTTCCTGATTGGATAAAGGAAGAATTGGTGCGTGGTGCAGATGAATTTGATCTGGTACGCTCAGGCCTGGATGACAGCATGCGCCTGGCGCTACAGGATATCATTGATACACGTAATCGTGATAACAAGATTGATGACTATCGCACGGCATCCTATGTAATAGCCCTGAATAAATTATCTCGCTCCTATATTGATATTGGTGTGTACTAATAATGTACAAAAGCTATTTTGGGTTTGATGAGTCACCTTTCTCGATCACTCCTGATCCAAAATTTATCTATATGAGTCGACGGCATCAAGATGCCCTCGCACACCTGGAATACGGCCTGTTTGAGACCAGCGGATTTGTGCTGCTTACGGGTGAGGTTGGCACTGGAAAAACCGCCCTGTGCCGCTGCATGTTGGAGCAATTACCAGCAACCATTGATGTTGCTTTTATTTTAAACCCTCGACAAACTGCACTGGAGTTGCTGGCTAATATCTGTGATGAGCTGCACATCAGCTATCCACAAGATACCAGCAGCATCAAGGTTTTGATTGACCTGCTAAATAAATATTTACTTGAAAATCATGCCAATGGCAGGCGTACTATTCTAATCATAGATGAGGCACAAAATCTCTCAGATGAGGTAATGGAACAAATTCGCCTGCTGACAAACCTGGAAACCAGCAAGCATAAATTATTGCAGATATTACTGGCTGGTCAGCCAGAGCTACAAGCAATGTTGGATCGCCCGGTGCTGCGCCAGTTGACCCAGCGTATTACAGCCCGATATCACATCGCACCACTAACTCTTGTCGAGACTGGTGCTTACATCCGTCATCGCATGGGGGTTGCTAACGTTCAGCGACCAATTTTCTCCAAGTCTGCAATCTCCACGGTTTTTAAATTATGTGGTGGAACCCCACGGCTAATCAATATTATCTGTGACCGTGCTCTACTTGGAGCATATGCCCAAAATGCAGATTCAATCAATTCAAAAATAGTAACTCAGGCTGCACAAGAGATTCTGCCTGAAAGCACACGTAGCATATTTGGGCCAGCAGCTCGTATTCTCGCAGTTGCCATGCTATTGGTGAGCTTTGCCGTAGCGGCCTACAGCCTGCGCCCATGGGAGCAATTGGAGCTATTCAAACCTAGTGATGAATCTACTGTTGCTGATTCAAGTGCTTCTGTGATCGTTCCTATCAATCCGGCAGATAACTCTCCATCAATACAGAAGCCGCCCAAAGAATCTAAGGCCGAGGATATGGAGATCTTGGCTAAAGCACAAACTGCGGATGTGCCGGAATTGGTTAGAGCACCCACTGATGCTGAGGTCAGTGTTAGCGCAGCAATTAAGTCAAATACCGAGATACAAAAGTCGCAACTGATGGAAGAAACGACTATAGCTAAGGATGAGTCTCATGCTGATACTTCTGCCTCAGACCTGGCAAGTATCCTGATAAACCAGAATTGCAACAGCAGCTCAGGAACAGCTATCAGTGCCCTCTTCCAGCTCTGGGGCAAAGAATATAAAGGACAGTCAGGCCGCACTGCATGTGATAGTGCTCGTAATGAAGGTTTACGTTGCCTGCACCGCTCTGGGACATGGAACAATCTCCGTCGCTATAATCGACCAGCAATTGTGGAACTCCTGAACCAGGATGGTAACTGGCAGCATCTGCTGGTAAATGAGATTACCGAAGATAGCATTCTTTTAAGCTGTGGTGATCAATCTGCCAAGGTAACCATTGGGCAAGCTGATGCCCACTGGTTTGGTGAATTTCTGCTGTTATGGCAACCACCCAAGCAGCGCCTTCGCTTTGAACTAGGTAATAAAGGCAGTGATGTACATCTGTTTCGTGAACAGATAGAGACGGCTCTGGATATTGAGCATAGCACCAATGACCACACCAATGAGGTATTCGATAAGACCCTTGAAGAGCAAGTGATTCAATTCCAACGTACCAACTTACTGCAACCTGATGGTGTTGCCGGGAAGGACACCATAATCCTGCTGAATACCCTTGCAGGGGATTCATCTATTCCCCTGCTACATCCATAATCCAGTCATGTCATTCATACTTGAGGCACTGAGTAAGGCCGAAAATGATAGGGGTACTGCTACAAGCTATACTCAAGCATTGCCGCCTCTAGTAAAAAATAATTCTACCAGCCAGCGACTGTTGGTTTGCTTGATTTTAATTGCAGTAAGTGTCTTAGTGCTTGGTGGTTACCTTGCTGTTCAGCACTTTAATGCCCCCGCAGATAAACCTGAATCTAAAATACTAAAGTCTACAGTCGTCACTAAAACGGCTATACCAAAGCAGCCAGTAAAGCTTATGGCTGCAAGAAAACAACAGTTAGAGATACCTCCTAAAGCAGAATCAGTCACCAACACTAACCTCTCCCCTCCCCCACTTGCTCATGCTGAAAAAAAACCGACTACCATAAGACATAGCAATGTCACTGCTTATCAGGTTCCTAGCTTGCACACAATGACTCGCCAGCATGGCAAAGAAGCAGAAGATGGTGCCGTATCTGCTAACAATACGCCTAAAAAAGCCTATGTTAAGTATGAGATTGCACAGCCAGTTGAGAAAAAAGACAGCGAAGCTCAGCTACTACCGTCATCAATGCATGCGCAGATTCCTGAACTTGAAATCAGTGTTCACATGTATTCGGAAACCCCATCTAAACGGTTCGTATACATACAGTCTGCACGCTATGGGGAAGGCGCCAGGATTAGTGATGGGCTGGTACTGGAGGAAATAACAAGTACCGGAGTGATTCTGGATTACCGTGGTTCGCTTTACCGGCTTCCAATCAAGATGTAATGATTGCTAACTTAGAACCACCTTGTTTTTACCGCTTGTTTTAGCTCCATACATAGCTGTATCTGCAGCATATACCAGGCCATCATCATCTGTAGCGTCATACGGATATGCCGCTAAACCCATACTCACCGAAATACAACCTAGCGGCTGCGCCTCGGCATGTGCGAATGGGTGTGAGGCTATTTTTTTTAGTAACTTATCAGCAACGATTTTTGCATTAGTTTTAGATGTCTCTGGTAGGACGACAACAAATTCCTCACCACCATAGCGACATGGGATATCAATTTTTCTGATGGAGCTGGTAATCAAGAATGCAAGCTCTTTAAGTAATGTGTCTCCAGCCGGGTGACCATTTGTATCATTGTAGTGTTTAAAGTTATCAATATCCATTATCAAGAACGAAAGATCATGTTCACATCTTGCAGCACGCGCTATTTCTGTATCCAACACATCAATCAGGTAACGTTTGTTGAAAAGCTCTGTTAGCCCGTCTGTAATTGCCATCATTTTTGTTTTCTCAAACAGGCGGGCATTCTCCAGCGCAATTGCTAAATGCTCTGCAACGCTATTGAAAAGATTTAGATCGGAAAACGCAAATTTGTTTGGCCTGTCACGAAAAGCACATATCAGCCCCATGACTTTACCGCGCCGGAGAAATGGCACAATAACTAAGGAGCCAATATCAGGGCTAAAAATATCTTGCTTGGTAATGGTAACATCAGTATCTATATCTTCAATCAAGCGACATATTCCAGCAAAGGCAACAAGAGAGTAGATTCCCTCATGTATATTAGGTCGTATACTGCATACCTCTTCTTCAGTAAACCCAGTATGTGAGGCCACTGTCAGTTGGGTGAAGTTTTTATCAGGTATAAGAATCAGCATACGATCAATGTCCATATCTTTGCTGATATCATCAATCAACCTAATCAGTAACTGATCAGTCTCAAAGCTTGCATTTAAAGTCTTACTAACATTGTAGAGCGCATATATTTCCAGCAGTCTTTTATCAAGTGCAGCTTTTGTTTCTTCTAGGGATGAGGCCATTTTATTAAATCCATCAGCCAATTTGCCAATCTCATCTTCGCTATCAATCGTGGCTCTGACTGAGAAATCACCTTTTGATACTCGGCTAAAAACCCCCAACATTTTATTGATATTTCCAGTGATAATGAGTGATAGCAGGCCTGTTATAACGACCATTAATGTGATAAACCTGAGCAACCAGGTGCCAGCCATTTCAATATTGTTATCACTGATTTGTTGATTGATAGACGCAAGAGAGAATTCCAGGCTGATAGCACCCAATACATCCCCAGGTTTAGCATATGTATGGCAACCATCATTTTCGGAGCAGCCTTTTTCTTTGGCCACATAGGGAATGAGTACGCGAGCAGAATCACCTTCAAACATGTATATAGATTTGCCGGTTGACAATACCTGCTCATCCAGTTCATCGCGTGCTTGCTCACGCGGGTCAATAGCTATGAATGCAGATGCTTCATCAATCTGCTCATTTATCTCCTCAATACTATCCCCTAAATCATCCAACTGTTCTTGCAGCTCATCCCTTTCATCTGCATCCTGGGTTGTATCTAATGTGGTTTTAATCTCAGTTATCTGCTTTTCATATAAATTTTTGGTTTCCATAAGAGGAGGTATAATCTCCCGCCTGTTAACCTCCATAAATATATCATTGGTTAGCTTGCTGCGGATAACACGCACATCCTCTAAGTCGCTCAACTCTTCCTGCATGGCTTTAAATAAGGCGAAGCGAATATCCATTTCACCTTTACGCATCAGTGTGTTTAGCGAAACCCTGACATTTTCAGCAAACAAAAATGTCCACTCTTTAACCGCAGCATGCGTGATTTTGTGGCTTTTCTCTGCGTTATAGTTAATATCCAACACAGTCATAACCAGCAGAACAATAGACATTGCCCCGATAAACTTTGTACTCAGCTTCAGGTTTCTGATGCGTTTTGCAACATTGCTTAACATGTTGGTATATAGCTGGTTACGAACGGACTAAAAGGCAAAACTGCTTTTTTTCCTCTTAGGATGATATGCCTTGCGTTTTTGCAGTGCTGCCTGCCACTCGAATATATACTTAGGAGCAATATTTTTATGAAACGGGGAATCTTTATGAGCGTGGCACTCTAAGCAAACTGATTCATCATCTGCTCCATAGAGTTGTCCAAGCGATGCAGCTTCTTCCTTGGCGAATCCATACATTTTTTCATCATGTAATATAGAATATTTGCTGCCTGGGCCATGACATGCTTCGCATCCTATAACGGCAAGTTCAGGGGTAGACTCAAGATTTTTATACCCCCCTTTTTTCCGATAACCAGTCACATGACATCCTATGCATTTTTTATCAGTGCGATAGTCCTTATCCGGGTCAAGATCAGCTAGCTTTTTAGCTTTCTGCCTCTTGCCAGGTTTAAGCAAATTGAAAGCTTTCGCATGGCTGCTTGTTTTCCATGCAAGGTATTCTGTTTTATGGCAACTACCACATTTTTTAGCGCCAATATACTTTGGTTTTGCCTCTGCCACCGACCATATCATGGTAAGAAATAGCAAGAGTATTACTGCACCTTTATGCTGTTTTCTTTGCATATCCCTAAGCCCTCTGGCAGAATTAGTTTTCAGATGCACGCCTGAATGGTGGTATCAATCGTCCCAATCTCCCTCTGGGCCTTTGTCAGTGTCAAGAGCAGCACCTTTCTCAATAACTTTTTCTGGCGTCCATTCAGCCGGATCTTCGATTTTAACCCCTTTCGGGCCGAGGTCATAAGAGCCAGCATCCAGGATAGCTTGAATCGCAAGTGGAGCTGTGTTTTCGGCATTAAAAACATCAACCAGCAGAGTGTAAACAAAATCTTCAACCCGCTGCACCATGCGCTCACGAATTGCTGCTGGCTGCCCTAACAGACGGTTTTCAAAAGGCAAGTTTAGCTTTTTGTAATCGCCCATCTTCAATCCTTTGGAATCTGCATAGGTAACCATATCAGCCCATACAGCCTCTTCAACCCCCTCCCCTTCGACTTTGATAAACTGCTTATCATCATCCAGGATGGCATTACCGTAATCATTTACCTTCAGCCCCCAGGAAATCATCTGCAGGGCGGTGGCAACATTGGCCTTTGTGGTATTGGTTTGCTCTGTGATCTCACGTAGACGCTCCGAACTGTTGCCGGATGTTCCATGCTGTGCGCCTGAAATCTTGTACGGAGCCAAGGCATTGTGGATATCAGCAGTCAGCTCAACCTGAATACCTGCTGAGCTGGCTTCAAGGCCGTGGGTGGTACCGTTATTCAGGGCAATCCAGTCGGGGTGAATATCATGGGCGTTCAGACCCTGAATCAGAAATAGAGCCTCACTCGGACTGGATAGTCCGTGCTTACCCTTAATCTCACCAACCTCTGTCTCATAGCCTGCCCAGCTTGGAATAAGTGAATTCAGCTCAAGATTGGCATTGAGGTTATCAGGGTCTGGAAGGTGTGATGCATCTATAGCAATAGATGTAATGCCTGCATCGAATATTGAGGGAATCTCCGATTTGGCGGTTTCAATGTCTGCATCACTCTTGATGACGTAGTGGTCGGCATGGATAGCCACGGGGATGGTGATGCTCATTTCATTGCAATAGGCATCAACCTGGCGTGCCATGTTCCAAAGGCTGACTGGACAATAAGCATTGGCGCCGCCTTCAGATTTAGCAATTTCGATGATAATGGCAGCATTAGCGCGCTGTGCTGCGCGTAATGCTCCGCGAACTGCAAAACTGTTGCGCCCGTTAGCAGCGATTGTCATAGCGCCACCTTTGGCCAGCATGGCCCGATCAATAGCTTTGCCGCTTACCAACAGCGCTTTGGAGTGTGGGAAGAGGTTGACTACATTGGGTGGACGTCCAATCTCCATAGCCTGCAGGTAATCTGCTGAGAATTCAGTCATTTCAGCCTCCAGTTATTAATTTACCTTGATTAGCTCGATATCAAAGATCAGTGTTGCATCAGGACCAATATCACTGCCTGCTCCACGTGGGCCGTAGGCTAGATCAGATGGGATAACTACGTGCCATTTTGCACCTTCTTTCATCAGCTGCAGAATCTGGGTCCAGCCAGGAATCACCCCATTTACAGTAAAATTGATCGGCTCATTACGACTGTAGGAGCTATCAAACTCTTTGCCATTGAGCAGGGTGCCGCGATAGTGCACAGTAACCGTGTCAGTTGCTGTGGGTTGCTTGCCGGTGCCAGCTTGAACTACCTTGTATTGCAGGCCATTATCCAGCTCTATTACCCCAGTCTTGGTTTTATTCTCCGCCAAAAAGGCAGCACCTGCCTTGGCGTTTTCTGCTCTAGCAGAGGCTTTTTCAGCTTCTTGCTCTGCTTGGAATTTCTGCATGACAACGGCAGCTTCTTCACCGGTAAGCTTTGGCTGATTGCCGCTAAGACCATCTTTAAGCGCCATCATCATGGTATCAAGGTCAATATCAAAGCCCTGTCGTTGCAGCTGAGATCCAGCCTGAAAACCCATGATGTAGCTGACTTTTTGTTTGTCCGTCTCCAGTGCAGAAGCCGCACTATATGTGGTTACGCTAAGCCCAAGCAGTAAAACCATAAACCCATATTCAATTTTCATAAGATACCCTGTTACTGGTTGTAAGTTGTTGCCCACATGGTGTAAATGCTGGGCGTGTTGGAGGTAAAGATTAGTTGCAAATCATTGTGCCGCATCATACAACGAGGCAGTCACGCTGAACAGGCGGAAAAAGTTATTCCAAGTGACGCCAGCCAGTTCTTCCTGATTCATACAGCGCGCTTCTGCGAGGCAGGTGGCTACATGACTAACATAGCGTGGATAATTTGGTTTGCCACGGTTGGGAACCGGTGCCAGATATGGGGCATCTGTCTCAATCAGAATCCGGTCGAGTGGTACCTTCCGGGCTACCTTACGCAACTCATCTGCGCTGCGGAAAGTGATAATACCAGAGAACGAGATATAGAAGCCCAGATCCAGCGCCTGCTTGGCCATAGCCCAATCTTCAGTGAAGCAATGCATAACTCCACCGACATCACAGGCCTGCTCCTCCTGCATGATCTGGATACTGTCTTCAGGGGCAGCGCGGCTATGGATAATCAGCGGCTTCCGGCAAATCCTGGCGGCAGCAATGTGGCGGCGAAAGCGATCACGCTGCCAGTCCAGTTCACCCTCGCTACGAAAATAGTCGAGACCGGTTTCACCGATGGCTACATTTTTTGGATGCTCAGCCAGTTTTGCCAACTCATCTGGCTCTGGCTCACGGCGATTTTGCTCGTTTGGATGAACCCCGGCAGAGATAGAGATCTGAGGATATTTCTCCACCAGAGCCAGCATATCCGGGTAGCTCTCCAGATCAATAGAGACACATAGCATATGCCCTACCCCAGCTTCACGGGTGGCATCAAGTAAGGCGGGGAAACTGCCACCATGCGGTGACAAATCAAGTCTATCCAAATGGCAGTGGGAATCAACCAGCATAGTCATCAGTTTATGGTGGGAACTTCCTACACCCAATATATCCCTTACATAGTATGTGTTGGACGATCCGATTTTAGCGCACCGCCAAGATAACCCTCAATCTTGTTGCGGGCCTTGCCTTTATCCTGGTCACTAAACTGAACACCGATCCCAGCAGCGCGATTACCTTCCGCGTCCATGGGGGTAATCCAGATGATCTTACCAGCCACAGGGAGACGCTCCGTCTCGTCCATCAAGGCCAGTAGCATAAACACCTCATCCCCAACCTTGTATTTTTTATTGGTAGGAATAAAGAGGCCACCATTCTGTACAAACTGCATATATGCAGCATAAAGGGCATTCTTATCCTTAATAGTGAGGGAGAGGATACCTTGCCGCCCACCAGCGACCATATTTGGCGTATTCATAACATCTCTCAGACTTGTGAAATCGTTTTACTATTGGCCCAGGCAAGCAACAGGCTTTCCAATTGCATCTGGGGATTAAGTTGTGTCCCTATGGTTCTATTTGCCTCATAGACCCGATCCAGCATCCCATAGAGTACCCTAAAGTCTAGTACTTGTGCCATCAACTGCAAACGTTGGATCTGGTCTGGATTATACAAGGCTGGCGGCTTAGCCTCGATTTTGAGCCGCAGCATATCAATAAGCCAGCCTGTCAACCAAGTGAGCACCAGAGAGAGATCCAGCTTTTCCCATCGTCCAGCAATGGCCACCGGGTCTTGCTCCCCTTTCAAAGCTAGATAGAAATCATCAACCATCTGCGCTCTTTTCTGCAGGGTGTCAGAAGCGGCAAGGTCTTTAGCCATCAGAGGAGCACCGCCACCCACGGCCAGCAGCAGCTCCGAATCCTGCCCAATCTGGCCGGTAAGCCATTCAATAGCTTGCTGTCGAGGCGGTATGGGAAAGGTGACTCGCTGGCAACGGCTACGAATGGTGGCTGGTAAACGTCCTGGGCGGCTGGTTACCAGGATCATTATAGTCCAGGGTACAGGCTCTTCTAAAGTCTTGAGCAGGCTGTTAGCTGATGCAATATTCATGGCATCCGCAGGCTCAATCACAGTAACCTTGTAACCACCTGCCTGAGCTGTCAGGGAACTCTTATCAACAAAAGCCCGGATGGTATCAATCTTGATGGCTTTTCCAGCTTCTTCCGGCTCGATATGGATATAATCAGGATGATTACCAACTTGGAACAGGTGACATCCCCGGCATTGGCCACAGGGTAGACCACCCGCATCTGCTACCTCACAAAAAAGGGAATGAGCCAGGGCAGATGCAAATATACCCTTGCCCAGCCCCATTGCTCCGGTAAGTAACAAAGCATGGGGCAGACGGTCACTGTTACGTGCAACCTGCAGGCGATCCCAGGTATCCTGGTGCCAGGGGAGAAGTTGCTGGTTGGTAACTGCGGTCATGGTGGGAATTATATCTGATTAGACAGGATGAACCGGATTTTCAGGGAAAGAATTTGAAATTATACAAAGTTCAAAACAGGTCTAACTTGCCAATTGCTCCTCAGCCCGTTGTAGATCCTCTTCAGTATCTACCCCATGCCCAGGGTCTACAGTCACTTCAGTCACATGGATCTTACCGCCATGCCACAGCACACGCAGTTGCTCCAGGGACTCTGCCAGCTCCAGCGGGGCTTGCGGCCAGCTAACAAACTGCTCAAGGAATCTAGCCCGGTAGGCATACATTCCAACATGGCGCGCAAAGGCTACGTCTGTAGGCAGGGAACTGCCCTCCCCTGCAGGAAATTCATCCCGGTGCCAGGGGATTGGGGCACGACTGAAGTAAAGGGCATAGCCATCTGTATCTGTAACTACTTTTACTGCATGGGGATCAAATAATACTGCTTTATCAGTGATAGGACTGGATAGCGTGGTTATATTGGCATCCTTGTGGGAGGCAATGTCCTTAGCGACCTGATCAATCAGTACTGCTGGCATGCATGGCTCATCACCTTGCAGGTTCACCACAATGGCATCATCAGGCCAGCCCAAGGTTTTTATCACCTCAGCGATTCGATCTGTGCCGCTATGGTGAGACGCGCTGGTCATACACACCTGGGCACCAAAATTCTTAGCACAGTTTGCAACTCGCTCATCATCGGTGGCGATTACCACTTCCCCTGCGGCACTCTCGCAGGCCCGCTCATGGACGTGCTGAATCATGGGTTTACCGGCAATATCCAGCACTGGTTTACCCGGCAAGCGGGTGGAGGCATATCTTGCGGGGATTACGACTTTGAAGTCCATCTTCTTTATTTCTGAACTACCCTGCGGCTTCTTCCGCAGACAGTTGACGCGCTTCTTGCTCAAGCATCACCGGGATATCATCCTGAATCGGAAACGCCAGCCGATCAACCTTGCAGATCAACTCTTTAGCCTTGCGATCATGTTGCAACTTCCCTTTGCATATAGGGCAGGCCAGTATATTCAATAATTTCTTATCCACGTTTTAAACCTCTCAATAATTCTGCCAGCCGCTGAGAAAATGCCTCATCAACCTCTACATCGATCGGCACATACCAGTGCCGTGGCCGAGCTATATGGCTGCATTTTACGGCGTCTTTTTCAGTCATAAGTACCGAAAAATCATCATCCGGTGAAATATCACTCGCTACAAATGAGTGATGATCCGGAAATGCCCATTCATTCGGGTGCAGTCCATGCTCCCGTAGCATACTAAAAAATCGCTGTGGGTCACCAATTCCCGCTAAGGCAAGCAGCCGTTGACCGGAGAATTCTTCAAGATCACAGCGAATCTCGGGGTTCACCAGGTTAACCGCCTTGCTTGCGCGGATATGCATAACATGTTCATCCATCTCTGCCTGGCCGTTAGCAATCACTAGATCAACCTGTTTGAGACGTGATGGATGTTCACGTAATGGGCCAGCCGGCAGACAGAAGCTGTTGCCAAATCGTCGCCTGCCGTCAATAACTGCGATCTCAATGTCTCGCCCCAAGGCATAGTGCTGCATACCATCGTCAGAGATGATGATGTCGCAATCTGTTGCCGCTAACAAAGCCCGAGCCGCTGCAACCCTGTCAGGTGCTACAAACATCGGGCAGCCAGTGCGACGGCTGATCAGCAGGGGTTCATCCCCAACCTCATCTACCTTGCTGTCTGGTCTAACCGGGCGAGGAGTATTTCCAGTATCCGCCCCATAACCTCTGGCAACAATACCTGGTCTAAATCCCTGCTGCTGGAGATAGCCAGCCAACCAAACTACCAGTGGTGTTTTGCCGGTACCGCCAACTGAGATATTACCCACCACGATAACTGGTGCCTGCACCTGGTGAATTTTAAACAGGCCAAAATGAAATGCCCGCCGGCGCAACCATGCGATCAGGCAGAACAACCAAGACAGGGGCAGCAGGGATAAGGAGACCGGATTACGGTCGCTCCAATACTCTTCCAGTTGTTTCATGCCAGTTATCAGTTATTATCTACCGGCAATGTCGCTGGAAATGTCATATTTGAAAACCCAAGTTGGCTGGCTGCGTCCATGGCCTTCATGATGGCCTGCCAGGAGGCATTTGCATCACCTGTAATTACCACTGGGATATCCTTCGCACCGGCAGCGGCCTTGGTTATCGCCTGCTTGATGGTCGTGACATCAGAATTTATCACTTCCTGGTTATTCACGTAAAAACGACCATCGGCATCTATTATAATATCCAGTACTTGCGGTAGCTCCTCAACTACAGCAGCGGTGTTGGCCTGCGGTAGAATCACCTTGATTTGAGCCTCTTTTTCAAAGGTGGTGGAGACCATAAAGAAGATAAGCAACAGGAACACCACATCAATCAGCGGCGTGAGGTTTACGTCAGGAGGATCTTTGCGTTGAGGGCGAAGATTCATCCCATTTCCCGCTCACCCTGCATAATCTCAATCATCTTTAGGGCCTGTTCTTCCATGCCCACTACCAGGCGCTCAACCAATCCACTGAAATAGCGATGGGCAATTAGAGCAGGGATCGCCACTGAGAGGCCGGCAGCAGTTGTAATCAGCGCCTTAGATATACCCCCAGCCAGCTCTGCAGGGTTGCCAACCCCAGCACCGACCATGGCGGCAAAGACCTCGATCATGCCAATAACCGTTCCCAGCAACCCCAGCAAAGGTGAAACAGAAGCGATGGTTCCCAGGGCATTAAGATAGCGCTCCATCTCATGTACAACCTGGCGGCCAACCTCTTCAATCGACTCCTTCATCACCTCACGGGAGTGCATGCGGTTAATCAAGCCAGCGGCCAGAATCTGGCCCAAGGGAGAACTCAGTCGGATGTTGGTGATTTGTTCAGCGGAAAGCTGATCATTTTTATGTAGCTGCCATACCTTGTCTACCAGGTTGTCTGGCATTACACGCCGACGTTGCAGCACCCATACACGTTCTAAGATAACCGCAAGAGCAAAAACTGAGCAGGCCACGATGGGAACCATCAGCAACCCACCTGCCTTAATCAATTCAAACAATTTGTTATTCCTTTTTGGTCAATAGGAGAAGTCCGGTAATTCTACCACCTTTTTTAAGCTGTCAGGCTGAAGACTAATCCATCCAATAACGCCTTGCACTCTCCCGATATATGTGTGGCCCGGATATTCCCTCATTGGGGTGCAGACGGAAACTGATTGCCCCGTGCTCCGATGTTTCAAGCACGGTGGCACCTTCAGCCTGCCAACGTCGAACAACCTCTGGACGCGGAAACCTGTAGCGATTCCGATAACCTACGGGCACCAGTGCATACTCTGGGGAGACTGCCTGAACAAAAGCAGTTGTTGATGATGTCATGCTGCCATGGTGTGGTACTTGCACCAGATCAGCAGCCAAATGCTTGGGGGCATTTTGTACCAACCAAGCCTCTACCTCTTTTTCGATATCTCCTGGTAACAGAATCCGGCCTGCTGCATTTTCCACCAACAATACGCAGGAGGCATTGTTCCCCCGCCAGCCTCCTTGTGGCGTTGGATGGAGAAAGCTAAATCTCACTCCATCCCACTCCCACTGCATCCTGTCATTGCACGGCAGCGCTGCTGCCCAGTCAATCTCATCTGACTCCCCACTAACCACCTGCTGCACCATGATCTGCTGCGATAATGACAAACCACCTCCAGCATGATCATTATCAGCATTGCTCAATACCAAACGATCTACATAATTTACCCCCATTTCCCGTAAGAATGGGGCAACTACCGCTGATCCAGCATTAAAATTCTTGGAAAACCTGGCTCCGGCATCAAATACGAGGGTGTGGTGTTGGGTGCGGATCACAGCTGAGAGTCCCTGCCCCACATCCAGCAAGGAGAACCAGACTTCTCCTGACTCAGGGGTTTTTGGCTGCACAAAAAGCATAGGCAACAGGAATATGCCACCTAACCAGCGGCCTGGCAGACCAGATGGGGCCAGCAGCAGTAGCACCCCTACTCCGGCTGACAACCATGCTAAATGAGAAATTCCACTCTGATTCCAGGATGCAAATGGCCAATCTGCAATCAGTGCAAGCAGCTTGATACCACTATCCAACAGCCATGCTATCGGCCATAGCAACGGGCCACCGAGCGCATCAGATACCAGCAGCAGCATGCTACCCAGCAGGGCGGTCGGGACAATCAGTAGCGTGAAGAGCGGTACAGCTACCAAATTCACCACCGGTGCCAACAATGAGACCTGCATCCCCCAGGCCACCAAAATCGGCATCAGTCCCACCGCTACCACCCACTGCACTTGTCCCCATTTTTGCCATAGGGAATCATTGGAGACTCTGCCAGAGATGCCAAATAGAATCACTGCAACAGCAGCAAATGAGAGCCAAAATCCTGCCGACAGCACAGCCAGGGGATCCACCAACACCACTACCAACAGCGCTATTGCCATACCCTGTGATGGGCGTTGCTGGTGCCGCAGCAACAGACCTCCCATGACCACAGACAGCATAATCAGCGCTCGCTGAGTTGGCACGGCAAAGCCTGCCATTGCGGCGTAGAACAGTGCTGCCACTAAGGCACCAATAGCCGCAGCTTGCGGGGTTGGCAGCCACAGGGAAAGCCTGGTATGCCTGCTCCACAGCCAACGAACTATAAAAAACGCCAAACCGGCAATAATGCCAATATGCAGGCCAGATATTGCTATCAGGTGGTTGGTACCGGTACGGGTAAAGACCTGCCACTGATCCCGCTCAAGGCCGCTCCTGTCGCCGATCACCAGGGCTACCAGAATCGCGGCAACAGCATGGTTTGGCACCGTATTAAAGAGCTTACTCCGAATATTCTGCCGCAACCTCTGAAGCACAAAAACTGCTGTGCTCTCAGTCAATCTTTCGTTTAGGGAGGCAGCACGCACATATCCGGTAGCCCGGATATCCTCCTGAAACAACCATCCCGCATAATCAAACCCACCGGGATTCATAAATCCATGAGGACGCTTGAGGCGTGCAAGTAGCTGCCAGCGCTCACCAACTATAAGTTCTGGTGCCTCCTGGTACCAGCCAAGACGAACCTTGCCGGGACTGGAATAAGCCTTGCCCTCAAGCTCCAGCTTCTCCACCTCGAACAGAAATCTGGTTCGGCGTCCATCCTGCTCAGGCAAAGAGACAACCAAACCTTCAATCCGCACATCTTTACCTTCCAGTGAAGGCTCCAGCTCGCTGGTTAGCATCCATTGCCCATGCAGCATTGCCCACAGAAAACCCAGGCAAAAGCACATTGGAATACGCAGCCGCTGGATAATCAGGAAAGACAAACAGAAAGGAACCAGCCAACCCCACACTACATTCGGCAATTCAGGCTGAGACTGAAGAACCAGGATACCTGCGGTAAATGTTATAATAGCGCTAATCATCTTCCTTCCCTGGACACACCATTATTATCCTCTACAACAAAGTCTTAGCTCTCAAAACACACAACCTGGTTTTTGCCATCACTTTTAGCTTGGTACAGGGCTTGATCAGCATGGTCAACCAACGTTTCACTAAGCTCACAGGAATCTCGGTTAAATGCGCCTCCATCAAACATCGAAACGCCAATAGATACCGTCACTTGCAGGCTCTGATCTCCATCTATTTGCACGCTGTGACTGGCTATTGCACGGCGGATACGCTCAGCAATATCCATTGTAATTGGCTTCTCACTATCAATCAGCAAAATAGAAAATTCCTCGCCACCAAAACGAGCCAATACATCAGAACCACGCAGTTGCTCCTTAGCCATGGCTGACACCTCTTTCAGCACCTGATCTCCTACCCGGTGCCCATAGGTGTCATTGACACTTTTGAAGTTATCAATGTCCAGCAACAGGCAGCCCAGCATACCCGCCTGGCGCTGGGTACGCATCACTTCCTCACTCAGGCGCTGATCAAAGAAGCGACGGTTATTAATCCCGGTAAGAAAATCAGTGAGACCAACACGCTTTAATCGTTCATGATTTGCTGCATTTTCCAGGCAGATAGCCACGACCGCAGACAAACGCTGAAGGAAGTCAGTTGCTGATCCCTCAACAAAACGCTCATCTTTAAAACTTCCCAGATTGAGACTACCGATTAGCGTGTCGTACCTGACCAACGGCATTAGCGCCACGCTGGCTGGTTTTCTTCTGTGTTCCGAGAACAGGAACTCATGCTGCACAGGCCGATACTGGCCCAATAACGGGCCTGCCGCCAAACCATACAGAGCATCCAATTTATCTGATACAGCAACAAAAACCAGCTCTGGATGATCCGCCAGGGCAGCATCCTCATCTTCGACAATATGCTGTATCTCATAGGATGGATCAATCAGAATCAGCGAAACCACATCCAGATCAAAGGCAGAACGATAGTCGTAGATAATTGTGTTGATTAACTGCACCAGAGAACTCAACCGTATAAGCTGCAGTTCTTGCTCCTGAAAGCGGCGCATTTTTTGTTCATTACTACGAGCCTGACTCAAAAAGGCCTTAAGCTGCCGACGGAGCTGCTGATTGTCAGAATATAGATCATCATCCATAGCAATAATGCGTAACTTATTTTATTTACAAGCTAATCTGCTTAAATCAGTGCCATTCGGTACTGGCCTCTTATCCTGTCTTTTCCAAACCGTCATTTTCCGGTAACGTATTAGGTAGTTTACAACAACCAACTACAGAAGGATTATTTTTATGGGTTTCCTGCAAGACAAACGAATTCTTATCGTCGGCGTGGCCAGCGACCGCTCTATCGCCTCAGGTGTAGCCGATGCAATGGCCCGTGAAGGTGCCCAGCTGGCCTTCACCTATCAAGTCGATAAACTAAAAAAGCGGGTCGATAAACTCGCAGAACGGTGCAGCTCCAACATTGTACTCCCGCTGGATGTCGCCAGTGACCAACAAATCAGTGATGTTTTTACCGAGCTGGGTAAAGAGTGGGATGGCCTTGATGGCATCATCCATTCCGTTGGCTTTGCGCCACGTGATCAACTGGATGGTGCCTATGTAGATGCAGTCACACGGGAGGGGTTTGCTATCGCCCATGACATAAGCTCTTATAGCTTTGCAGCACTGGCTAAGAGCGGACAGGAGATGATGGAAGGACGCAACGGTGCACTGCTCACTATGACCTATCTTGGTGCCGTACGCACTGTGCCAAATTACAATGTAATGGGGGTAGCCAAGGCCAGCTTGGAGGCGAATGTGCGTTACCTTGCTGACTCCTTGGGCCCTAAGGGGACACGAGTCAATGCGGTATCTGCCGGCCCCATCCGCACCTTGGCAGCATCAGGCATCAGCGATTTCCGTACCATGCTCAGTACGGTTGCTGATCGCACACCATTGCGGCGCAATGTAACTATTGAAGAGGTGGGCAATGCAGCTGCCTTTCTATGCTCAGATCTTGCCTCTGGCATCACTGGCGATGTACTTTATGTAGACACTGGGTACCACATACTGGGGATGGCATAGAAAGCGGTTTACGGGGTATACGACTCTTGAGATTGCCTAATCGTAACCTCCGCCTTGTTGTGCAAGTACTGCATAAAGTGCTCTAAGGTATCCCGCCCCTGAGCACGAGCTTGCGATACTCTGAGTGACAGCAAAGCCTTTTCGTCTTTTGCAGCAAGAGAACCATCTTCAACCTTGTGCAACACGATTAGTGCAAAATCACCATTGCCAAGTACGGCATGGCCATATACTGCATTGTCACCATCTGGACGAGGCATGCTGAAAAGACGTCGAGTAATGGTTGGGGGCAGCTTACTGCCACTACGGCCAACACTAACAGGCTGCTCTAGTTTATGGGTGAGGTTACTGGTTACCTGTTCCAGAGATTCACCCTGGCGCAACCGTGCCAATAGAGAATCGCCTGTCTCTTTGGCCAGCCTTTTGCCTTGCTGTTGCTGTAAAGCTGCAATAATATCATCCCGCACCTGTTCCAGTGGCCGTACGGCAGACATTTCATGCTCATGCACCCTTAAAACCACTACATGGTCATGGCTTATTTCTATCAGCTCGCTATTGTTACCTGCGCTAATGACATCTTCACTGAAAGCAGAATTGATGGCCTTGGCACTACCGGGTAGTTTATCGGCGTCTGCACGAGTCAGCCAATCACTGGTGGTTACCTTGAGTCCTAAGGCATCAGCTGCTGGTTCTAAGGTGCCTGCATTTTCATAGCTCAAATCAACCAGCCGCTCTGCGTATTTATGGAATATACCCTCTGCTTCATTGGCCTGATATGCCGCTAGTACTTCCTCACGGACATCTTCAAAACTCTTTTCAGAGCCGGCAATAATCTCAGTTACCTTGATTAGATGAAAACCAAAATCGGTGCGAACAGGCTCGCTAATTTCGCCTTTCCCAGTTGCAAACAGGGCCTTATCAAACGCTATATCCATCATGCCTGCTTCAACCAGGCCGAGATCACCACCCTGCTCTGCCGAGCCTGGATCCTGTGAAACATCTTTTGCCACAGCAGCAAAATCTTCACCTGCCTGGAGCCTCTCCATAGCATCCTGGAGCTTCTCCAAGGCTGCTTTCTCTGCTTCCTCACTCTCTCCTTCCACTGCAATCAGGATATGGCTGGCACGCCGCTGCTCAAGGGTAGTGTATTCTCCCTGGCGCTCTTCAAAGAAGTCTTTTAACGCTTCTTCATCAGCACCCACACCCTCAGAGACTTGATCCATTTTTAGCTCAATGTAATCCACACGCACCCGTTCAGGAGCCATAAATTGTCCCTGGTTAGCAGCGTAGTAGGTGCTGATTTCTGCTTCATCAATCTCGCCTGACTGGATGAAATCGGCTGCTGGCAGTAAGAGGTAGCTAAGCTCACGTTTCTGTTCCCGGAGGCGTATCATCTCTTCCAGTTCACGCTCGGTAACAATCTCAGAGCCAGTGATGGCCCTGGTGACCTGATCCGTCATCAGTGCTTGGCGAATTTCTTCCTGGAACTCAGCAGGGGAGTAGCTACGTTGGCGCAGCCCACGCTCATATGCCGCTGTATCAAACTGCCCATTAACCTGAAACCCAGGCATGCCGAAAATGGTACCGCGAACCAGGTTATCCCCAACTCGCACTCCCATGCCATCGGCTGCCTGCAAAACAAGCTCATCGCGAACCATGGAATTTAGAACATCCGCACGCAATTTACTCTCTTGAAACAAGTCATAGCTATACGAGTCACCCAACTGCTGGCGCAGAGACATGCGGAAACGATTATAGTTGTAGTCAAATTCCCGCTCAGTGATATCTCGCTCGTTTACTGAAGCCACGACTGGCTCTGCGCCAACACCGAGATACTCCTGAATACCCCACAGGGCAAAGGGAACACTGATTAGAGCAACGATGAGCCAAGCAAACCAGCCTTGAGCCTTATCCCGAATGGATTGAAGCATGATTATTAGTCTATAAAGAAAAAACGGGGTATCAAAGCGATACCCCGCTGATCCGCTGTTGGCGGAGCGGACGGGGCTCGAACCCGCGACCCCCGGCGTGACAGGCCGGTATTCTAACCAACTGAACTACCGCTCCCTTTGTTTGGTGGGTGCTGCAGGGATCGAACCTGCGACCCTCGCCTTGTAAGGGCGATGCTCTCCCAGCTGAGCTAAGCACCCTGGCTGAAGGCGCGCTAGTTTACGGCATCCTTAAGTGCTTTGCCAGCCTTAAACGCCGGATTTTTTGACGCCGCTATATTAATGGTTGCACCGGTCTGAGGGTTACGTCCAGTGCGGGCTGCACGATCACGAACAGTAAAGGTCCCAAAGCCAATCAGAGACACTTGATCGCCATTTTTTAAGGCTCCAGTAATAGCTTCAACCATGCCATCAAGTGCACGGCCAGCCGCTGCCTTTGGGATATCTGCTGCTTCTGCCATTGCTTCAATCAGTTCGCCCTTATTCATTTGTAATAGTCTCCCCGTGGCCAAATTCTGGCCTTAGTATTTATTTAACATCTAAAGGTGTGGAGCCCTGGCAAGTGCCAAAGCGAGTGAAAACCGCGTAATTTATACCAATTGCATGAAACCACTGTCAAGCCAAAGAGCGCGATAATATAGGCTTTTGGCCGCTAATCCATCGCATAAATCAAAAAAACATCAGGTATTTCAAACTGCTACACCAGGAAAAATAAACTGCCGGAAATATGATGTTTATCTCGTTTTTTTAATCAAACTGCATCTGGGATACAACCACTAGTGAGTTGTCAAATCACCTGGTTTTTTCTTTTTGCCCTTAGATCCAGTTCCCTTTGGTTCCGGGGATGACTTGGTCTCACCAAGCGCCAATGGTTCCGGCATGTGAATCAGTGCAATCTCCATTACTTCATCGATCCAGCGAACTGGTTTGATAATAAGATCTTTCTTAATGTTTTTCGGAATATCTACCAAGTCACGCTCATTCTCATGAGGAATAATCACAGTACTGATCCCGCCTCTGTGCGCTGCCAGTAGTTTTTCCTTTAGGCCTCCGATTGGGAGCACCTCACCACGCAGCGTAATTTCCCCAGTCATAGCGACATCTGCCCGTACTGGGATCTTGGTTAGGGCTGACACCAGAGCTGTACACATGCCAATACCGGCGCTTGGACCATCTTTAGGGGTTGCACCTTCAGGCACATGAACGTGGGTATCAAAGTGCTGGTAGAACGTCTTATCTATGCCCAGAGATTCAGCTCGGCTGCGCACCACCGTGGTTGCAGCCTGAATTGATTCCTGCATCACATCACCCAACTGCCCTGTATAGGTAAATACTCCTTTTCCAGGCACCAGCGCGGTTTCAATACGCAACAACTCTCCTCCAACCTCAGTCCAGGCTAGACCTGTTACCTGTCCAATCTGATCCCGCTCATCCGCAAGCCCATAGCGGAATCGCTGTACACCTAAGAACTTCTCAAGGTTGTTTGGGGTCACATTGACTCGCCTGTTACCTTTGCCCAACAGTATCTCCTTAACCACCTTACGGCAGATCTTAGCAATCTCCCGCTCCAGGTTACGCACACCAGCTTCACGGGTGTAATAGCGGATGATATCTCGAATGGAGGCCTCCCGGATCAGTAGCTCCTTCTCTTTCAATCCATTATTGTCCAACTGTTTTGAGATCAGATAATGCTGGGCAATGTTGACTTTTTCATCTTCCGTATAGCCGGATAGGCGAATCAGCTCCATACGATCCAGCAGTGGTGCGGGCATGTTAAGCGTATTGGCTGTAGCTACAAACATCACTTCAGAGAGATCAAAATCCACCTCTAGATAGTGGTCTGCAAAAGTATTGTTCTGCTCAGGATCAAGCACCTCCAGTAGCGCGGAAGCGGGGTCTCCCCGGAAATCCATAGCCATCTTGTCAATTTCATCCAATAGAAACAGTGGGTTGCGGCTACCAGCTTTGGTGAGGTTCTGAATTATCTTACCCGGAAGAGCACCAATATAGGTGCGGCGATGACCTCGGATCTCCGCCTCATCACGCACCCCACCCAGTGACATACGCACAAATTTTCTATTTGTAGCACGGGCAATAGATTTACCAAGGGAGGTCTTACCCACACCAGGAGGGCCGACTAAGCACAGGATTGGCCCCTTCAGTTTGCGTACGCGCTGTTGCACTGCCAGGTATTCAAGTATGCGTTCCTTTACCTTCTCCAACCCATAGTGGTCTGCTTCCAACACATCCTCTGCTGCACCCAGATCCATGCGGATTTTAGTGCGTTTTTTCCATGGGGCATTGGTCAGAGTATCAATATAGTTCCTCACCACCGTGGCTTCTGCAGACATCGGCGACATCAATTTTAGTTTATTCAACTCAGTCTTTGCCTTATCCTTGGCTTCTTTGGTCATCCCTGCCTTTTCTATGCGATTAGCCATCTCCTCCAGCTCATTAGGCACCTCTTCAAGCTCACCTAATTCTTTCTGAATAGCCTTCATCTGCTCATTCAGATAGTACTCGCGCTGGTTTTTTTCCATTTGTTGCTTTACTCGACCTCGAATGCGCTTCTCCATCTGCAGGATGTCATTCTCAGACTCCATTAGCGCCATCAGGTGCTCCAATCGGTCACGCACCTTGGGCATTTCCAGTACTTTTTGTTTTTCTTCAAGCTTCAGGGCCATATGCGCTGCCATGGTATCTGCAAGGCGGCTTGGATCTTCAATGCTGGAGAGAGAGGTTAATACCTCTGGGGGGACTTTCTTATTCAGCTTCACATATTGATCAAACAGGCTAACGGCTGTGCGCATCAGCACTTCCTCTTCCCGCTCATCTAAATTATCATCGTCAAAGATTGAGGCTGTCTGGGCAACAAGATAATCATCAATCGTGTTGAATTCTAGGACTTTAGCACGCTCACCACCCTCAACCAGAACCTTTACAGTGCCATCAGGCAGTTTAAGCAGTTGCAGGATGTTAGCCAGGGTGCCAACCTCGTACAGATCCTTGATTTCTGGGGAATCCACCTCAGCGCTCTTTTGTGCCACCAGCAGGATCTGCTTGCTTTCCTGCATAGCCGCATCCAGCGCCTTGATGGACTTTTCCCGCCCAACAAAAAGTGGAATAACCATGTGGGGGTAGACCACTACATCACGTAGCGGCAACACCGGCGCAACGTTCATCGGCGCTACTACCATTTCAGAGGTAATGTCTTTTGGATTCGGCACGAGCTTATCTCCCGATTGCTGGGGCCTTGCCCAGGCTGATGAATTTCTATAACGAACCAAATAGTGGGGGCGACAAGACCCCTAATCAACCCTGAAGCCTATATTTCCTACCACTGATGGCATTGTTAACAGGGTTGGCATAAATTTATGCATTTTTTGCTTAAACACTACTTGTCCATAGAAGCCAACTGCTTTTCCCCACTCTCAAAGATCATGTAAGGGGCAGATTCACCAGCAATTACAGCCTCATCTACCACTACCTTACTCACATCATCCATTGAAGGAAGGTCGTACATGGTATCAAGCAGCGTCTGTTCCAGTATGGTGCGTAATCCGCGGGCACCAGTCTTGCGCTCCATGGCCTTAAGGGCAATGGCAGTCAAGGCATCACCCCGTATCTCTAACTCACAGTCTTCCATCTCAAACAGGCGGCCATATTGCTTGACCAAGGCATTTTTTGGCTCCACCAGGATGCGCACCAGTGACTCCTCATCCAGCTCATCAAGGGTGGCAACTACCGGCAAACGGCCAACAAACTCAGGGATCAGGCCATATTTAATTAGATCTTCAGGTTCCACACCAACAAGAATTTCGCCTACCTTACTGGATTCATCCTTGCTGCGCACCTCGGCTGAAAAGCCAATCCCACCCTTCTCAGATCGATCACGAATAACCTTATCCAGGCCAGCAAAGGCCCCGCCCACAATGAACAGTATATTTGACGTATCAACCTGGAGGAATTCCTGCTGTGGGTGCTTGCGCCCACCTTGAGGAGGCACCGACGCCACTGTGCCCTCAATCAGTTTCAGCAGTGCCTGCTGAACGCCTTCGCCTGAGACATCACGGGTTATGGACGGGTTGTCAGATTTGCGTGAAATCTTGTCAATTTCATCGATGTAGACAATACCACTCTGAGCTTTATCTATATCGTAGTCACATTTCTGCAGTAGCTTTTGTATGATATTCTCAACATCCTCACCTACGTAGCCAGCTTCAGTCAGGGTAGTAGCATCAGCAATGGTGAAAGGGACATCCAGAACCCTGGCCAGGGTTTCAGCGAGCAGCGTCTTGCCAGAACCGGTGGGGCCAATAAGCAGAATATTACTCTTTGAAATCTCAATCTCATCCTTGTCTGCAGCGGCATGCAAACGTTTGTAATGATTGTATACAGCAACTGACAGCACCTTCTTTGCCCGCGCCTGACCAATAACATACTGCTCCAGGGTAGCATTGATCTCTTGTGGCTTAGGCAGAGTGCTTGCTTCCTCTGCGGAGCCATCCTGCATTTCCTCGCGAATAATATCATTGCAGAGTTCTACGCATTCATCACAGATAAACACAGATGGGCCAGCAATAAGCTTACGCACCTCATGTTGGCTCTTGCCGCAAAACGAACAATAGAGCAGCTTGCCATCGCCGTTCTTACTCTGTTTATCATCACTCATAAAGCTACCTCTCTCAGACAATCCATGTTTATCACCAGAAACTCTGGAATTTCTGAACTTAAATCACTCTGCTGGCCAAAATCAACGATTCTCTTTGCCCTGTTCCCGTTCCTTGATCACTTCGTCAATTAAGCCATATTCGACAGACTCTTCTCCGCTCATAAAGTTATCACGCTCTGTATCTTGCTGAATGGTTTCTATAGGCTGGCCGGTGTGTTTTGCAAATATCTGGTTCAAGCGCTCCCGAACCAGTAATATTTCCTTAGCATGGATTTCGATATCTGTGGCCTGCCCTTGGTAACCACCCAGAGGCTGGTGAATCATAGTCCTGGAATGTGGCAAGCAGAAGCGTTTACCTTTCGCACCACCTGCCAGCAGCAGCGCCCCCATACTGGCCGCCTGACCGATACACAGGGTGCTGACGTGTGGCCGAACAAACTGCATAGTATCGTAGATCGCCAAGCCAGCAGTGACGGAACCACCTGGAGAATTGATGTAGAGGTGAACGTCCTTATCGGGGTTCTCTGACTCCAGAAACAGCATCTGCGCAACCACCAGGTTGGCCATATGATCCTCTATCGGCCCCACCAGGAAAATAACCCTCTCCTTGAGCAACCGAGAATAAATATCATAGGAGCGTTCGCCCCTGGCGGTTTGTTCCACCACAATAGGAACCAAACCCAAATTTGTTGTATCTTGTGCACTCATACTGCATTTATCGGACATTCTGATGATTCCTTTAAGTGTTTAAGCCGTACCACCAGTCAACTCAGCAAATGTGGTTTTTTCTTCCTCGACCGTGACTTGCTCAAGTACCCAATCGGTGATCTGCTCTTCCAAAACGACATTTTCCAATTGACCAAGCTGCTCCTGATTACTGTAATACCACTGAACCACTTCATCTGGGTCGTCATAATTAGCCGCAATCTGATTAACTTTATCGCGCAACCGTTTGGCGTCAATTTCCATTTCGTTGTTTTTGACCACTTCACTCATAATCATACCCAAAGCCACGCGACGTTTGGCTTCATCAAGGAATAACTCCTGATTCAGCTCAGCGCTCTCACCTCTGGCGGCAGCACCAGCAGCAAGCTGGGCCTCAGCTTGTTTTTTCAGGGTTCCGGCCTCTTCCGCTATCAATATCTGTGGGATATCGACGGCATTAGTTTCCAACAATGCAGCCATAACCTGGTCTTTAACACTGGCATTGGCCCGTTGTGCAACCTCGCGCTCAAGGTTTTCCTGGAGATCTTTTCGCAGGCCTTCTACACCACCATCTGCAACCCCAAAAGTCTTGGCAAATTCCTCGTCTACCTTAGGCAACTCAGACTCGGAGACTTTGGTGATATTTACCTCAAACTTCGCTGGTTTGCCTGCAAGTTTTTCAGAGTTATAGTCTTCAGAAAAAATCAACTCCAGGGTACGGGTTTCACCAGCTTTGGCCCCTACCAAACCAGCCTCAAAACCATCAATCATATTATTTGAACCAAGGATTAGCGGCACATCATCAGCCGAACCACCATCAAACAGCTCACCATCAATGTAGCCCTTGAAATTGATGGCAATCTGATCATTATTCTTTGCTGCACGCGGCACCTCAATCCAGGCTATTCGTTGCTTACGCAGCTTCTCAAGCATCGCATCAATATCGGCTTCACAAACCTCCGCCACAGGGCGTTTAATGGTAATGCCGTCCATATCTTGCAGCACCACCTCAGGCATTACCTCAAAGGTCGCTGTGAAACCAAAACCCTCTTCAGGTTTCTTCTCCAAAGCTGTAATTGTTGGCTCGCCAGCAGGTTTCAGATCCTCCTGAGACAGGGCCTCAAAATAGCTGGTTTGCAGCATCTCGCGAAACACCTCATCATACACTTGGCCCTTGTAGAGGCGGCGTATCACCGAAATGGGCGCTTTTCCTGGGCGAAAACCATCCAACTTGGCCGTACGGGCAATCTTCTTCAGGCGCTTCTCTATCTCTTCATTGACACGTTCAGCAGGGACTTCCACGGTCATAGTCCGCTCAAACCCTTCTTTTGCTTCAACCGAAACTTGCATAAAAATCTCTCCAGTGGCCGCCGCCACCAACATTGCTTAATAGACCAGATGGAATAATATGGTGCGAAAGGAGAGACTCGAACTCTCACAGGTTGCCCCACTGGAACCTAAATCCAGCGCGTCTACCAATTCCGCCACTTTCGCATTTTCGCATTTTCGCCAAAACCCATGATGAATATGGCATCATCTTGGGCAAAAGATGCATTATACCGTTAGCTGGCCAGCTATTCTAATCTTTGAGCGATTTTCATTCTTCTGACTATATTCACCCATCCGCCCCCATAGCATGTAGAACCATGTGCGGGAAAGGTATATGGTTGCACCGAATTATTTACTAATCCATTAAGGGTATCCACACACATGCGGGCATTTGCAATCTTTACTGGCTTTCTAGCCATATGCCTGCTGGTGAGCGCCATGATCCACTACCCACTGCACCTGGCGCTTGATGGATTAATTCAGGTTCCAGTACACAAACAGGTCACAAGAATCGGCAAATTGCTTGCGCTGCCAGGCTTCTTTCTACTGCTAATGTGGCTGAGCCTCTACTCCCGCCAAGCCCTTGGGTTTACGCTACAGCGATCACTGTTTGTACGACAAATGGTAATTGGCTGGTGTTACGGCACGCTTATTCTACTTGCCTTGGCCATCAGCCTGATCAGCCTTGGACTCAGAATTCCAGACCCGGTCGATGATCAGTTCTGGCAGGATCTGGCAAAAGCCATTGTCAGCGGACTCATCGCTGGCATATTGGTGGGGATTATTGAAGAAACTTTTTTCCGTGGTGCCATGTTCCAGGCAATCCGGCGTCAAGGTTCGGCTCTATCTGCCATAATGCTCACAAGCTTCCTCTATGCCGCCGTGCATTTCATTAAACCACTCTCATTCGAAGGGCAGGTAGACTGGTTCAGCGGTCTGCAAATTCTCTCCGGGGCTTTTTGGCAATTTGGAGAATGGGCTACCTTTGATTCTTTCATCGCCTTGTTTGCTGTTGGGGTATTTCTCGGCCTGGTGCGGGAACGCACCGGCAATATTGCCTACTGCATTGGCTTGCATGCGGGTTGGGTGCTCATAATTAAATGCACTAAAAAGTTCACCAGCAATAATCACGCAAGTGACTGGGCTTTTCTCACCGGTAGCTATGATGGCGTAACCGGCTATTTGGCGGCAGCCTGGATCCTGTTGCTGACTTTGCTGTATTGGCACCTATCCGTGGCACCTAGCAGAAAACCGTAGATTTTAGTTTTTAGACAAGATTTACAGGGAAAATATGTGCCCCATTTTGTTTGGATTTTGATTTTAAATGAAACCGTACCAATCTCAGAGCACATACCAAAAACTGTATAATCATGCGCTACAAATGAAACTTTGGGAGCATATTCTTGTGCAGAATCCTAATGATCCCCACAATACCTTTGTTACCAATTGTGTAAAAAATTAAGTGGCTACCCTGCTGAAATTGCCGGTAACCTGCCTTAATATGATTGCAGGTTATGCCCATAGTTGAGTGATCAGCAAGTTGATGAAAGCATTGATCAAATTGCAAAAGGTAGGCATTTCGTTGAGTGCGCCCCCATCTCTTTTCTGTAAATATGGCAATCTTTTTTAAATCAATTTTAGCTTTTGCGCTGAGTTTAAAAAACGGCATCAATGGGCTTCATCATCAAGTTCGGAAATAAGCTCACCATAAGAATACTCAACAAAACCGCTATTCTCACCCTCGGTTAGTAGTTGGCGAAGGGTTTCCATTTTAGTCACATTATCTTCAAGCAACCGGAGTCCAGCTCTAACAATTTCGCTAGCAGAACTGTATCGGCCGGTGGTAAGTTGAGTGGAAATGAAATCATCAAAGTGGGTTCCAAGAGTCATGCTGGTGTTTTTGCCCATAATTCGTGCTCCCCGCAATATACCTAATATTGGTATATATTGGTATAAAACGCATAGCAAGGCAATCCTTGTGCCGAGATAAATTCGGAACCTTGGGATTCCCTCTGTAAAGGGATGAAATTGGTTAGTGTTACCCAGCCCCAGTGGGTGAATGTCGAGAGACACAAGTCTCACCTGCCAGAACGATCAATGGCAGATCAATTTCTTTTGTTTCTTTTTGTGACCCCTTTTCTTTTTGGGTTTTAGGTAGGCAACCAGGCCATTTAAACAGTGGCTATCCTTATTTGTTTTGTATTCAAATCATGGTGTTGTAGGATAAACCTAGAAACCACATTGCTTGCCTATCCTTTCCCATTGTTGGGGTTAATGGTAGACAGTTACACAGATTTCAGTACAGTCTTATTCTAAATGATGTCTTTATTCTTTCAAAATAAACGACGCTTTTGACTGTCCGTGTGAATTTGAATTGTTATAAGCGTCTTTCTTTATGGTGCCAAATTCGCAATATATGCACCTCATTGGAATATACTAAATAACGCACAATATAATTACCCGTTATTAAGTCCCGTATCATTTCTGGATCTGGTGCCTCTTCAACGCCCACACCTACAAGTGGAAAAGTTTTTAATTGCTTTATCTTTTTCTTGATAGTTTGAGCCACCCGCTGCGCTGCTTGAGGATTTTTTTCTTCTATAAACTCTCTCAAACGAACCAAGTCATCAATAGCTTCGGGTGTATATCTGATTTTCATGCTTTTGGTGGCTTCAGCTCATTCGCTGTTCCCCAGCTTTCAAGCCATTCATTCACTTCACCTTCTTCTACTAAATTACCTGATTTTACTGATTCAATAGCAACAAGCGTTTCTGCCCATCGTTGCTCTCCAATACTTTTGCGTTCTATAAACTCTTTAATTGCCTGATTTATTAAGTAATTTTTACTTCTATCCAGCTTGACCGCCAAATTTTCAAGTGGACTTTCTATTTCAGGTTGCAACCTAATGCTTGTAACACCCATGATCTCACCTTCGTATGTAATATTATGTATTACATTGTAGCTCCGCTTTGCAGGTAATGCAATTTCGGTATAAATTCTTACTGCGAGGGCAGGACGTTTGGAGCTTATAACGATTAGCGTAACCAGACCGCGAATTTAAACCACATAAATTGCCCCACTTGGACTTTCCTTAAAGTTGCGTTTTTCTATCTCAAATTGACATTCTAAGCCAAAATAACAGCCTAATAATAGCCGTTTTTTATGTTATTTCAATAGGATAGTGTGGTCTGATCCAATATACTGATCAGAAAAAAGTCGGCACAGATAATTTTTCAATTTTAAACCAACAGGTCGTAGTAGTGCATGAGTGAACAGCAAAGCAAGGATCCTCCGCACGATGTGACCCCGAGGCACAATATTCCTCCTCGCGGCCGAGATTCAAGCCGTTGGTTTCTTTTTCTGATTTTTTTCCATCTCCTACCGTTCCCCTGGTACATGGCGGTTGCCGCAGGCTTGGCCCCTGCCAGTTTCCTTTTTGCCGCTGGGTTGGCGGGCCTCTTTGTCGCGGATGGTGGTTCACTGATTTTCGCCGCCTTCCTGTTACCTTCGGCGCTAATTGCCGGGGCGATTTTTTATCTGCTCTCTCGGTTGCTGGCTGCGTTTATCGGCAAGCTGAAGGCCCCAATCATGCGAACGCTCAGCCTGTTGCTGATATTGGTGATCGGCCTACTCGGGGCGATGAATCCAATCTTCATCATGGGGGGGCACAATAGTTCCTCAGCGTTCAGTCTGTACGGTTTTGCTGACACTTTGGCGGAATTCGGCGTTCCGGCTGCTGTCACTATCGCGTATTTCTCCGGCTTGGCTTTTGTGCTGCTTTTTTTATTGGTCTACCAGCATCTGGTTGCTCGGCACAACGCGATTTCTATGCAGAAATGGCAGTGGCAACGTCGCCTACAACGCAAAATTGTGCTTGGCAGCCTGCTCGCCCTAATACTAGCCCTAGGCTGGACACATCGAATTTTGTTAGTTGTAAAACCTCTGGCTGATATGGAGGTTGCTTCGGCGCAATATCATTTGGCCATGACGATTAAGGAAAAACCTGGGGCACGTTTCAGTTCATTTGATTATCAAACCTGGCTGGTACGAGCAGCGGAGCAAGGACATCTCAATGCAGCATGGCAGCTGGTTTTGAATTCCCGTTCGAGGGAAGAGAAATTACGCTGGCTTAAGGTCGCGGCTGAAGGTGAGATGGCCGAGGCACAGTATCAATTTTATCAGGAGCTGTTGAGATCCTCCCCAGGAATTAAATCATCAGAATCGGCCTACGACTGGTTAAACAAAGCGGCAAAAAATCGATTCCCGGATGCCCAGTATGAGCTTGGTTACCACTATGTCACCGGAAACGCCGGGCTGGAGATTAAAAAAAATGCAAACAAAGCACGCCAGTGGTTGGAACTGGCAGCAGATAACGGACAGGCGAAAGCGATGGAAAGACTTTCCAGTTACTACAAAAGAGGGGCGCAGGGTTTTCCACGCGATCCTCAACGAGCCATCGAACTCTTAAATCTGCTAGCGGGCTCTTACGAAGAAGGCCTCAATGGTTTGCCGCAGAATCTACAATTGGCCTCTTTCCGCCGAGCCGATGCTAAGAAAATATCTGTATTTGAAGAACGATTGGCGCACAACGATCCACAGGCACAGGCGCAGTTGGGGCGTGAACTCCTAGAGATTAGCGGAGCAACAATGGGAACGCTGACCGAGGCTGTGGTGATGCTGGAAAAAGCGGCCAACCAGGGCGATTCCCAACTGCAATATGAGCTGGGTGAGATTTTTCTCCTGGGGCGTAAGGGATTGGGTATTGATCTGCCGCGAGGACATAAATGGTGGGCTAAAGCACTGACACAAAATCACGTAAAGACGATGGAACGTGTCGCGCAAGCCTATACAAGTGGTCGCCTTGGTTACCCCGTCGATCTCCTAAAGTCGAAAGCATTGGTAGAAAAATTGGTAGATATTTATCGTGATGGGCTTAATGAAATAGAGGCCAATCCGAATAAGGCGCGATATTGGCGTAGTGAACTAAAATATTTCGACCGACTTTTCGATATAGCAGGTGGTAACTACCAATCCCTCGCTGACCTGCAACCAAAAGCCGAGGCGGGCAATGTACAGGCGCAATATCAACTTGGACGACAAATGATGGTCAGCGGTGGCCCGGCATCATGGCGACAAGGTATCGTGTGGATCGAACGCGCTGCCGAGGGCGGTTATGCCGAGGCACAATATCGACTGCTGGCCTATTTTGAACATCAGCCCGGCCTCACCCGCCACATCCCGAATCGTGGGATAGAATTTTTGCGAGCGGCCGCCGAACAACATCACTTGCTCGCGATGAGAAACTTGGCGCTTGCTTATGCAAAGGGCTATTACGGTTTGGCTCGCGATTATGGAAAAGCCAAAGATTGGTATCAGCGGTTGGTACAAGCTTATGAGTCAGGTAAGTATCTCGGCGAAATTGATGAGACGTTTATGCCGACGCAGCGCCAGCAATTAATTTACGCAGAGACGGCCCTGAAAGCTGAACAGGAGAAGGCTCGACGTTACGCCGCAACTTCTCCGCTGGAGCGACAGATTATAGACGTGGAAGAACGTTATCGGATCAGCTATATGAATGCTGCTAATGCCCTCATTCGGGGTCCTCAGGCTGAAGCTACGGCAGCCGATAGAATAAATCTCCGTGCTGAACTCCATCGTTTACTAGAAGAGTCACATCGTCTGCGTGATGCCGAGATTGAGCGACTTCGGGGAGGCAAGTTGTGAATATAGCAAATCTGGACATTTTAATGGGTTTGGCCTAATAATGATGTAGTCATTATGCCAAGCATGGTACTCCGAACTGATTAATTTTATCCCAGAATTGTCCCCACCTACCTTTGCTTTGAACCAACGCACGAAGATTGAGTACGATCCCAGCACCAGCATTTTTCCAACGCATGCCTGAGCAGCAGAGACGTTGTTTCACCAATGTTTTGCATGCTGCCTCTGTAACGCCAGAGCCAATGGGTAAATCTTCTTCCACATGATTTGCATAGTTCATCATGTGTTTATGGTTCTTAAAATAGGTCAATGCGGCATTCAAGTCGTCACGCATTTGAGATGCTAACTTTTTCTTTCGGGATAGTGCGGACATTTCTTTGATCAGTTTGCCTGCTGCATCGACTTCATGCTGGAGTAGATGACAACGATCTGAAAGCCACTGCTCACGATCAGGCTTTCCGGTCTTTTGCGGGTAGGCGGCATAGGCAACTTTTCCGAGATATTCAGTGACATGAAAAAAGTCGAGCATTTGCCGGTCTGTATGGGGCGTTAGAAAATTCCAGTTATCTTTGGCACCATCAGCAATACCAAGATAGAGTGCATCTGGGTAGGTTGCCTTCAAGGGCGCTATCTCTTTATTAAAACGTGCTTTAAATGTTGCCTTCCCATATTCCGGAGCCGCTCCCAGGTAAATTGTGTGTAGGCGTTCTCCCGTAGGACTATACAAGGAGGCCGTGCCTACCATCGCCTCTCGCCAACCATCTTCTTGCATCAAGATATGTGCACCATCAAGACTCAGCACAATAGTGGATACGGCATTTTTCAACTTGGGTAATTCATAGGTCCATTCTTGTTCTTTAGCTTGTGCAATGCCGCCAACCCAATCAACGATATTTTGCACATAGGATTTAGTTACCTGCCGCCCATGGTTCTCTTTTAGATCACCACAAACGGCTTTGGCATTGCTAAGCGCATACTTGTAGGTTAATTGTTTGGCAAAGCGAGGGGTGGCATGACGTATAATGCGCGCCCTGCCATCTAGAGGGCACCACGTTTGACCGCCTTTTGAGATTTGATAGATATGGCGATTGACCTGAACTGCGCCATATGGCGTTTGATAGATTTGCTGGGTCTGCCCTTTGCTAGTCCATTTTACCGGCCCTGTCATCAACGGTGAGCCATCGGTATCAAAATCCGTGATTGCTTCTTGAGTAGCCAATTGGCCAATTTCATTACAGGCCTGTTGAATTGCTTCTTCGGCTTCAAGTAAGGAACCACCGATATTGACCGTTACTTCCAGTGTCAGTTGTTGTTTTACACGTTTGAGCAGCTTTGCCATGATGAGTTTGCCTCTTGTATACAAATCATGGTGTTGTAGAGTAAACCTATAAATAACATCACGTCAAGACCTCACCCATGTAAATTGTAAATGA
>UOFX01000091.1_pt1 | contig 39590 bp, 37 predicted proteins | sample 1989101 | NCBI WGS metagenome assembly UOFX01 (sample SAMEA4712195, study PRJEB27164) | hydrothermal vent metagenome | biome: marine basaltic hydrothermal vent biome; feature: marine hydrothermal vent; material: mineral | place: Pacific Ocean | collected 2011-06-14/2011-07-23 | depth 1719 m
CTCTATTAATACATGCATGAAACATAAAAAATGTTCAGAGATGTGGTTTCTATGAATTTATTAAGGATCGTGTAATTGTATTATTTATAATACTTTGGGCGCTTCACGATGGCGTTTATCTATTTCAAGATGCTTTAAATCCCTTGGGGTTTTATTCCCCGCCCCTTGGGGCGTATAGATAAAAACTTACGGGCCAATACCCCGCTTTCGAGGAACGAGAAAGTCGAGCGATAGCGAGAGGGCTTGCTCCGGTGATGTTTATGAAAAAATTTCGAAAAGTTGTGCCAATACTTACACATTCAATAATGGACAAAATTAAAATAAAAATAGTTAGTAAGCATATTATATGTGGGCATGGGACAACTGAAATAAGATGTTATCAGCCTGCTAAATATATGAAGAGTATAGGCTGGGATGTTGTTCTAGGCCAGCTATATCATATTGTTCCAAATGGTGAAAATGTGATTATCGTGCATCGTGTGTTAATGGATGACTATACTCGGTTGTTCCTGCAATATGCGAAGTTGTCAGGAAGTCTTTTGATATATGATACAGATGATCTGATCTTTAATCGAACAGGCGTTAAGGACCTTGATACAGCAAGAGACTGGTATCGGCGTAATGTCGACCTGTATGCAACTGCTGTATCCTATTGTGATCTTGTGAGCGTATCTACATTGCGTTTAAAGAGTCATGCCAGAGAGTTGAATAGTGAAGTAAATGTTATTCGAAATGCACTGAGTGAGAAGTATCTATATGATGCAGAGATTGTATATGATTACCGTCAGAGTAAGCCTGCTAGTTCGATAACAATTGGCTATATGAGTGGTTCAAGGTCACATGATTGTGATTTTGCAGTGGTTGAGTCAGCATTATTTAGGATACTGGATGAAAGACCTGATGTGAGGTTAGTTATCTACGGTGAGCTGGATTTTAGTCGCGAATTGTTAAAATACGGGGAGCAGTTTGAGCATCGAAACTTTGTGGAATATGAAAAGTATCCATACGTATTTCAGGATGTTGATATCAATATAATTCCATTGCGAATAGATAGTGAATTCTGCCAGTCAAAGAGCGAAATCAAATATATCGAGGCTGCGGCCTGTGGTGTTCCTAGTATCGCGTCACCAACCCAGGTTCATAAAGAGGTTATTACTCATGGTGAAAATGGGTTGTTGTCGGATGATCACGAATGGTATGAACAACTAATTCAGTATATCGATGATGGGAATTTGCGTCTTCTGAATGGTGTGAATGCCAGGGAGCATATTCAGAACAAGTATTCACCTGAAGTGAGAGCTAGCGATTGGTCTAATCTTATAGAGAGCTATCTGGACAGAACCAGCTTGATTTCTATTTCTCCACACGTAAGGCTATATTTGATCATATTAAAAGCTAGAATGTTAATGATGATTGCCCGTAGGAAAACTAGGGCATACCTGTCTGCATGCAAAAAAATGTTATTGCAAAGTAGTCTAGTTAGTTAGTCAATATGAAGGTAAAGGTTATATTGCTGCTAGCAGGCTTGAAGAGTAAAGCAAGTTCACGTGTCAGGTGGTTATGGTTGGCAGATAAACTCCTGCATCACTTTCCTTCTCCGTGTGAAAAAATTATATTTAACCAATATCCATGTCTTACATTTTCCCATGAGTTTTCATCTGGATAACTACCAATGGCCGATTTTATTGGTAAGAATGTTTTAGGTATATTAGTGCTTTCAGAACTGAATAAGAAGATGCAAAAATTAATCAAAGAGGGCTGGAAGAAGGTATTACCCAGTTAATTGCGCCTACTATGAAGAGGCTGTTATTTTGTTTATGTGGAGATGAAAATAAAGCTAGCTCTCGTGTGCGGGGATTCTGGATTGCTGAGGCTATGCAGGGGCGAGGATTTAGATGTATGCTGCGCTGGAAATCAGGCAGGGTGGCCCTTTTACATCTGTTTTTTGAAATCCTTTCACATGATGACATCATTTTCCAGAAAACATATTCGCGTTATCACAAGTGGGCGATGAAATGGGCAAAACTACTAGGCAAACGCTGCTATCTGGATATTGATGATGCTCCATCGAGAATTAACGCCACAAAGACGTTGAAAAATTTTCGAGAAATGCTGGTGCTGGCAGATGGGGTTTTTGCGGGCAGTAACAATCTAGTTGAATATTGTAAACCATATCAGATCAATACTTGGTTAATTCCATCTTCAATCTACCTTAAGCATTATCTGGTGGACAGTTTTTCAAACGATAAGATTTGTCTTTGCTGGATAGGCAATGGAAAATATTACAAACAAGATTTGATTGGGGTTCTTCTTGAGCCACTCAAGCAGATAGCCGCAAAACACCCTGTGCGGTTAAAGTTGATCGGTGCATGTGGTGAGAAAGAGCTATATCAGGCATTTAGTGGCATTAAAGGGTTGGAAATTGATTTTATTGATACAATTGAATGGTCTAGTCCGGCGGCTGTATCTAAGGCTATGCAAAATGTTGATATTGGCCTCTACCCTCTAATTTCAAATGATTTTAATTATTACAAATGTGGCTTCAAGGCACTTGAATATATGGCAATCGGTATACCGGTAGTCTCCAGCTCTGTTGCCATTAATATAGACATTATCGGGCATGGTAAAGATGGTTATTTAGTTGATTCGACAGATGAGTGGATTGCTGCACTCAACGATTTGATATGTAATGCCGCAAAGCGGCAGGAGATGGGTGATGCAGGTCGTAAGAAGGTTGAGCAGTATTATAGCGTGGATAAAACCGCCTCATTAATTGGATCGCTTATTACATGTGGTGCAAGAGGATAGTTAATAGTGCGAAGGCCGGATGAAAGTGAAATATTGAAGTATCTTCATTGCCCCTATTGCAAAGGAGTTGTGGAAAAGCAAGAGAGCGAATTAGCATGTAGTATTTGCAACAGGTCTTTTCACTCTTTTCATGATGGGTTTGTCATGCTTAGGGAGGAAAATGAGCTGTTTCCTGCAAGTGCATATATTGAAAATGCACCAAATAATAAAAAACGACTAAGGAAACCGAGAATTTTTGCAAAAGTGAAATCATTGGTGCCCTCTCGTTCCGTAAATCTCGCTCGAAAACGTATGTTTGCAAGGCTTGCAATTGACCATGGAGAGCAGAATAGAACTATTCTTGTAGTTGGTTGTGGGAATCAGGCTGAGCAACTTAATAAGTATTTCCCTGGATCATCTACAACATTTATATTTTGTGATATCGATAAACGGGCTGATGCAAAGATATTTTGTGATGCACATGAACTATCATTCAAAGATGGAATATTTGATGGTGTTATATCAACAGCGGTTCTTGAGCATGTACTCTATCCAGACCATGTTATTGCAGAGATTAATCGTGTTATAAAGCCAGGAGGGTTCATCTATTCCGAGATTCCGTTTTTGCAAAGTGTACATGAGGGTGCTTATGATTTTACCCGCTTTACAATGTCTGGGCACAGACGGTTGTGTGAAAAATTCGATGAGATTGAAGCAGGAATGATCGCTGGCCCAGGCACAGCACTAGTTTGGAGCATCACTGATTTTTCACGAGCATTATTTTCAAATGCCAGGTTCTCATCTTTTGCTGCACTACTATCGAGAACCCTTTTTTTCTGGTTAAAATATTTTGATTATCTTTGTAAAGATAATCCGATTGCGTTGGACGCTGCTTCATGCACGTACTTTTATGGCAAGAAGGCAGTGAAAAGAACTTCGGGTAAAGAGATTATTGAACAATATAAAGGGAATGTATTTCGTCATGCCTGACTCAATAATTGCTGCCTTTGGTTCTGTTCCCAAGGATGGTGGTACGTTTACCTTCTACCGTAATATACGACCAGCGCTACTAGAGCACGGCATTGATATGCGTTGTGTAGCTATAGGCAAGGCCCAAGCTGAGTTATGGGAAGAAGCCTATGTTGATGATGGGTGCGTATTATTAGCTCCGGATACACGTAATATAAAAAAGCAGGCAATAGTATTTGCAGAATGGTGTGACAAAGAGAAAGTAGATATTGTCATGGGGATTAACTCAGAAGCAATATTATCTTCTTTGCCACATCTGCCAGAAAAAATCAAGGCGATGTCACGTTGTGCCAATGCCTTTGATCATGGGTATAAAATCACACTATCTTGTGCGGAGCGTTTAGCACGTATTGTTGCTATTACCCCGCGCCTAAAGAGTGATCTTATTGAAAAGTATGGCGCAGACCCATCTAAGCTCTCATTGATACCAAATGGTATTGATCAGGCTCCATTTGAGCAGGCAGCTAAGGCAAAGCGAGGGCAAGAGCTATCGCTGCAATTGGGATTTCTAGGTCGATTGGAGCATAATCAGAAGGGAGTCTTATATTTGCCAGAGATCGTGCAAGAGCTAAATCGTCTCGGAGTGCAATTCAAATTACGAATTGCAGGGAAGGGTAAGCATCAAACACAGCTAGAATTAAATCTGAAAACTGAAATTGAGAAGAAGCAAGTAGAGCTTGTTGGTGCGCTTACGCCTGATAGTGTACCTGCTTTTTTATCTGAAACTGATCTGTTTTTGTTTACCTCACATTTTGAAGGCTGTCCCAATGCATTGCTAGAAGCAATAATGGCTGGATGTGTTCCTGTTTCGTGGCTCATTGATGGAATTACTGATTTTATTATTGAGGATGATAAGAGTGGGTTTATTTGTCCTATGGAAGATGTTAAATTTTTCGCTAGACGTATTAAAGAATTAGATAAGGATCGAGAAAAGTTACAGGCGATGAGTGAAGCTACAGCGCAAGTAGGCCGTGCGCGCTTTACTCATGAATGTGCGGCTATGGCTTATGCGAGTTTATTTAAAGAAGTGATGGTTGAATTGCCACCTTTATGGGTGCCAAAACCTTGGAAGGAGTTTCGCCAAGATCCAAATTTTGAGCACTCATGGACTGAGCTGCTGCCAGCCAATATTAAAAATTGGTTGAAACAGTTCACAGCTGCAATGTGAATAAACAAAAAGTTAATTTATGGGGTTAGTGGGAAGTGGATCATAATAGTTATTGGCAGCAGAAGCAGATGCATATAAGCCTGAAGCTACTTTGCGCATCGGTATTTATACTCACGGCCATGCCGCGGGCGAGCCTAAAAATAGGCCCTATCCCAGTGTATGTCATTGATATACTGCTGGCCATGACATTTTATTATGCGATGCAGATACGACCTGTTTACCGTGGAAAAAGACCATTTGACGATTTTATAAAAATAATTATTTTCTTAGCAGTACTTTCAGAACTGAATGGCATGGTTCATTTTGGAGCGATACTAGAACCTGCTTATATGCTTGTGCGGACATTGTTGGCTATAACATTGTTCTATTCCGCCGGCAGAATTATTCGTTCAGAAGCTGATCTATATGCTGTGATCAAAGCCGGGTTGCTGGGGTTGGTGATCACCTCAATGCTGATGATAATGTCATCCTTACCGTTTACCAGAGGAATCGTAACCAGCTATATTTTCTCGATCCAATTTTTAGAACCAGCTACTGAATCCACTCTGCGAATGTACGGCGATACTGCCGATGCTATGCGTGGTAAATCACTGGTTGGCGTTTCTATTTTGACTGGCGCATTTCTCAATATCATGTGGCCTCTTGCTGCACTGATTTGCAATTGCCATAGTAATAAGGTGAGCAAGCTGTGGAGAAAAATTGCGTTAGCTGGATGTATGCTTGCACCATTTGGTATTGTGATGAGTTACTCGCGTGGTGCAATTTTAGGATTGTTTTTAGTTGTTGGTGGAGTCCTATTTTTTAGCTCAGGTGGAAGCCGTCGTGGTGTCATTATTGCTGCGCTCACAGCGGTGATTATGTTTAGCTATATTGGATGGGATTCTGAGGTTTTCTTTTTTGAGCGTGTTCAAGTTAGAACAATTGCTATGATAGAAAATCCGTATGAGAGTGAGTATGAAACTGAACGGTTATATGCATATAGCGAACCCTTTGAGCATCTCATCGAAAACCCTGGGTTTTTCTTTGTCGGTGAGGGGCTGGGTGCTGATAAATTGGCATCTCGTGGTCAGTTAGGAGTTCAGCGCCTGTTTGATTCTGCCAGGGCGGCAACGCATGCAGTTTTTGCAAAAGCCTATTACACGTATGGTATGTTGGCATCATTAGTTTATATGTTGCTAGTTGTGAGTGGTTTTCTCTATCTGAAGGATAGAATTAGAGCGCGACCTAAAGCTTATATGGTATCTAATCGATATGCTCCTGCCCTTTTCGCCAGCATGCTTGGGATGCTGCCTTGGTTTGTTTTTGGGCATGCGGCTGTGTCGCAACCTCGAGGGGCAATGATGTTCTTTTTGCTGTTTGGTTTACTTGCCGCATTGAAAAATCTGGATGCCACAGATGGTCAAGCATTGACGAATAATAAATATTATGCAGAAAACAGTCGTCATTCTTCTTTCCGATAAGCGCTCTGGCTCAACAATGTTTGAGGATGAGCTATGCAGGCATCCTGACATTCAGCATGTTGAATATACACCGCACTCCTATTTTGAAACACATCATTGGTTGAAGGCGGCAGTAGTCCTTGGTATGGCGCCTGAGACTTTTTCAGGGGGATGTGTTTATCCTGGTTATGGTTCAGCAGTTGGTGCAAGGAGCTATTTAATCGATTGTATTAAGAAAAATGTGCCTCAATTTAGTGTGCCGGAGAATGACCGAACATTAATATTTCATGGCTGGGATGCATTGTGTGAAAGGTTTGCCAATCCAGTCTTTTTTGAAAAATCCCCCCAAATTCTTGCTCACTGGGCCAGTCTTTCACTTTTATACGAATGGATGCAATCTACCGACTACAAGGTAAAAATTATAGGCCTCACAAGAAATCCTCTGTCGGTGCAGTACTCTGCCTACAAGCTGTTTCATACTGATCCAAAAAAACGTCAATTTGGGTGGCTTGAAACTCAGAAGAACCTCTTGGCCTTTCAGGCATTGCTTCCGGTGGATTCATTTATGCATGTAAGATATGAAGACATAATCACACAACATAAGGCAACGTTTGCCAGAGTTTGCGGGTTTATTGGTGTGTCTGAAGATCACGGTATTGGTTCTAATGTACATAGCCAATCAATCAACAAATGGATGGATGATCCTCGGTTTACCATTCGTCTTGATGAGACTGTTAAACAGATTGCCTATCACTTCGGCTATACGGATGAAGATCTTACAAATCCTCTTAAGACTGAGTTGCCTAGGTGGCAGAAGATAAGAGAGCGAATATCCGGTGGACTTTCATCGATACCGGTACGGCTGCGTGATCGCTGGATAAAACCGCTACTATTGAGGATCAAGCGTTAATGGCTATGCAAAAACAACAATCGACGATTCAGACGCTTGGCGTCGTCGCCATTAGCTACAATGAAGAACGGGATTTACCAGGATTTATTGATCATCTTCTGCCTTGGGTGGATGAGATTGTGATCGTTGATGACGGCTCTTCGGATCGAACCGCAGATATTGCCGCTGCTGGTGGTGACAAGATGAAATTTCTCGTATTACCGAGAGGTGAAGGGGAGTACTTCAGTCATCAGCGCAATAAAGGTATTGATGCAGCGGAGAGTGACTGGTTACTGCATATGGATATCGATGAACGGGTGCCGCCGGATCTGGCGCATGAGATTCAGGGTGCTATCCTGGATGGTTCCAAGGATGCCTACCGATACAGGCGCTTGAACTACTTTCTGCACCGGCCGATGCAAGGTGGTGGTTGGCAGAGTTGGAATTTGGTGCATCTTGCCAGGAGGGATATCTTTCGGTTTGGCGGCATGTATCATGAAGACTGTCTCGTGGATACGACAGATGAGCGGGTCGGGCAGATGGGTTGTAAGATGTGGCATCTGAACGATGATACTTATCTGGAGCGTATGCAGAAGAGTAACCTTTACTGCCAGGAGCAGGCGGTGCGGCTCAAGGAGAAGGGGGTTCAAGTGCGGTGGTGGCACTTATTGCTGTTGCCATGTAGAGAGTTTATAAGTAAATTTCTCATGAAAAGCGGTTATAAGGATGGTTCGCTTGGTCTTCTGTTTGCGCTGCATTCTGGGAGTGCGGTGTTTCGTGCGTGTGCATTGCTATGGGATGAACAGAACCAGGTTGCAAGGGAAGGTATAGAACGAGAGTTGAAGAGTGATTGGGAGCGTTGCAGGTGTGTAATTGAGGCTCAAGTGGATGAATTGGATGAGCTCCGCTAACTCCTTAATCTCAGTGGTTGTGCCGACCTATAACCGAGCCCATCTCATCGTCAATGCTCTGGATAGTATCGCAGCTCAGGATTATCGCCCCATTGAGATCATTGTCGTCGATGATGGCTCTACCGATGACACTCCTGAAATCGTCAAGGCGTGGTGTGAATGCTACGGGCAGGGAAATGATTTTGGTTTTCACTATATCCAACAGGAGAACCAGGGGGGGAATGTTGCCCGCAATAGCGGTATTGCTGTCGCGAAAGGAGTTTACATTGCATTTCTAGATAGTGATGATCTATGGCATTCCCAAAAGCTATCCAAACAACTTGAACGATTTCGAGCTGACCCGCAGGTTGGTGGTGTATATTGCGGTGTTCGGCATATCAGAATAGGTGATGACAGAACCCTGGAACCCACCAGCCGGCACTATCCCCAGGGCCAATTGCTGGAGCAGATGTTGATCCATGATGTCACAGCACCTACCTCCACCTATGTGGTTCACAAGGAGGTGTTTGAAAAGGTTGGTTGTTTTGATATTGAGCTCCAGGCCAGACAGGATTGGGATATGTGGATACGCCTAGCTACGGAATATAAGATTGCAGCTGTTCCTGAACCATTAGTGGACTTCCGTGAGCATGTTGGGCCTCGTACAGATTCCAACCCTCAAAAGGAGATCACTGCATATGCAAGAATTATGGAGAAGTATGCCTATTTACGGAAGCACTGCTCATTTTCTAGTCGTCAGGAAGCTACAGCGGCATTCTATCGCCGGATGGGGCGAGTCCATTTTCATCATAAGCAATTATCGTCTATAAAGGCATTGGTCTTCTATCTCAGAGCAATTATTGCATGGCCTTTTATTTTTGATAATTATGCTGCCTTGGCAGGTATGCTGTTTCCTAATAAATTGCGTGGAATGATTCATAGGGGTTGGAATCGTGTATTAGGAAATACAAAATTTGCCATTCGTAGCCATTAAACGTTTTTGCGATGAACGTAGCCTATTTTTCCAACCAGTTTGCAGATCTACAAGGTCATGGGTTGGCACGCTATTCAAGGCAATTGTTTGCTGCATTGCGGGACCTGAGTTGCACCATAAATGTGACTCCTGTGGCTGCGTGGAGTACTTTAGACAAATTTGATCTTGCTAAGTTAAAGCATGATAGTGGATTGCAGTTGGTGTCGTTGGGTAGACGCCTGACCCCCCTAGCCTGGACGTTTTTGAATAATCCACCCATCGAGTACTTCTTGCGAGAGCCTGTAGATGTTGTACATGCTGTAGCCCTCGGTTATCCGATTGCGACTCGTAAGCCATTGGTAGTCACTATCCACGATATTGGCCCATTAACGCACCCAGAATTTTTCGGTAATACCAGCCCTTGGATCATGCGGCGTAGTTTGAGACAGGTGGTGAAGCAGGCTGACGGTATTATCTGCGTTTCTCAATCCACGGCAGATGAGCTTATTGATTATGTTGGAGCTTTCTTAGAAAAACGGATACATGTGGTACCTGAAGGTGTATCGCCTGATTTTTTTGTGCCGACAGACCCTGGTTGCCTGGATGTTATTGATGATCTACCTTTTGCTGGTACCCCTTTTGTTATGTCCACTGGAAAGATTAGCCCAAGAAAAAACATCCAAGGGCTGATTAAGGCTATGTCCAGTTTGTCAAGTGCTATCCCGCATCACCTTGTTTTGGTAGGTGGGGATGGTTGGGAGATGGATGGGGTTTATAAGCAGTTGGATGAAGCTGGCATTCGGGAGCGCGTTCATTTTCCCGGTTATGTAACCGATGAGCAATTGCGAGCCCTTTATGCAGCAGCTACTGTATATGTGCATCCTTCTCTATATGAGGGTTTTGGGTTAACCATATTGGAGGCCATGGCGGCAAATTGCCCGGTTGTAACCTCTAATACCTGGTCTTTGCCAGAGGTGGCAGGTGATGCAGCTATATTAGTTGATCCATCTGATTCTGATGCATTGGCAGATGCTATCAAGTCAATCTGTAGCAATACAAAACTGGCCAATGAGTTTGTGGGAAAAGGAAAAGTGCGTGCAGGATTGTTCCAATGGAATGAATGTGCAGAAAAGGTCTTGGATGTCTATCGAACGGTTGTTTGATTGTTGGGTAGGCTTCTGGTGAATAGCCAGCAGACTATTGGCAGGTTATGTGTTTTAGTCAATTCTCTTGCTGGGGGAGGGGCGGAGAAGGTAGCTCTAACCCTGTTTGAGGAATACCAAAAGCAAGGGATTGAGGTGGTATTTCTCTGTCTGGAGAAGAACGATGTACATTTAATAAATAAGTCAGATGTTTACTATCTTTCCGATCATACTGGTCAGGATGAGAGCGGCGCCAGGAAATTCTTTTCCCTGCTGAGTCTAGCAATAAAGTTGAAAAACTTTGTCAAGCAAGAGCAGATAACCTTCGTTCAGAGCCACATCTATCGGGCCAACTATGTGAATTTATTGGCCTGGAAGCTGGGTTCTTCTCACCTGGTGCAGATCACCAACCACGGCATAGCCAGCAGGTATCATGGAGAGGGTTTGCTTGGAAAGGTCAATCTCTTCCTGATCCAATGGCTTTACCCTGTAGCAGGCCAGCTTGTTTGTCCTTCTGCTGGTATGGCGAAAGATTTGGCTTCGCTTGACGTTTCTGTTGATGTCGCCAGAGTGATAGGTAATCCTTTTGCTATAGATGACATATTGTCTCAGTCTAAGGAGAATATGGAGGCAGCGGAATTTGTCTTTCAATTGGACAGGCAGTATCTGGTTTCGGTAGGAAGGCTTGATCGTGTCAAACATCCTGAACAAATAATACAGGTATTACATAACTTACAGAATAAACATCCAAAGCTGGAATTATTACTGCTAGGCACCGGAAGAGAAGAGAAGTATCTGCGGATGCTGGTAGATAGATTGAGTATCAATGGCAGGGTGCATTTTCTTGGGCATGTAGAAAACCCTTACAAGTTTGTCTCCCGCTCGGATATCTTTATTTCTGCCTCAGAGTTTGAGGGATTTTCCAATGTGATTGTAGAAGCACTAATATCTGGTACAGCAGTGGTTTCTACAGATTGTCCGAGTGGTCCCAGAGAAATATTAGCACCCGGCAGTAAAGTTGATCTCGTGCTAACACCAGGTGAGGCAGAATATGCTGCCTATGGGGTTTTGGTGCCGGTTGGGGATGTCCCAGCTATGACATTGGCTATTGCAAATATGTTGAACGATGAGGATATACGAGAAAAGTATGCAAACCATGGGCTGCGTAGAGCAATGGATTTTGGAAAGGAAAATATTGCGCGACGGTATCTGGAATATCTCTCGTAAGATGTTATATGGTAACTACTTACACCATGAAGAACATGGAGAACATGAAGTGTTGAAAGGAAATAGTGAATTAGTACATCGGGTCATTGGTGCTGCCATTGATGTTCACAAGGTGCTTGGCCCCGGCTTGTTGGAGTCCACTTATCAGCAATGCCTGGCGCATGAACTCTCATTGAGAGAAATTGGTTTTCAACTTGAGTACCCATTACCTGTTGAATACAAAGGTGTTCGCCTTGATTGTGGCTATCGTATAGATTTTTTGGTTGAAGAGCAGATTGTATTGGAACTGAAAAGTGTAGAAACATTGCAAGGTATCCATGAGGCACAACTGCTGACCTATCTAAGGCTTGCAAAAAAACAACATGGCTTCCTGATTAATTTCAATGTGAAGCTGCTGAAGCATGGTATCAAAAGCTTTGTCCTGTGAACCTTCATGCGCTTCATGGTGTAAGCAGTTACGTTACATGAATAATATATCTCATGCTGCGCCACACAATGTGTCGCTGCTCAGTAAGGTTCATTGATGGCAAGAATCGCAATTGTTTTGAATACATCCTGGAATGTATGGAACTTTCGTTTGCCGTTGTTACATGCGCTTGAGCGGGCTGGTCATGAAATTATAGTGATTGCGCCACACGATGAATATGTTGGGCGCATTCCCTTTCCCTGTCATCATGTCGATATTCGTTCGCGCTCAACCAACCCATTTGTTGATATGATGACTATTTGGGGATTCTTTCGAGTGTTTCAACGTCTTCGCCCTGATATCGCTCTGCTGTATACGGTTAAGCCAAATGTGTATGGGAATCTAGCGGCAAAAATACTTGGGATAAAAACCATTAGTAATGTTGCAGGTCTGGGTGCAGTATTTATCCATAAGAGTTTGGTGACGCTATTGGTGAAAAAGCTATATCGAGCTTCGTTGCGTGTACCGAGCCGGGTTTTTTTTCAAAACCAGGATGATTTGTCATTATTCCTGGAGGAGAAAATAGTATGTGAAGAATGTGTGGGCAAGATACCCGGTTCAGGCGTGGATTTAGTTAGGTTTAAGCCTGTACAGCTTCCCAAAAATGAACTCTTTGTGTTTTTACTGCCGAGCCGTATGTTATGGGACAAAGGGGTGAGGGAGTATGTCGATGCAGCTCATCTATTATTGAAGGAGAGGTATGCTGTTGAGTTTCGATTGATGGGCTTTCTGGATGTGGATAATCCTGAAGCCGTAAGCAAATCTGATATGGATGGTTTAACCAATATACAAGGCCTGGTTTATGCAGGAGTGTCAGATCAAATTGAGGAAGACTTAGCTAAAGCAGACTGTGTGGTATTGCCTTCCTACCGGGAAGGTACACCACGGGCTTTGTTGGAAGCTGCTGCTATGGCTAAACCCATTATCACTACGGATGCCGTTGGTTGTCGGGATGTTGTAGATGATGGTGTGAGTGGTTTTTTGTGCAAGGTTGCAGATACTGGTGATCTGTATAAGAAAATGAAAAAGATGCTACAGCTGTCTGCTGTTGAAAGACTGGAAATGGGCTTGCAGGGAAGGAGAAAAATGGAACGTGAGTTTGATCAGGAGATTGTGATTGCAAGTTATGAGCAGGCTGTAGCCGATATTCTTGCCGAAAAGTAGGTATAGGAGCTATTGCCTAAAATCAAAAGTATTTTTTTAATCCTGTTAGCACCCTGTGTACGTACAGGAATGGCAGAAGCAGGCGGTTCCTAGTCTGGTATTTCTCCATAATATAATTACTGGAAGGCAGAAAATGTTCTCTTAGTAACTGCATCTTCCGCCTGAACCCTGGAACAGCCTTCAGGCTCAGGTAGTAATACTCCCACCTTTTTAGCTTTTCGTGTGGTTTAAAGCGTTCTTTTTTAGCTCCTTCTATTAATCCTTGTAGTCGCTCTTTGCTGATATTGATTGGGAATAAGAGTTTGGTCTTCTCGATACTGTCCATGCAAGACCCGCAGATGTTTTTTTCCTCTGCCAACGTGGCGAATTCCTCCCACTCCTCTTCGCTAAAATTATTTACTAACAGGTGAATATCATAAAGCCAGACCAGTCGGTCTGCTTCTCCTCTTGGAATATGGGCAACCCGGTGCATGCATGCAAGTAACAAGGCATGAACTGGTTTCAGTGCCTGAATAGATTCGCCTAATGCTGGAACTGGAATTGATTGGCTGTATAGCTCGTCAAAATCAAAGGTTTCAGCAAAGAAGATGTAATCATTTAGCTTGATATGTACGTCTATGTAGATGATGATACCCTGGGTTATCGGTTTGAAACAGCTATACTGATAACCGACAAAATCACCATCCAGAGTGTGTCGGTGTTTGTAGCCGCTCTCTTCTAAAATTCTCCACGCTCTCTCTGCTGTTGCCTTGTCTTGCAATAGTATATCTGTATCGCATTTTTCCCTTAGGTACGTTTCCGGGTAATGGCTGTGGGCCAGTGGTGTGCCTTTCATCAACAGAAGTTGTATGTCTGCCTGACTTAATTCTTCTAATGCCTTTATTAGTTCGTGGGATAGAATCGTTTCAGTAGCAGCAATTTGCAGGGTGCTTTTTTTCAGCGCATCACAAAGCCAGCCTGGGCATTGTGTTTTTGCTGAGGTGTTTGTCAGGTGGTAATGGCAGAGGGCGGTAACACCGTGTCTTGCGGCTGTTTTTTGTAGCTCGCGCCAGCCTGCTTCAGAGTCTGGAAATTGGGCTGAGTTCTGTCCGTTGATGATTGCCGCAAGCCATGTTTCTGGTTTCAAGTTACAAGTCTCAAGTTTCAAGGTATAAGCTTGTGATTGGTGATTGGTGATTCGTGAAGGTTCATGAAAATGACGTAAGCCCCTGTTTTTGGTGTTTGAATGTGTGCAATTAGCCATACTATCTTACCCTATTAGGCATCTGTTTAGCCTAATCTGTGAGCCTCGTCTTATGAGTTTGAGTTGACAAATGCTGTGAGTGCAACTATTCTTATTGGGCCGAATTATAGTCAACCAAAATATGGTTAATAATATGAAAACACTTCCGTTATCAGAGGTTAAGATGAAACTCAGTGCCTTGGTGGAAGCTGTAAGAACTACGGATGAGGAAATCATGATCACCAAGAATGGCTACCCGGCTGCGATTCTTGTTAGTCCAGATGAGTTTGATGGTTGGCAGGAGACAATATCCATTCGCAATGATCCAGATCTGTTGAATGAGGTTCAAGAGGGATTGCTGGAACTCAAGAAAAAGCGGGCCGCTATCTATACACTTGAAGAGCTTTTTGGAGAGTAGTTTTTTGGCCTGTGGAAGTGATTATAGACTCAGAGTATCGGAAAGTGTTGCGGATCTGATACGAGGACTTCATCCACAACTTAAAGCAGGGGTTAAAGCCGCCCTAATAATGGTCATTGATGATCCCTACTGTGGGAAACCCCTGAAAGATGAGTTGGATGGACTCAGAAGCGTGCGTGTAAAGCGATTCAGGATTATTTATCGGCTGATGGTGGCTGAAAAGGAGGTAGAGATTGTTGCAATCGGCCCCAGAAAATCTATTTACGAAGAGACTTATTGCATTATACGTCGTGAGTCGTAAGTACAAGGGATTTCAAGCTACAAGTACAGATTGTGTGATCTACAGGATCTCCAATACTGCCTCCGGTGGCCGACCAATAGCAGCCTTGCCGTTTGCCATAACAATTGGGCGCTCGATCAGGATGGGGTGTTCTGCCATAGCTGCTATAAGAGCTCCACGGGAGAAGCTTGAGTTATCAAGTTTCTGCTCGGTGTATTCAGACTCCCCCTTGCGCATCAAATCCCGTGGCTGCATGGCTAGCATATCCAGTATCTTGCTGAGCTGAGCCGCAGTGGGTGGCGTTTTGAGGTATTCGATGATTGTGGGGTTTCTGTCTGCAATGAGTTCCAGAGTCTGCCGGGACTTTGAACAGCGTGGGTTGTGGTAGATGGTAATGTTTTGATTTGAGTTGCTCATTGCTGTTGCTCTTTCCTCAATTCAGTGGCACAGCATTAAATGCCCCATTTGACCTTTGCGCTACGCGAAAATCTATACCGCAGGCCGGGCAGGTTATGACCTCGCCCTCTTTAACTCTATCATCGATCTGCATGTGGAATTTGCAGACGGGGCAGAGTACGCCGTAGGCAGCAGAGCTTGCGTACTGCACCTCAAACATATTGGTTAGTACCTTTGTGTCACACTCGGCCTTAGTCAGACCATTTGCTATCCATTTCTCTACCATGCCTGCTTCACTGACATCGCCAATGAAGATTGCGCCTACCACCTTATCGTTTTTGTACAGGATTTTTTTGTAAATATAAGGCATTTCATCATAAGGGTAATTGCCGGACTGGCTCTGGATGTCTTCTCCCTCTGCACCACTTAGCCCAAGGCATACGATATTTAAATCAAACAGTCTGGTTCTTATGGAGGGGATACCCTTGTAGGTGAGAGACCCTCCTGCCATGTTGATTCCTGCTATATGGCCTTGCTTCCAGGCTCGGAGCCAGCCTGCCTGAGTATGGTCATTAGTCGCCAGCTCGGAAGGGAGTAGTGCTGCATCACCAGCCGCATATATATTCTCTATGCTGGTGTGTAAGGTGCTGTCTACCTCTACGCCACCCGGTGTGGCTAAGCTGGTGTTTATCAAACTGTCCAGTTTCGGTATCTGTGGCGAGGTGACAATCAATAGGTCTGCCGGGAGCCTGTTGCCGCCACTGACAATGACGCTGTGTAGTTTACCTTGATCCTCCAAGATAACCTGGATCTCGGCATTCCTGACCAGTTGAATTTTTTCTTGCTGCAAGCGCTGCTCCAGGATTCTGGAAGCAGTGTTATCCAATATATCTGGCCAGATTCTTGGCTCTGGGATTACCATGGTGCAGTCGATGCCATTGTTGCGCAGGCCTTTTGCTGCTGCCAGTGCCTGATATGATGAGCCGGATATAAGTGCCTTGTGTGCTGAGCTGATGTCATTGCTTGCAGCCTGGATGTCTGCGAGCCGATCCATGTAATGGATCCCGGTCGTGTTGCCTTGATCGCATGGGAGCTTGCCAGTTCTTCTTCCAGAGGCGATTAGCAGTTTGTCGAAGTGGATCAACTCATTGGTATTCAACAGCACTTTCTGCTGTTCTGGGCGAATCTCTTGTGCTGCTACATTGGGGCGGAATTTGATGCGTTGGTCAGAAAACGGACCGCCATTTTTTGTGGCTGCTTTTTTTGCTCCCGCATCCCTTCCCATCCACTCTCCCAGCATGGGACGGGCATAGAGGGGGTTTTCCTGCTCTTCAAGTATGGTGATTAAGCCGTCAGTGTCTCTCTCAAGAATAGCTTCAGCAGCTCGTCGACCAGCAACGCCAGCACCTAAAATAAGATATTGTTTCATGATCCATCCTCCCTACTTATGCCATATTTGTGGGCTTATTCCTCATCTATGGTCTGTGGTTCACACAGGTTAGAGTCGAAAGCCGCCAGACGCCCACAGTTTTTGCAGATATATTCGATCTTATCCAGCATCGGAGAGCAGACGTGCCTGGCGTCATTTACAGTTTTATTGCAGAACTCGCAAACAAAAGGGACTCCACCTTCAAATGGGTGGCACATGTGCCCCCGGCCGCTGGCGCGTTTATTACATGTAGGGCAGGTGTAGGTTGTTATGTACTCTGAAGACATAGTCAGTTACCTCCATTCAAGTGATACAACCATATTTACAGGTAGCCTGAGTGGTGCCACCTATTAGCTTCGCACTATTCAGTGATATGTTGCAACACAGTAGTGAGAACCAGGGGTGGCACGAAAATATTGTATGATCATTTGGTTGCCGCTCTATTCCCTCTAAGGAAAACATTTTCCTGTCAGAGGCGACGCATAACAGTATAACAACATAAATGATGGCTCATCAACGTCTTTTGTTGGTTATATTGCGTGTGGCCACTGCTGCATCCTGGCAATTATTTGGCTGTGAAGGTGCAGATAAATGCTACCTATCTGAGATTAACATCCTTTGCTGTGCTCTTTATGGCGGTCAGTGATTGTAAAAACTTTAGTCTTGGTTGCTTTGGCTGAATCTAGTGTGAAGATTGTGGGGTTGACAGCCTGTAACACAGGCATGAAAAAAGGCGGCCCAGTCAATATGCAATGGGGTAGGGTCAAACTGCTGTATTGAGGGTTGTCACTTGACAGCCCTAGCTATGGCACCTATCATTAATCAACAAAATGTTATTTATATGCCAAGAAAAAAGCATTCAAAACAGGAGGTTGAAGATGCGCTTCGTTATGCCGAAGAGCATGGCTGGCGAGTGGAGGTTGGCGGATCGCATGCTTGGGGCAGGATTTACTGCCCCTATAACGACAAGACTTGTCGCTGTGGTGAGTTTTGTATCACGAGCATCTGGAGTACCCCGAGGAATGTAGGCAACCATGCTAAACAGATCGCCGGGTTGTAGATAATTGTACTGTCAATGATGCAGGAGAGACCCACGAAGATGAGGGCTGAAGTATGAAAGAGTATGAATTTGCGTTGAAATTTGCCCTTCAGGATGAATCCACTGACCCTGAAACTTACATTGAACAGCTTGGGGCAGAGGGATGTGGTGATGCCCTGATTGGTATTGGCCAGCATGGGCGTATTGCACTGAATTTTACCCGCGAAGCTAATTCAGCCTATGAGGCTATTTCCAGTGCAATCTCAGACGTAAAGCGCGTTATTCCGCATGCCAAGCTTATAGAAGCAACCCCAGATTTTGTTGGACTCACTGATGTGGCAGAACTCCTTGGTTTTTCTCGCCAAAATATGCGGAAGTTGATGTTGAGCAGCAGGGCGGAATTTCCCACTCCTGTTCATGAAGGGAAATCATCAATCTGGCATCTTTGTCAGATACTGGCCTGGCTGAGAGATAAAAAGACTTATCAAATTGAAGATACGTTACTGGAAATTGCCCAAACCAATATGCAGGTTAATGCGGTTAAAGAAGCCAGTAATATTGATCCCCTGTTGCAAGGAAACCTGCGTACCCTGGTGATGTAGATAAATAAGCGGGGACAAATAACACCCAAAAAAAAGGCGGCCCAGCCATTTCGACCGGGCCACCTTTAATCATTCGGGCTTAAAAATCGTTAGGCAGCGCTGCCAGTTCAGTAGCGGTGAAGACGGGGCCATCAATACAAACGTAGGTAGAGCCGATGTTGCAGCGTCCGCATTTACCAATACCGCACTTCATGCGGTTTTCCATGGTGGTGACCATTTGATCCTGCTTGAAGCCTAGGCGTTCCAGCGCTTCAAAGGTAAATTTAATCATGATGGGCGGGCCACAGATGATGGCGATGGTATTCTTCGGGTCAGGTTTGACATCGTTTTCCAGCACATGAGGCACGAAACCTACATGGCCATCCCAGTCGTCGGTTTCGCCACCGGGATCAACGGTTGTGACCATGGTGACATTGTCCATTTGGTTCCACTCTTCCAGCTCACGTTTGTAGACCAGATCCTGCACGGTCTTAGCTCCGTAGACTACGGAGATGTGTTCGTAACAGCCATCCTTGTCGCGCAGATCCAGGCAGTTCCAGATCACCGAGCGCAGCGGAGGCAGGGCGATACCGCCACCGATGAATATGAGGTTTTTACCTTTCCAGTCATCAATGGGGAAGGTATTGCCATAGGGGCCACGGAAGCCGATGGTGTCACCTTCGGTGAGGCTAGCCAAGGCGGCCGTATTCTTGCCCGTTTCACGGAAGCAGCATTCAATGTGCTCAGGCCGGGTTGGGGAGGAGGCGATACAGAAGGTGCTCTCCCCGGCTCCGAATGCGGAGTATTCGCCGAATTGGCCGGTCTGGAAGCTGAAGCTGTTGGCTAACTCTTCATCCTGAAATTTCAGCTGGAAGGTCTTGATGCCAGGTGCTTCATTGATGACCTTGGCAATGGTCATTAAGTGGGGTTGGTAGATATTTGACATAGTTCAATTATTTTTCAGTTAACCGTTAGCCGCTTTTCCCGCTACCTCTGCCATATATTCAGTGATATCCAGGTTGACCGGGCAGGCGCGGATACAACGACCGCAGCCAACGCAACCAGGGGTTTCAAACTTCTCCGGATAGATCTTGAATTTGCAGTTGAAGCGATTGCGATAGCGTTTGTACTGCCAATCACGAGGATTATGACCAGAGGCGTGCAGGGTGAAGTGGTCAAACTGGCAGGAATCCCAGAATTTAACCCGGTAACCCTTGGAGCCTCGGTTTTCATCAACGATGTCAAAGCAGTGACATGTGGGGCAGACGAAGGTGCAGGCACCACAGCCGATGCATTTCTCACCAAGGCGTTGCCACATTTCATCATCAAAATTGGCTGTATCCATCAACCAGTCCATGATGGGGGCCGAGTCGCGCATGCGGGTCAGCTTCTCGCTTACCTCAGCCCCGGCTTTTTCGCGCGCGGCCTGATCACCTTCACCGCTAAGCAATGATTCCAGTTGCTTGGCGATGGTTTCACCGGCCTTGGTGATGATCTCGACATGGAGTTGACCATCACCGATCTCGGTCAGGTGCAGGTCTGAGCCTTTGGCGCTATCTGGTGAGAGATTGGTCGAGGTACAGAAGCAGCTTGCATCAGGTGCGGTGCAGGAGTAGGTGATGAAGGTTGTGCGCTTACGCCGCTCGGTGAAGAAGGGGTCTTCAAAACCTGCATTGGCGTCAGAAAATACGGATTCCAGAGAGGCGATAGAGGCTGCATCACAGGGGCGCACGCCAATGATGACGGTCTCTGGATATTCGTGGTGTACCGGGATAATCTCTATCTTTTTGCCGCGTTTCTCGTAGGCAAACAGGGGTTCATGTTTTGCGAACAGGAACTCCTTGACGCCATTGAGTGGCAGCAGTCCTTCACCCACCTGATGATCCTCGCCAGAATCGACCTCAGTAAAGGTGAGTACGTCGATGGAGTCTGGCCCATCTTCCTCCAGCCGGGGCTGAAGGCGTGGGGCGATCACCCGCAGGTTGGCCTGCATCAGCAGGTCAATGCAGTTGCCGATATCGCTTTTGTTTAATGTGGCTGTTTTCATTTATTTAATAAAATCCTCGCGATCATCAACCTTGTAGGTGATTAACGGGTGCTTCTCGGTCAGTGAGTAGCCGGATTTGTAGCTGTAGGAGTCCTGTATAACCTCTTTCATGCGCTGGTTAAACAGATCCACCTGAATATCCATAGGACAGGCGCGGGTGCATTCTCCGCAGCCGGTGCAACGTCCGATGAGGTGCATGGCACGGGTCAGGTGCCAGGAAAAGACGCCCTTCTTATGGGCCGCCGGGTCAATCCAGCTTGGTGTGGTCTCGTCGGTGATGCAGGTGTTGCATGAGCAGTGAGGGCAAACCTCGCGGCAGGCGTAGCACTTGAAGCAACGGTCAAAATCAGTGCGCCAGAAGGCGAAGCGTTTATCGACCTCCAGCTCCATTAGATTTGCCACTTTGGGTGATGTCACCTCATATGGGGCAGAGCGGTCAACCTCCGGCTTGTCACCAGGGAAGAAGTCGGTCTCCTGCGGGGTCATGACGTCGCAGCCGATGCACTTGCTAGCGCGGTTGCCATCATTCAGGCTGCCATCCCATTTCTCAGGGTGGGACACCACTCCTTCACAAGGTACGCCAAGGATGTAGATCTCTTCACGCTTTAACTGGTTTTCAGCGATCAGCTGAATAATGGCTCGCACATCACAGCCTTTGCCGATGATGGCTGTCTTGTTCCAGCCCTTGCGGGTGTACTCGTGACGCTTGTTCAGATAGAGGGGCAGGGAGTTGATGCAGCGTGGGTCATAGATCAGCTGATCCACGTCTTCTGCGTTGCGTATAAACACAGGGGTCGTGCGGCAGGGGTCGCTCCCTTCGGCATAGCCGATAACGACATCCACCTCGCCATTCTCCAACAGTTGGCCGGCTTGCTTGCGGATTTCCTCGATCATGCGGACTCCTCTTTCTGCACCAGAAACTGGGCGTAGGGGTCAACAACGTCATCATCATATTGTGAATGACGGCCTAATTCACGTACCTTTTCAGTAAAGGCATCAATGACTTGTGTCCACTTGATGGCCTCAGCGGCTGATATCCAGGAGAACTCAATGCGTTCGATATCAATGCCATGGAAGTCCATCAGTTGGCGAAAGGTGGTGTTACGCCGACGGGCATAGTAGTTACCTTCGTTGTAGTGACAGTCGCCTGGATGACAACCGGAGATGATGACGCCATCAGCACCCTGCTCAAATGCCTTGATCAAAAACTGAGGATCAATCCGGCCTGAGCATGGCAGGCGTACCATACGCACGTTGGGCGAGTAGTCCATACGGCTGGTGCCAGCGAGATCTGCGCCTGAGTAGGTACACCATTTGCACACGAAGGCCATGATCTTCGGTTCAAAGTCGTGTATTTCGATTTTTTTACCCATGTATCAGCTCTTTTAAATGATGTCCCCGCCGAAGGCGGTGATCTGGGCATAGACCTGCTCGTTGGTGTAACCCATGAGTTCGATGCTCTTGGAGCGGCAGGCGGTATTGCAGATGCCACAGCCCTGGCAGAGCCCTGGGTTCACATAGGCGGCCCACTTGCGAAAGTTGCCGTTGCGATCCTTCAGTTCAACCCGGTCGATGGCAACGTAGGGGCATACGGTGACGCAGTCCCAGCAGTTCATGCACTTTTCCTGATCGACGATGGCTATCTCCGGATCGCGCATCATCTCGTCTTTGGAGAAGAGCGCCAGTACCTTGGCGGCAGTGGCGGAGGCCTGAGCCACAGTTTCTGGAATGTCCTTTACGCCCTGACAGGCACCTGCCAGGTAAATGCCGCCAGTGGATGATTCAACGGGCATCAGCTTGGGATGCTGCTCGGAGAAGAAGCCATGCTTGTCGTAGCTAATACCGAGTGTTTGCGCCATTTTCTCGGAATCACCTTGGGGCACCATGGCAGTGGCTAGCACGACCATATCAGCTTCTACATCAACGGCCTGCCCGGTGAGGGTGTCGGCACCCTTGACCAGGATCTTGTCACCTTTTTTACTGAGGCGGGAGACGCGGCCACGGATGTAGTTGGCACCTTCACCCTGGGCGCGGTTTATAAATTCTTCGTAGCCCTTACCACCGGCACGGATATCCATGTAGAAGACGTAGGATTTGCCGTGGTGTACGGCATGCTGATAAAGCATGGTGTGCTTGGCGGTGTACATGCAGCAGATCTTGGAGCAGTACTCCACGCCTTTGTTGCAGTCACGGGAACCAACGCAGGCGATAAAGACTACAACCTCAGGGATTTTGCCGTCGGATGGACGTTTGATCTGGCCGCCGGTAGGGCCGGAGGCAGATGCCAGACGCTCGAATTCCAGACCGTTAATAACATCCACCAGACGACCTGCACTGGAGCGTGGCAGTAATTTGCGCTGCTTGGCCGTCAGCTTCTTGGGGGTCATGTGAGGTGGACGCCAGCCGCCATATTCACGGTAAACGTTAGGCATTAGCTGGAAGCCGGTGGCCACGATTACGGCACCGAAATCTATCTCTTTGATCTCATCCTGCTGAGTGAAGTCGATGCAGTCAGGGCCGCAGACATCGGCGCAGAGGCCGCATTTGTCCTTTAGGATCTTGGGGCATTCTGTCTTGTCGATGACCGGTACGGTGGGTACGGCTTGCGGAAAGGGAATATAGATAATCGGGCGTTGTACCAGCCCCATTTCAAACTCGCTCTCCACAGAAAACGGACACTTCTCCCAACACTCACCGCAGCCGGTGCAGAGGTCGTCGATGACAAATTTGGCCTTCTGGCGAATGGTTGCGCGGAAGTTGCCAATGAAGCCTGCGAGCTGCTCCAGCTCGGCATATGCATGCACTGTAATGAGTGGGTGGTTCTGTACCTCAACCATTCTTGGGGTCATGATGCACTGAGAACAGTCCAGGGTAGGGAAGGTCTCGGAGAGACGCGCCATGTTGCCGCCCAGGGATGGCTCACGTTCGACAATATGTACTTCAACGCCTGCCTGGGCCAGATCCAGTGAGGCCTGGATACCGGCGATACCACCACCAACGATCAGCGCCCGTTTGGTCAGTGGCATGACATAGCGCTCAAGGGGTTTATTGAACTTGATACGTTCAATCATCATCTTGGTCAGATCCTTTGACTTGGCTGTGCCTATCTCCTTGTCATCATGCACCCAGGAGCACTGCTCACGGATGTTGGCAATCTCTACTTTGAACGGGTTGAGTCCTGCGGCTTCTGCTGCGTTGCGGAAGGTGGCTTCGTGCATCTTGGGGCTGCAAGCGGAGATGATGCAGGCATCCAGTCCTTTCTCTTTAATCGCCTTTTTGAACATTTCCTGCCCAGGGGCGGAGCACATGAACTTATAATCTTCGACATGCACCACGCTGTCCTGCTCGCTGCAATATTTTGCAACCTCAGCAGTATCAACGGTGCGCGCAATGTTATTGCCGCACTGACAGACAAAGACGCCAATTTTGGCCATACTTTTACTCCTTCGCCGTTCGTTACTTAAACGGTAGGGGACTTAACGTCCCACCGACGCGACCGAATCTCATCGGTTGCGTAGTTGGGTAGGATCATCGGGCTGACTGCACCACGATCAAGTCCGGCGTCACTCAGCGCCTTGCCATACTCAACCAGATGACCCAGGCTAGCTGCACCGGCTTCAGCACCATCTGCAATCGCCTTGGCAGCAGACTGACCAGCACGCCGGCCAAATACCAGAATATCCAGCAGTGAGTTGCCCATCAGGCGGTTGTGACCATGCACGCCGCCGGTGGTTTCGCCTGCGGCATAGAGTCCAGGGATGGTGGTCTCTGACTGGTCGTTGATGGCAATACCGCCATTTTGGTAGTGCAGAGTGGGGTAGACCAGCATGGGTACCTTGGCTATATCAATGCCAAAGCGTTTGAACTGGATATACTTGGCAGGTAGCTCACGTTGTACTGTGCCAGGGCCATGCAGCTCGTCAATCAGCGGTGAATCCAGCCAGACACCGAGGCGACCAGTGGGGGTCTTTACACCTTTGCCGTTACCCACACACTCACGGATGATGGCGGCAGATTCAACATCACGTGGTTCCAGTGGAAATACGAACTGTTCGCCGTCGATATTGAGGAGTTGACCACCTAGGCCACGCACCTTTTCTGTTACCAGCAGGCCGACGTTTTGTTCTGGGTAGGCGGTGCCAGTGGGGTGGTACTGCACGGAATCCATATAGCCCAGCTTGGCACCAGCGCGGTAGGCCATCACCAGGCCATCACCAGTTGCGCCATAGTGGTTGGTGCAGGCAAACCCACGGTAGTGCAGCCGACCAGTGCCGCCAGTGGCGATGATGGTGGTCTTGGCTCTTACGGTGTAATAGGCACCGGTTTCCATGTTGTTCAGGACAGCACCGGCACAACGGCCGCTCTCGTCCATCAACAGTTCAACAGCGGGTGAAAACTCCAGGATCTTGATTTTTTCTTTGTGATCACGGGTTTCGTCACGCAGGACGCGCATGATTTCAGCGCCGGTCATATCGCCTGCAGAGTGCATGCGCTTACGGCTGGTGCCGCCACCATGACGTGCTTTCATACGTCCATCGGGGTGTTTGTCGAACATCATGCCAAGTGATTCCAGCCACTCAATAATGAGCGGGGCATCATTGGTCATTGCAGCGACCAGGGAACGCTCGTTGGTGAAGTGGCCGCCACCGATGACATCCAGATAGTGGTAGTAGGGTGAGTCTGGTTCCTGATCCGCACCTTGAATACCGCCTTCCGCCATCACCGTGTTGGAGTCACCGTGGCGTAGTTTGGTGGCCATGATGACGTCCAGCCCCTCTGCTGCTGCCGAGAGTGCTGCTGCGCTGCCGCCACCGCCGCCGCCGATAACCAGTACATCAATATCATAATCAGGTGTAGAGAGGTCTGGGTTTACGGCTTCCAGCATACTGCGGGATTCCAATAGATCCACCAGTTCTTCGGGGTAGACCTCATCTTTGTTCGGGCCGATGCCGAGGGCGCGACGACCTTCTTCGGTGTAGTCTGGGTGATATGCGTTCAGGACTACGTCCCGTGCATCCATTGACATGGCGGGGAACGCCTGCCCAGCTCTAGACTCAGATAGGCGCTGAGGACGGCTTTCCTCGACCTTTTTGATCAGGTCGAGCATTTCTGGAGTGTAACCTTCGGACATGCTTACCTCGCTTATAGATGAGTCTGGTCTTTGGGCATCCACTCGCCCGGTTTGGCCAGATCGGGTTCGCGCTCGCGTTCCACGTATAGGGTTTTGAGATCCTCGGCACTCATTTCGCACAGCTCGGCCAGCATGGGCTCGTAGCGACCGGAGCGAACCTGTTCGGCCCGAGCAGCGGTGACCTCGGATTTCGGTGTCAGTCTGGCGCCATTGATGCGGCGGGCGGTCATGGCGACGTTGAACTGAGAGATATTGGCTGGACAACGTGCTGCGCAGAGACCGCACATGATGCAGTCAAATGATTTTTCCGCACCACCCGTGATATCGCCCCGCTTGAAGTAGGCAATGTAGCCCATTACGTCGATATCCATGGGGCAGGTACGGGTACAGGTGCCGCAACCAACACAGCGGAAGATCTCCGGGTACATGGTAGCGATCTGCTTATCCGCAGGCATCTTGGTCTCAAGATCAAGATCTGCTGCCCGGTTGGATGGGAAGAAGGGCACCTGTGCCAGGATCATGCCGGGTTCAACCACGGTCTGGCAGGCCAGTCCGGTCTTTAGGGTGTGGTCGCCTTCTATGCGATAGAAGGTGCCGCATGCGCCGCAGATGCCGCCACGGCAACCACAACCTCGCGTGAATTGATAGCCGACAAACTCCATCGCCTTGAGAATGGTTAGAGTCTCAGGCACCTCGTAGGGCTGGCCCATAATGCTGATGGTGATGTAGCGGGCATCCGGTGGCGGAATGGTCCGATCACCTACCATGATTGGCTTATTGTCTTCTGTACATTTAGTCACGAACTGACTCCTAATCAAACTCGAAGTTACTTGCTTTCGGTATCTGCAGCGCCTTTGGCTTCAAATAGAGGCCTTGGGTCGATGAGATGCTCTTCAAGTTGGTGGGTCTTGGTGTCCAGGCCTAGTGCTACGGCTAGGAGCTGGGTAAAATAGAGTACTGGTGTGTCGTCGATATCAGCGAACTGAATCTTATCGCTTTGGCTCTTATCCAGATTTGACTGGCAGAGCGGACAAGCGGTGACTAGCGTCTCAGCGCCGTACTCATTGGCCATGGCCAAAATATCGTATGAGAGCTTGGAGACCTTTTTCGGCTCCCTCATAACAAGGTAGGATCCACAGCAGTCTACCTGGGCTGGAAAATCCACCACCTGACAACCGAGGGCATCCAGAAAATCATGCAGGATTACCGGGTCTTCCGGATCATCCAGGCCAATCTCTTTTTGTGGCTTCAGCAACAGGCAGCCATAATACGGGGCTACCCGGTACTTGCTCATGTCAGTCTTGACCATTGCTGCCAGATTATCGAAGCCGATGACATCCCGTAGATATTCGATATAGTGGATAACCCGGATGGAACCCTCGTAGTTGCGATCCAGAAAGGCATTAACGGTCTCGAGTTTCTTTTTATCCTGACCGAAAGCATATTCGGTGCGCTTGAGAGTGTTGTAGCAGAACACGCAGAGGGTAATAAGGTTGGGATCCACCTCTTCCTTCTGGCAGCGACGCTCAGCCTCCACCAGGATGTTGGTAGGGGCTGTGAGGCCCATAAGATTATCTGTGGTCAGAGGATAGGAAGCACCACAACAGTTCCAGTCCTGCAGCTCATCCATCTCAAAGCCGATAACCTCGGCGCAATCCATAGCGGAGCGCTCAAACCCCAGCGCCTTGGTTTTCATGGTGCAGCCAGGGTAATAGGGAATGCGAACAGGTTTATCTGACATCCGGATTCCTTTAAATAAATTTGCGGAAGCCGCTGATGACGGCCATTTGAGGAGCCTGGGCCAGGAACTCTCGGCTCATGGTTTCAAGGTTGACTCTAGGGTCTGCATCGCGCAGATGCAGATTCTTTAGTCCCTCAATGATCGCAGCCGGACTGACGTTCTTTGGGCAGCGTTCAGAGCAGGTCAGACAGGCCATGCAGGACCAGATTGATTCGGCATTACGGGCTATTTCAAACTGACCGAGTTTGAGATACTGGATTAGCACGCTTGGGGCAGGATCCATGGAAGCGGGACAACCAGCCGTGCATTTGCCGCATTGATAGCAATCAGCGATGTTCTCGCCAGTGGCGATTTCAAGCTCTCTTATTGCTGTTTGATCTTTTGCTACTGGATTGATCAGCATTCCTGACCTCTTCATTAAAAATTCAGATCTCTGTCAGGCTAAACAACGAACCCGCTGGCAGTGAAGCCGTACATTCAACCCTATGATGCCTATATGTGCAAGATTGACATTATCGAAATATTGTGTCCATTGCTCGGTTTCAAGGGCGTATAAAACTGAATTTTACATGGGTGAAATCTCTGTAATAGGTTGAAATGTAACAAAATAATTCTGGTTTGGTGTGGTTTTGTCGGGCGCGGTTTTCCATTCTGGTTGATATGAGAAAAAATGACGGTATTTTTGGGCAAAAGATGCGTTTTCAGGGTGTATATAATAGGTGTATGTTGGGTGTATTAAGGCTGGATACCTTATGGTAGGATACGCCGGTTTTTGCTGGCTGCGGTTCGATTGCCCCTTGAATTCGGGATAAATAGGGCAAAAAAACAGCCGCAACACAGGCTTTAGCGCAAATTAGGGATACACAGGAGCCGAGAGTTCCTTTATATTGTTGCGCCCTGCATAAATTATGGTGTGAGTGGGGCTGCTGATCCTTACTACCAACGTGTTAGGAGTAGAGAATATGTCCAGGAAAAAAATTGCGTTAATTGGCGGTGGTCAAATAGGAAGTATCCTGGCCCTGCTTATTGCTCAGAAAGAGTTGGGTGATGTAGTGATACTGGATCGCCCTGAGGTGTCAGATCCAATGAAGGGCAAGGCCCTGGACATGATGGCTCTGCGTCCTCATGGTGGTTATGATGTAAACCTCTCTGGTACTGGTGACTACGCCGACATTGAGGGTGCTGATGTGGTGGTGGTAACCGCTGGCCTGCCAAGAAAACCAGGTATGACCCGTGATGATTTATTGGAGATCAATCTGGGTATCATTGGCACGGTTGCCGAAAATCTCAAAAAACATGCACCAAATGCCTTTGTAATTCTAACTACCAATCCACTGGATGCCATGGTTTATGCCTTTTACAAACAGGCAGGCATGCCAAAAGAGCGCGTTGTGGGTATGGCTGGTGCGTTGGACAGCGGACGTTTCAAGGCATTTGTCTCTATGGAAACTGGTCTCTCCTCTGAAGATGTGTCTGCCATCGTACTGGGTGGGCATGGGCCAACCATGGTGCCAATTATCCGTACAGCTACTGTTGGCGGCGTGCCTTTGGAGGCTCTGCTGCCGAAAGAGAAGATTGATGCCATCGCTGACCGTACCCGTGAGGCTGGCACTGAGGTGGTTAAGCTGCTGGGTAATGGCAGTGCCTACAATAGTCCCGCAGCCTCCTGTTGTGAAATGGTTGAGGCTTATCTCAAGGATAAAAAGCGGGTTATCTCTGCCGCCGCTCTGTGTGATGGTGAATTCGGTGTGGATGGCTATTTTATGGGTGTTCCATGCGTCATCGGTGCCGGTGGTATAGAGCGCATACTTGAATTTGAATTGACTGCTGAAGAGCAGGCAATGCTGGATAAGACCCTCGAAGCAGTAATAGCTACTGTAAAAGACACTGGTCTTTAAAGATTTTTAACCAATCAAGCTATTTAACGATCTAACCTTCACTTTTTAAGGAGTCAACGAATGCAGATCACAGGCATGTTGTGGGGTTCCAAACTCCTCGAGTATGTGGACTTTCCCCGCTCGGAGATTCTCGGGCCAGAAGCCAACGTAGATGAGATTCAGGCCCTAATCAAGAAATGGGGTCTGGTGCTGGTAAAGCCCGTGTTCAAGGGCGGTATAGGCAAGAAGGGCAAGGCTGGCTTGATCGGCTTTGCTAAAGACCTGGAAACCGCTATTGCGGAGAAGGAGCGTCTCTACTTCGCGAAACACACCCATGGTAACAATGTTGCCAAGGCCGCAGGTGTTACCTTTGAGAGCGGTATCCCGGCTGAGTATGAGATCTACGTCTCCATTACCGATAGCACCGAGTACCGTGCGCCAACCTTGACTATCACCCACCATGGTGGCGTAGATATTGAGGAGCTGCCTGAGGACAAGATCGCCACTGTGCCGTTTGATCCGCTAACCGGTCTGAAGGGCTTTGTGATTTCCAACACCCTACGGCGCCTGGGCGCGCCTAATGAGATTATTAGCCCGTTGGTGCAGAATCTGCCTAAGCTGTGGGATCTGTATCACAATTATGGTATGAACATGCTGGAGCTGAATCCGATCCGCATGATGCCTAACGACAAGGGTCGTCTGGTACCAGTAGCCTGTGACTTCAAGTGCTCCTTTGATACCGATGATCCAAACTGGAAGCGCCTGAAGCTGCCAGCCAGTCTGGATGCCGGTGATCTCTCCCCTTATGAGCGGGAGGTCAATCAACTGCGCACCTATCAGGGACAGTCTGACGTATTTGTAACCAACGACCAGGGCAGCGTTACCGCCATGACCTTCGGTGGTGGTGCCAATGCGCTGGTGACCGAGCTGCTGGGTGATGTTGGCATTATCTCCTCTGATTTTGGTGGTAATCCTCCTTACGAGAAGATGTATGACATCAGCCGTATCACCTACAAGTATTGGCTGGAGCAGACCAATGTGCTCTTCATCATCGGTGGCAAGGCAAACAACACCGACATCTATGAGACCTTCCGCGCCATGGCTGATGCCCTGCGCGACTACATGAACACCAACAGTCTCAGGCCGCTCTACGTGGTGGTGGGTCGCGGTGGGCCGAACCTGATCCGAGGCATGGGATATATGAAAGATACCCTGGATGGGCTGAAGATCCCTTACCGTATGTTCGGCTTTGATTCTTCCATGAGTAGTGTTGTGAGCTACGCTAGGGAGATCGATGACTGGATGGAAAACAAGGGTGGTAAAGCGTCCATTGCCGAAGCGATGGGCATTGAACATAAGCCTGAAGCAGCTGCCTGAGCCATTTCTGCTCAGCTTACCCATTCAGTATCATTATTAAAGTTAACGCATAGAGGTTCAGAATGTCATCACTTACAAGTGCTGGAAAGCGAAGCCAGATACCACGCGGTGTAGCGGCTTTCGAACATTATTACGTTGGGATCGATTCCCTTGATCAGATCGCCAATAAGGATGATCGGGTCTGTGTACTCAACATCTCTGGTGGCGAGAGCCGCACCGTAACTCCGGTTAGCCATGTCTACTCTGGCGGGAACATTGTGTGCGGCACAATGCCTGGCCGCTCTGGTACGATCATGAAAACCAAGGCTGGCGATATCCCCGTTTATAGCAACGTGGCGGAAGCTATGGACGCTGGCCATAAATTTAACGTGGCTGTGGTCTATGTACCGCCTTCAGGTGTGAAGGACTCAGTCATTGAGGCTGTGCGTGTCAATCCGGAAATTGACAAGGTGGTTATCCTGACCGAGAAGGTGCCACTGTCAGATTCCCGCATTATCCGCCAGTACTGCCAGCAGCAGGGCGTGGATGTGTTTGGCGCTAACTGCCTGGGTATTGCCGATGCACACAAGCATATCCGTATCGGTGGTGCGCTGGGTGGTAACGCCCCTGAAGAGTCTCTGGTACCCGGTTCCGTTGCCCTGTTCTCAAACTCCGGTAACTTCACCACCACCATTGCTACCTACCTGCTGACCGCCGGTTGGGGTACCACGGTTTCTGTATCCTCCGGTAAAGATGTTTATATCCACTTTTCCGCACCGGAGTTTACCAACGCCTTCCATAACGATGATCGTAGCAAGGCCGCCGTGATGTATATCGAGCCAGGTGGCTATTACGAACATGATATCGAGCTTAAAAAGCCTGTTGTGGCCTGCATTGTGGGTCGCTGGAAATCCAAGCTGACTCGCGCCTGCGGTCATGCTGGTGCCATTGCCGGCTCTGGTGATAATGCCGAGGCTAAAGAGAAATGGTTCATGGATAAATTCGGTGTGGATGAAATCTACACCCCTGAGAATCCAGTTGTTTCAGCCAAGGGTGCCGTAGTGATCAATATCGCTCATATCCCGGAGGCACTGACTGCTGTTATGGCACAGAACGATGCTCAGCCTGATTTCGCGCCTCGGGGCGATCTCTCCATGAAGCCTTGGTTCAGCAGCGACCTGGATATCGGCCTGCCTGCTGATCTGGATCAGCCTATGGTCACCGCCATGGAACCATATAATACCCAGATCGCTGCTCTCGCCAAGCAGGTGGGTGTGGTGTTCCCTCGTCAGACCCTAAAAGATGCCTCCGGCGCCTCTATGATGGATCCCAAGACTCAGGTTAGCCGGTTGCAGGGCGTTAGTGTGCTGGACGCATCCACCCATACCTTCGAAGATAATCTGGTTCTTTCGCTGGCTCGTGAGTACCCGGATGCTAATGGCAGTGCCCTGGCTAATGTTGTTCTTAACGCCTATGTGAATCAGGCTGATGAGATTACCGTGGCAGCTGCTGATGCAGCTCGTGCTGCTGGTAACAGCCCTAACACTGTGCTTTCCTCTGCTTTGGCCATCATTGGCCCGAACAAGGTGGCTGGCGCCAAGGCTGCTGCTGCTGCGTTGAAAGATCTGTTTGGTCAATCAGGTCTGAATGATTCTTCTGATGCGGCATTTGATGTTACTGCTATTGTTGAGCGAGCCGCTGCCGGAGATGCTGCTGATGTGCTGTTAGCGGATAGCGCTTCTACACGTAGTGAAGGCATGTTGGCTGCTATCAAGGCTCGTGGTATCAGCTCTGTCTTTATCCGTGCTTTGGAGGCTCTGGCCAAGAGTACGGGAAAGGCTGTTACTGAAGATGCCATCACCGCTGCTGTTGGCTGCCATGTGACCTGGAAGGCGCTGATGCATAAGCGTGTTTCTGTTACCACTCTCGTCAATATGGCATGGCACCTGCGTATCTTTAGCACCCTGGTTGGTTCTTCTGCCCCCGGCGATAAGCAAGAGGCCGGTAGCTTCTGTGGCATAAGTGATCAGGAGCTAATGGAAAGCTGGAGTTTTACTGAGACCGCTCACTTGGCTCTGCTGGGTACAAAGCCCAATGAGAGTGAGTTATTTGCCTTGACAATCCTGCTGGGTCTATTGACCACCAATGGCCCTGGTACTATCTCTGGTCAGGGTGCCAAGGGTGCGGTAAGTGCCGATGGTCCTGAAGTCCCGGATCGTGTCCAGGTCAATAAGTCCTATATCGGCTTCCTGACCCACACAGGTTATGCCCACGGCGGTAATGGCTATGAGGCCATGGCTTTCCTGATGGAACAGTTTAAAGAGACCGGTCTGAAGGATCCTGGTGATGCAAACCATGGTCTGGATCTTGCGGGCATGGCTTTGGCCTATGCCAAGGAGTACAAGGATTATAAAACCCAGGCCAAGGCTGCGGGTAATCTTTCCTATGCCAAGATCCCTTGTATCAATCACCCTGTTTTCAAGGGCAAAGATGTGAACTACGATCCGCGTGAGGTCTTTGTAAATGACCTGTTCAAGGGTCAAGGGCAGTACAACATCTTTCTGGATTACTATCACAATATGGTTGAGGCCCTGTGCAAGACTGGCGTCAGTAAGAATGTTTATTGTGTAAATGTGGATGCGGTCATCGCGGTGATTCTGCTGAAGATGCTGTGGCAGCCATATGCTGATGGCAAGATCTCAGAGAATCAGCTGGAATCAGCAGCTTTCACCACATTTCTGTATGGCCGTATGATCGGCAGTGCAGCAGAGATTGATGATCACACCAACCGTGGGCGTAATATGGATACTCGTACGCCTGCCAGTAAAGTCACCTATGTCGGTTAATTGAGGAAAAATCATGTCTACATCTAAAATCATTTGGACAAAGATTGACGAAGCTCCAGCTTTGGCAACCTATTCTTTGCTCCCAATTGTTAATGTCTTCACCAAGGCAGCTGGCGTTAATGTTGAAACAAGAGACATCTCTCTTGCGGGTCGCATTATCGCTAACTTCCCAGACAATCTGACTGAAGAGCAGAAGATCCCCGATGAGCTGGCTCGTCTGGGCGTACTGGCCAAGACACCAGAGGCTAACATCGTCAAGCTGCCTAACATCAGTGCTTCACTGCCACAGTTGAAGGCTGCTCTTGAAGAGCTGAAAGCCAAAGGTTACGACCTGCCTGACTACCCTGAAGATCCACAGAATGCGGCTGAAGCCGAGATCAAGGAGCGCTACTCCAAGGTTCTTGGTAGTGCGGTAAACCCCGTTCTGCGTGAAGGTAACTCTGACCGTCGTGCACCGGGCGCAGTCAAGAACTTCGCCAAGAAATACCCCCACTCAATGGGCGCATGGAGCCGGGACTCCAAGTCACATGTTGCCTCCATGAGCAGCGGTGACTATTGCTCCAATGAGATCTCAACCACTATGGCAGCAGCCACTGACACCAGGGTTGAGTTTGTTGCGCAGGATGGCAGCATATCAGTGCTAAAAGAGAGTGTGCCACTGGAAGCGGGTGAGATTGTTGATACCACCTTCATGAGCAAAAAGGCCCTGGTGAAATTCCTTGGTGAGCAGATTGAAGATGCCAAAGCACAGGGCATTCTCTTCTCATTACACATGAAAGCGACCATGATGAAGGTTGCTGACCCGATTGTTTTTGGTCACTGCGTAAAGGTCTTCTACCAGGATGCCATCGAGAAAAATGCAGCGGTTCTTGAAGAACTGGGTGTAAACTTCAACAATGGTCTGGGTGATCTCTATGCCAAAATTCAGAGCCTGCCAGAGGATCAGCGTGCAGCTATCAAAGCGGACATTGAGGCTGTTTACGCCGCACGTCCTGCTATCGCTATGGTCGATTCCGATAAAGGCATCACCAACCTGCATGTCCCAAGTGATGTGATCATTGATGCCTCCATGCCTGCCGCGATCCGTGCTTCGGGTCAGATGTGGGGGCCGGATGGTGAGCAGAAAGATACCAAGTTTGTCATCCCTGATCACTGCTACTCACCGCTTTATACTGCAACTGTCGAGAACTGCATTGCCAACGGCGCACTTGACCCAACCACTATGGGTACCGTGCCTAATGTTGGCCTGATGGCGAAAAAGGCGGAAGAGTACGGTTCACACCCGACCACTTTCGAGGCCCCAGGCAATGGCACCATCCGTGTTGTTGCTGCCAATGGCGATACTATCCTCGAAAATGCAGTAGAGGAGGGCGACATCTGGCGCATGGTAATGGTCAAAGATGCACCGATCCAGGATTGGGTGAAACTGGCGGTGACGCGTGCTCGTGCGACAGGTTGGCCGGCCGTCTTCTGGTTGGATGCTGATCGTGCACACCATCAAGAGATCAGGAAGAAGGTTGATCTCTACCTGGAGGATCACGACACCTCAGGTCTGGATATTCGCATCATGTCTGTCTATGATGCGGCCAAGCTCTCTGTTGAGCGCATGCGTGCCGGTGAGAACACCATTTCAGTAACCGGTAACGTGCTGCGTGACTACAACACCGATCTCTACCCCATCCTTGAGGTAGGTACCAGTGCCAAGATGCTCTCTATCGTCCCTCTGATGAATGGCGGCGGTCTATTTGAGACCGGTGCTGGTGGTTCTGCACCTAAACATGTTCAGCAGTTGGTAAAAGAGAATCATCTGCGCTGGGACTCACTGGGTGAATTCCTGGCCTTGGCCCCTTCCCTGGAGCAGGTCAGTACTCTGACAGGTAATGCCAAGGCCCAGGTTCTGGCGACTGCTCTAGATCAGGCGACTGGCAAGTTGCTGGATAACAACAAATCACCTTCCCGTAAGTGTGGTGAGTTGGATAACCGTGGTAGCCACTTCTATCTGGCCATGTACTGGGCAGAGGCGCTGGCTGCACAGAGTGATGATGCTGCACTTCAAGCCCAGTTCGCACCATTGGCAAAGGCGCTTGCCGATAATGAACAAAAGATTATCGATGAGATGAATACCGTTCAGGGGCAGCCTGTTGATCTGGGTGGTTACTTTCAGCCTGATGTGGCAAAAACCACTGCGGTCATGCGTCCCAGTGCCACCTTCAATGCTACATTGGATGCTTGCTAGGGTTGTTTGCTAATGAGTAATGGGCTAGTAATTAGCTGACGTTACAAAAGCGCATCCAGTCTACGGGGTGCGCTTTTTTTGCTTTTCAGGTGTTTAGTACAGGAGTTGACTAATGGCAAAACCAAATGTTGCAGTAATACTATCCGGCTGTGGTGTGTTTGATGGAACAGAAATCCATGAATCAGTGTTGTCTCTGTTGGCTATAGACCGTCAAGGAGCAGCGTACCAATGTTTTGCACCAGATATATTGCAGCGTCATGTCATCAATCATATATCTGGTAATGAGATGGCTGAGTCGCGGAATGTGTTGATTGAATCAGCTCGTATTGCCAGAGGCAACGTCAAGGCGCTGGCTGAGTTTGATGCAGCTGAGTTTGATGTCTTGCTTATGCCAGGAGGGTTTGGAGCGGCAAAAAACCTTTCCAGTCTTGCCTTTGATGGCCCGGAGTGTAGCGTAAACGATGATTTAGTCAGTGCAGTAACGGCAATGGTTAAGGTTGGCAAACCAATAGGAGCGCTGTGTATCGCCCCTGCGATTCTTGCCAGAATTCTTGATGGAGTAAAGATCACCATTGGAAATGACCCGGATACCATTGGTGCTATTGAGGCAATGGGTGGCAATCACCAGGAAACCTCACATGGTGAGGTGGTGGTTGATGAGCGGTTGAAGTTGGTGACTTCACCCTGCTACATGCTGGATACGGCGCCTATCAGCCAGATAGCAGAGGGTGCGGATAATTGTGTGCGGGAGCTGTTGCGGCTGGTGTAGGAGCGGTTGCCAACCGCGAAGCAAGCGCATCTCCTGTTGAACCATAGAGTAGTTGTTCACCAAATCACATCAATATTATATCGGGGAAAAATAGAGTCTGCGCTGAGTATCGGTATATCTTCTTCCAGCGCTTGTGATATTAACAGTCGGTCAAAAGGGTCACGGTGGTGAGGCGCTAAATGGGATAGGCGGTATGTATGCGACATACTGATTGGTAGATGAGTAAGGGCGTTGTTGCGAATACGTTTTTCCATGAAGTCGCGTGGTGGCTCAGACAGTTCCAGCTTACCCAAGGCGTACTTGACGGCGATCTCGAACCCTGTCACAGCGCTGATCATCAGCTCATTTTCGGCCTCTAGAAAGGTTGACCTCGCCCGGTTGGAAAGTTTTGGGTTGTCAGTAACCAGCCAGAGGAAAGCGTGCGTGTCCAGCAGAATACGCATGCTCAGGAAAAATGCTCCATGAGTTCCTCTGGCAGTTTGTCAAAGTCTTCGTGGATTGTGACTTGCCCTTTGGCTTCACCCAACTGCCTGCGCAGCTTTGCTTGTTGTATCGGGAGTAGACGCACCGTTGGGCGGTTAGCTCGTGCGATTATGACCTCTTCACCAGCTTCTGCCCTGGCTACCAAACTTGAAAGATGGGCCTTAGCCTCGTGAATATTCACTTGTATTCCCATAACTATCTCGCAGGTTGAACCCGGTTGTTGGACTAAGTTTGATGATAGTTGGCCTGGGTTTGCTCGTCAAGTGTTGCGCGTTTCCAGATTGGTTATGTGCTTGTGGTCAGGGCAGGAGAAGTTACAGTGATTGGAGTAGAATTGCGGCTGGGATTGGTGGTGCTAGCGATAGTGGTATTGTATCTCTGCATATAGGCTCTGTCCTTGCCGCCGGTAGTCACCTGGGATACCTGTGGGGGTACCTAAGGGGCTTGGGTCATATTCTTCATTTTGGTCAAATAGATTTCTGGCTGAAACTGCCAGTTCCCATGGCTGGTTAGCTGCCTTTCTGCGCAGTGTCATATCTACCAACGTGTAGCTGTCAACCTCATCGCGTGCATCTGTCATTGCGCGTTTTTGTCCACCTATCCAGTTAGCCTGTGAGGAGATGTGCCAGTGAGGCATGAAGTTCCAATTGGCACTGACGTGAAATTGGCGTCCGGGGGCATCAGGGACACGGCTGCCGTCTACCTTGTTCTCTGAGTGCTGCCAGGCAAAGTTGCTGCGTAGCTCAAGCTGATTGGTTACATCCCATTCCACTTCCATTTCAAAACCGTAACCCCGTTGACCGTCAGTATTGGTGGCAGTTACTCCGGCAGTGCTTGGCAGGTAATCGATTGTATCGTCCATGTCGTAGTAAAAAATGTTTAGTTTTGAAAGCAGTTTGTACAATGGGTAATATTCAAATGCAAACTCCAGTGTGTCGATGGTTTCTGGGTCTATGTCTGGGTCACCTAAATAGGCAGGATTGTTTTTATAATACATTTCAGCCAGGGATGGCGCCCTGAAGGCACGACCGTACATAAGCTTGGTGGTAATTGGCATGGGTGGTGCCCAGACCAAGGCCACACGCGGGTTTATGGTATCACCAAAGTCGTCATATTGATCGTAACGAACGCCTGCGGTCAGGTTCCAGCCTTTGGCAAAGCGCCACTCATTCTGGATAGAAAGAAACCAGCGCTCTCGGTCTTGATCCTCCATATAGACGTTTTCTGTGCCTGAGACATCTGTGGTAGCACTGTTGATGGGTGAGACGGTACCGTCAATGACACCAGGGCCAAAGTTTTTGGTCTCTTCGGTTTCGACTTCCTGCCGAGAGTAACCAGTGCTAGCACGCCAAGTGTGTCCTTCCATGCCTTCGTATAGGGCGGTAAGTTCTACTGTATATTTTCTTTCTTCTAGGTCTGGATTTCCAAAGAGGCCATCAGTGAAGGTGACTATACCTCCCACTCCTGAGGTAAATAGATTGCCATCGGCACCGATTGGAACGGTAGTGCCGGAGGGCAAGAGCATAAAAGTTCTTCGCATCTCTTGATAGACATAGCTAAAACGGCTTTTTAGCTCCCAGTCGGGGTGTAGTTCCTTGTTGGTGTGGCCAATATCCAGCTGGTAGTATTCGTGATCCTCGCTCCCTTCAGGGTCTAGAGCCTGGGCTACGCCCGGGCCAAGGCCACGATTATTTGAGCGCCAATGCCAGAGGTCGATGTCCCAGGCTCCATTGGTGAGATAGAGGGATGTCTCCAGGTATCCGTCATACCCGGTTTCCAGTGAGCCTGGGGCCAGTGACACGGTTGTACCCATCCTGCCATCCAGAGTGGTTTGAAAGTCAACATCGGCCTTCCGATCTCTATCACCGTCTGATTGGGATAGCTCCAAGCTAAAAGCAACACTCCAATCACCGTATTTTTCGCCATGTAGAGTCCATACCTCCTGAGTATCAAAAGAGCCAGTGCGAGCGCCAAAGGTGGTGCCATTGATCTCGTTGGCATCCTTGGTAATGACATTGATAACGCCGGAGAAGGCGTCTGCGCCATGTACGGCAGAGCCTGGGCCGCGGATAACTTCTATCCTGGCGACATTGGCAACCGGCATCCTGTAGCCACCAGGATTAGCCTTAGATTGCGCCCCTTCAACAGGAAGCCCATTCCTTAATAGCAATACTTCCGGGACAGTTGCAGTCTGTATGCCACGAATGGATATGCCGGGAGCATGTCCGTCTTCACGAGGGAAGACATGCAACCCAGGCACTGACTCCAGGGCTTCATATACGGTTGTTGCGCCCAATTGGGCTATTTCATGGGCGGTAATTACTGTTGCGACTGAGGGTGCTAGCCGGGCGGGTCTGCTGTAGCCAGTAGCTGATATAAGAAACTCCTCTTCCCCTTGGAACATGGGGTCATTCTCAGGGAAGTCGCCGGGGAACACATCCTCAGGGAAGGCTCCATTGGTGGGGGCATCCGCAGGAAATGTATTACCAGGGAATTTCTCTGCGGCAAAGGCGGCAGTGGAAAAAAGAAGGCAGGCGGCTATCACAATATTGTGCAGGCTCATCT
>UOFX01000063.1_pt1 | contig 39566 bp, 34 predicted proteins | sample 1989101 | NCBI WGS metagenome assembly UOFX01 (sample SAMEA4712195, study PRJEB27164) | hydrothermal vent metagenome | biome: marine basaltic hydrothermal vent biome; feature: marine hydrothermal vent; material: mineral | place: Pacific Ocean | collected 2011-06-14/2011-07-23 | depth 1719 m
AATCTGAAACGAATGCATGCCCTGAGGGGATGAAAAGTGGGCAGGGACGCTCTTGCCGTTCGAAATAAAGTGCAAATCATCTTAATGGTCAAGAAAAAGTGCATGTTTTTTTACTGGAGGCTCTTGGCGGCTCGCATTTCAATGCTAAGTCCGACAGGCTCCTAGTGATGAATTGGTATTGATTGCGATCATGCCATTAGGTATTCATCTTCCCTCAGGTGTTTTAGGAGCTATTGATAAAGGCAAGCAGTTCCCACTGCAACTGCAAGCCTGTAACCGGCGGGGCTGTATTGCAAAGGCTAAGGTCGATGACAACCTGAAAAAAGCTCTGGTTGCAGGAAAGGGGCTGGCCATAAGTTTTAGCGCTCAGCCCAATGCAGATCCGCAGGTTCTCAATGTCGCATTGGCAGAGATTAGCAGCGGCCTTGATGCTATAGGAGTCACTTCTGGTGCTTGGCCTTTTGGATCATAATTAATGCGGCCGCAACTGCCCGTCCTTCAGCCATAAGCAGGTTGTAGGTTCGGCAGGCTGCCGGGGTACTCATTATCTCCACCCCAATTCCCTGTTCCAATAAACTGCTGTAGAGGACAGCCGGTGGGAAGCGCTGCTTTTCGCCTGTACCGAGAATGATTATGCTTGGTTCGAGTACCATCAGCTCACTGAAGTCTTCTTTTGTGAGTCCCTCCATTGATTGAGGTCGCCAATCCGGGATCAGTTGACTTGGTGTCACTACCAGGCTTTTGTGGAATGGTTGCTGATTTATGACGACCTGCCCAGTTTCGTAAGAGTGGATGACATATTTTGCAGAGGGGGCAGCTAAGGTGATTTTCATCCTGGGAACATAACAGTATCAGCTTGTGCTTTACAAGGTGCAAGGAGGCCGTGACGTATAGCAGGTAGGCTCCTATCCATCTAATTTTATTGACATTTTATACTCTTCTACGTTAATGTTCCATTTTTTCTTACGTCAATCTCCAGCTATCTGAGGTTCCAGTGTCGATACCTGATATGGAAGAGTTTCGCAGAATCAAGCGCTTGCCGCCCTATGTCTTCAATATTGTAAATGATTTGAAGGCAGCGGCCCGCGCTCGTGGTGAAGACATCATCGATTTTGGCATGGGTAATCCCGACCAGCCGACCCCTCAGCATATCGTCGATAAACTGACCGAGGTGGCAAATCGTAAGGACACCCATCGTTACTCCATGTCGCGGGGTATTCCCCGTCTGCGTCGGGCTATGTGTAACTGGTATAAGGATCGGTATGACGTAGATCTTGATCCAGAAACCCAGGCAATCGTTACTATTGGTTCCAAGGAGGGTCTGGCACATCTGGCTCTAGCCACAATGGGGCCGGGTGATACTGTATTGGTTCCAAATCCTGCCTATCCCATCCACCCTTATGGTTTTATTATCGCCGGGGCGGATATCCGTAATGTGCCTATGGTTCCCGGTGTGGATTTTTTTGCCAAGTTGGAGGAGGCAATCACCGATTCCTGGCCTCGTCCAAAGATGCTGGTGCTGAATTTTCCAGGCAACCCCACCACGCAGTGTGTGGAGTTGGAATTTTTTGAGAGAGTGATCAAGATTGCCCGTGAGCATAATGTCTGGGTTGTCCATGACCTGGCCTATGCCGATATCGTGTTTGATGGTTACAAAGCTCCGTCAATCCTTGAGGTGCCAGGTGCAGAGGAGATTGCCGTTGAATCATTCTCGCTCTCAAAAAGCTACAACATGCCAGGTTGGCGCGTGGGTTTTATGTGTGGCAATAAAACTCTGATTGCAGCGCTTGCCCGGATCAAATCCTATCTTGATTACGGAATGTTTACCCCTATTCAGGTGGCGGCAATTACCGCCTTGGAAGGCCCCCAGGATTGTGTGCGAGATATTTGCGCCATGTATGAAAGCAGGCGCAATGTATTGTGTGATGGATTAAATGCGGCTGGTTGGCCAGTGGAGCGGCCAAAGGCCACGATGTTTGTCTGGGCACCCATCCCTGAACCATACCGTGAAATGAGGTCATTGGAGTTCACCAAGAAGTTGCTGAAAGAGGCCAGAGTAGCGGTTTCACCCGGTATTGGGTTTGGTGAACATGGTGATAACCATGTGCGCTTTGGGTTGATTGAGAATGAGCATAGAACCCGTCAGGCGGTTCGTGGTTTGCGCGATATGTTTCGCCAAGATGGCTTGCTGAATGTGGATTGAATACCATAAAAACAGATTAGAGTGGGAGAAGAATATTGAAGCCGGTTAAGGTTGGATTAATGGGGTTGGGTACCGTTGGTAGCGGTACATTTCGAGTACTGAACAGGAACGCTGAAGAGATTGGGCGTCGCGCTGGACGTGGGATTCAGATCATCCAGGCGGCTGCTCGTGAGTATGATCCTGAAACAGTGCCAGGAATCGAGAATATTGAGGTGTTGGATGATGCCTTCGCCTTGGTGGACAACCCTGAGCTGGATATCATAATTGAGCTGATTGGTGGCTATTCTCCGGCCCGTGAGCTGGTGCTAAAGGCCATTGAGAATGGCAAGCATGTGGTCACTGCCAATAAGGCACTGATCGCCTTACACGGCAATGAGATCTTCGCTGCTGCGCAGAAAAAAGGTGTAACCGTTGCTTTTGAGGCTGGTGTGGCAGGAGGTATCCCTATTATTAAAGCGGTGCGGGAGGGGTTGGCAGCGAACCGGATTGAGTGGGTCGCTGGTATCATCAATGGAACTGGTAACTATATCCTTACCGAGATGCGTGACAGGGGGCGAGAGTTTGCAGATGTGTTGGCAGAGGCCCAGGCCCTGGGCTACGCGGAGGCAGATCCAACCTTTGATGTGGAAGGGATTGATGCGGCCCATAAGCTGACTATCCTCAGCTCTCTGGCCTTTGGCATCCCCTTGCAGTTTGATAAGACCTATACCGAAGGTATCGCTAGGATTGAGCAGCAGGATGTAATCTATGCCGGTGAGCTTGGTTATCGCATCAAGCACCTGGGTATCACTCGCAGGACTGATAAAGGGATAGAGATGCGGGTGCATCCAACCCTGATTCCAGAGCGTCGTCTTATCGCTAATGTAGATGGTGTTATGAATGCGGTACTGGTGCAGGGTGATGCGGTTGGCCCCACCCTCTATTACGGAGCTGGTGCCGGTTCTGATCCTACTGCCTCTGCGGTGGTTGCGGATGTAGTGGATGTGGCACGTGCCTTGACTGTTGACCCGGAAAATCGTGTCCCTCATTTGGCCTTCCAGCCTGATGAGCTATCTGATATGCCGGTGCTGGGAATGGATGAGGTAGTAACTGCCTACTATCTGCGGATGCAGGCTCAGGATCAGCCGGGAGTGCTGGCTAAGGTATCAGGCATTTTGGGTGATGCGGGTATCAGTATTGAGGCCATGCAGCAGCATGAAGCGGCTGAGGGTGCGTCTTATGTGCCGTTGATTATGTTGACCCATACGGTGCAGGAAAAGCAGATGAATACGGCCATTGAGAAGATCCAGGCCCTGGATAGTATCAATGGTTTAGTGACCAGGATCAGGGTTGAGCAGTTGGATGGATAAACACGGTTAATGGTTGTCGGTTGCCTGCTCAAACATCTATTGCGGTCGTAGTCCCAGGCCTGCTTGGCCCTATGCCCGGTCTAAAAGAGCTTGGTCTTCAGCCCCATGCTCCTGTATTGGAAACCTTCCTGGCACGCGCAAATGTGACTGATACGGGCGATGCTGATCTGGAATCAACCTTATTCACCTTATTTGATGTTCCAGCAGAGCAGGGTATGGATCTGCCATCTGCCTCAATCTGTCGTCTGGCAGATGGTGGTGAAATGGATGATGCCTTCTGGTTACATGCAGACCCCGTATACCTGAAGCCTGCTGGAGATAAGGTGCTGTTGTTTGATGCCGGGATGTTGGATATCCGCCAGAGTGATGCAGCCGAATTAGCGCTGATATTTAATCGGCATTTTGCACAGGATGGCTGGTTGCTTGAAGCACTCAGCCATAACCGCTGGTATCTGCGATTACCAGCGGCTCCTGCTATTACAACAAGATCTCTAATAGATGCGATTGGCCGTAATATAGAGCAGTTCATGCCTGCTGGGGCAGAGGCATCCAAGTGGCGGTCTGCACTCAATGAAGTGCAGATGTTGTTTCATTCTGCGGATGTTAACCGGCAGCGGGAACTGGAGCATCTATTGCCGGTTAATAGTGTTTGGTTTTCAGGCGGCGGGCGTTTGCCAGAGGTACCTGGGAATACCTTTGATCGAGTTCTATCAGATACCCCTTTGGCCCTGGGGCTTGCCAGGTTGGCTGAAATTACATCTGCTCCGCTCTCATTGGACACCCTCTTAGAGGTTAGGTCAGGTGAGCAGGTGGTTGTTTACCATCAGATCTTGAGATCTGTCTTAGATGCAGACCCCCAAGGCTGGGTTGATGCCGTGGAGCGCTTTGCGGCTTGGGGTGAAACCATGCAAAAAATGTTGCAGAAGAAGCAGATTGATGTTTTACGGCTTTATCCCTGTGATGGGCGTGTATATCAGGTAGATAGAAACAGGCTGCGCCGTTTTTGGGTGTCCAGGCGGCCCATATCTCAATAGGTTGATTCAGCCTGCTTGCCAGGCAATGAGGTATACATTCCGGTGATGGTATTCATCTGAACCAGAATCTTATCGGCTGATCTGGAGATGAGGGAAGGTATATATCGCCCTTTTTTCATACTTGCACTGTGTTGGAATAGTCCCCACTGGAGTGTGACCTTTTCCAGGGCTGCGGATATTGCCTTTGTATTTTCTGGTGCGGCGGTGAGAAATTTGAGCGCATCGTCAAATTCTCCCAGTGCTTTCTTGTAGTCAGATATATATGGTTCTTTTTCAAATCCCCAGCTCTGAATGGTATATAGGTTAGAGATACGCTGGGATAGCATACGTTGTCGACCAGAGATGTTGACCAGCTTGCCCTGTGAAGTGCCTGATAGCTCCTGCATGGTCAATACAACCTGATGGCTGGCTGTCAGTAGTTTTTCGGCATTGGCTCGCAGATGTTCAAGATTCCTCCGATCTACTTCAGCCGTTACGATCTGCTTGACTGGATCCCATAGTGAAGTGACCATGGCCAGCCCAGATTTAATGCCAGGGCTGATGTCAAATTGGTGGAGTTCAGCCAACTGGGCTTCAAACAGGTGGACATCTGCACTAAGCTGTTTTTTTGATTTTTGGTAGCGCAAATCCATGCCCATTTGACTGTAGGCTTTAACCATACGCTGGGTTAGCATGCGCTGACGACCGGCTTTATTGATGCCTTCTGCCAGGGTTAGTTTGGCGGCAGTTGAGACGCAAGGCAGGATAAGTGCCAGACAGGCAATCATCGCTATCATACTCATTCGCTTGAGTTTGGTTGCCATATTTGTGTGGGAGCGATTGTTTTGTTAGTTCATGATGTTCAAATGACTTCTATAATCTTAGCGTAACTTTGGCGGCTTTTCCATGACAGTTGGCATTTGATCAATGCTTGCACTTTGCGTCCGTTATGGAGGTGCAGGTGCAGGCAAAAGCTAGGCTATGAGAGTATCAGGTGGAGTGGGAATGGATGCCTGCTAATGGCTACAGCGATGATGTAGCTGATTGAGGCAAGCGCCAAAATACCAGCAAATATCCGAATTGGCTTGCTTGAACCTCTCAGGGCGATGCTGCCAAAAATGATGTAAGCCAGTAGTGCCGTAATCTTTGCGGTAAGCCATGGTTGCGCAATTGGATATTGGTGAGATATTAGCGCCATGGCGATGCCGCTGATCAGAAGAGTGGTGTCTACTATTGCCGGAAATCGTTTTACCCAGTGCTTTTGCAGTAGGCTTGGGTATTTGAGCATCCAGAAAAAACGCAAGGCGAAAAAGCAGGCCGTGGTTGTAACCATGCTGATGTGAATAATTTTGATCCAGGGGTAAAACAGGGCTATATGCATGATTGTCACCTGGGATGTGCAAACCGCTTATCTTAATACAAATATTGGGCTGATTGATGAACTATTCCTTCAATCCTATTGGGATTGTCCATTCTCCCTTTAGAGAGAAATTTGGTATCCCCAGGCAACCTGGGCTGGTTCCAGACGCACGAGCCAGGTTGGAGTTGTTGGCACCATATGATCAACTGGAGTCTGTAACCAGCCTGGAGACTTTTTCTCACATATGGCTGACTTTTGTATTTCATGATGCCTTGCGAGATAGATGGCAACCCACAGTGCGGCCACCACGGTTAGGTGGTAACCGCCGGGTTGGCGTATTCGCCAGCCGTTCTCCCTTTAGACCCAACCCGGTTGGTCTCTCCGTTGTAGCACTGGATGGTATCTCCAATGAGGGTGGGAAACTGGCACTACAGATATCAGGTATTGATATTCTGGATGGTACGCCAGTGTTGGATATTAAACCCTATATCCCCTATGTGGACAGTATCCCTGAAGCAATCGGTGGCTATGCTGGTAAGTCACCAGAGATCAGTATGCAAGTGCAGTTCAGCCAACAAGTGGAAGGCCAGTTAATGCAGCGCGAGGAAGGAGTTGAGTTGCGACAGTTGATAGTGCAACTGCTTGAGTTAGATCCACGTCCGGCCTATAAAGAAAGGGTTCAGCAGGAGCGGGTGTATGGCATGAAGCTATACGACTTTGATCTGAGGTGGCGAGTTCGAGGTGACGTGATTGAGGTAGTGGAGCTTGGTTCAACGCTCACTTAAATCGAACCACCTTCTTTAAAGGAGATAGATTGATTTCATCAAAGCAAGTGCCCGGTCTGGCGGAGAGAATAGTGATTGCTGCCCCGGCAATATCCTCTGGCAGGATGTAGTTCTCTGTCGCTTCGCCCGGTTCAAACGGCAGCTCATCAAAGAAGCCAGTCTTTACCATGCCAGGGTTGATGATTGTGCTCCTAATACCGGCAGCGGAACATTCTTCCCGCAGTGATTGAGCAAAGCCGCGGATGGCGAATTTTGTAGCGCAGTAGATAGATCCTTTCCGGCGACCACTGAGGGCTGCTTCAGAGCCGATGAAGATCAGGTCTCCACGCCCCTGGCGCTTCAGGGTCGGCAGCAGTTCTCGGGCCAGAAGGATCTGGCTGGTGAGGTTGAGGTTGATCTGATCCTGAATCTGGCTGGGAGAGAACTCCTCCAGGGAGCCAAAACGGCCAAAACCAGCATTGAAGATGATGCCGTCAATATCAGGGTGATCTTTTACGATAGTCTGCATTTGCTGTGGCAGGTGGTTCAGGTCTGAAAGATCGGCTTCCAGGCAAATTAGGCCTGCTGGCTGATCTTGCCATGAGCTAAAATCACGGGCGATACCGATTACAGATGCGCCCTGTTTAATCAGGTCGGTAGTGATGGCACGGCCAATACCCTTGCTGGCACCAGTGACCAGGATTTTGCGGTTTTGTAGTTTCATTCTGAATGACTTAGCTGTTTAATGAATCGGTCGAGTATACCGAGTTGTGCCATGACCAGTTGAGAAACAACCTTGCCCTTGATCCCTCTGCTCTGGTTATTTTTGTTATCAGAAATAATTTTTAGACAGTATGCTTTCTGACCTGCGGCAGCTAGAAATCCAGCAGCCTCCATATCAAAAGCCCCAGGACGGGCATAATCATTGTCAGGTTGATTCAGAGTGGTGAGCATATCCAGGTCGCAAGGTGGCACAAAGCCTAGCTGTGGCATCCAGTGTTGTCCGGTTGTTTCATCAACTACGTTGTTGGCAAGAATAATATCACCCACAGGGCGGCAGGCATGCCCTGCGATCCCAATATTTATCCATATAGAGCCTGTTGCCAAATCATTGCCCTCAAACAGGCAGCGGGTGGCTGCTGCTGATGCCTGCTTGCCTACACCAGAAAGCACCAGTGAAACCTGCTCATTTCGGTAGATAGGGAATGCACCATCAGGCTGCTGCCGTCTGAGGCCAAAATGATTGATCAATGGCCTTGCCTCAGCGGGGAGGGCTACTACCAGGTTGAATGTTAGGATATGCATTTTATGGTATACACAAGCAAAGCGGGTGGTTTTTGATACAATACCTTCCCAATTCTTTCAATCTGACAACCGAGCTAAGTTCCCTATATGGATGACGATACCCCCAAAAAGAAAACCATTGTTGAAAAGCTAATGTCTCCGTGGGTTCTGGGGATAGCCTCAATGGTGCTGATTGTCGGGGCAGGGGTTGCTTCAGCCCTCGTGGCAGTTGGTATCTTGCCGTAAGCTGTCCGAGATCAATCAAGACAAAATGTTAAACCAGGCAACCTGATCAAACAGGTCAATCTCCCGCACAGCTAATAGTAACTGAGTATCCAGAGGCACAGCATCAGGCAGACGAATCCTGGTCTCCATAGCTAATTCAGGAATGATGATGGTTGCCCGCCTATCCTGCATCTCCACTACCGTCCCTTTGCCTTGCCATTTAGGGTGATTGTTGAGGTAGATCAGCTTCCAGTGCGTATTGGAACAACGCTCGGTTTTACGCACCCTGCTGGCTACCGCCTCTGCTGCAACGATATGCTGGGTTACAGTTTTTTTGGACATAGGCTGTTGCCCGGTCAGAAAGGCATGCAACTGCTGATGCACTACAAGATCAGCGTAGCGCCGCAAAGGGCTGGTGACACGACAATATTGCTTCAATCCTAATCCTGCATGAACGCCGGGTTTGCATGTAGTTTTACTAGACTGCAAAGATTTGCAGAAGGCATACATGGCTGCCATGCCTTCCTGCATAGCACTGTTTTTCGGTGCGGCTTGAGTTGCATAGGGTATTGGGATGCTACGTTCACGGGCAAAGCGGGCAGTAGCATCTCCGGCCATGAGCATGGCATCAGCGACCAGATTACGGCTGGCGGAGTGGGGTTGCGGCTGAATGTGAACTTCCCCACCATGCAGCTGCACCTTAACTGCTGGCAGGTCAATTTTTGTTGCTCCAGCGGTGATGCACTGTTGACGGTAGCAACATGTCATCTCCTGGATAGCAGCCAATATTGGTTCATGTAGTATGTCATCCGCTTCTCCATAGCTAAGCCTTGTTACTTGTACGCGGCTCTTTACTACCTCAACATCTACCACTCCAGCCTCAGCATCCAGCCTGATTCCAATCGAAAGAGCGGGTGAGGTATCTGCTAACCCCATTCCCAACTGTTCCGTAACCGCCTGCGGTAGCATATGAGTGACACCTTCAGGCAGATAGAGATTTGCCGCACGGGTGCGTGCTGCAAGATCCATGGGTCCATCTGACACTATCAAGGCTGCAACATCTGCTATATGTACCCATAGCCGGTCACCATCCAGACTGATGGCATCATCCGGGTCTTGGATTCCTGCGTCGTCGATGGCAAAGGCCGGTAGATGAGTCAGATCCAGTCGTTCCTCATCCGGCAATTCCGGCACCTGTAGATTAAGGGCAGTCAGCGGCTGCTCAAAGCGCTGTGGATAGGGATTGAAGTTCTGTTCCCAGTATCCCAGGCTGACCAGCAGCCGGTGGGCGCTTTCAGGAGTTTCCTTCTGTCCAAGGGTCTGGAGGATGCGGCTATGCGTTGTTTGTTTCAGGGCAAGGCGCTCCACCTCAGTCAATCGCTGGTGATCATCAGGGAGGATAGCTTTGCTGTTGAGGCGTTCCAGAAAGGCTGTCCAATCCTGCTGTGTTGCTGCCTTATCCCAGCGACTGGTACGGTCGATTGCCACCTGCTCTTCGGTACGGGCGCAAATGTCATGGGGTTGCCCCTCAAAATAAAGGCCATCCGCTACCAACTGCCAGGCTGCCCATGCCGTTGCCGGAACAAATTTGCCATAGGCCAATTCTGCCAGTTCGGGCAAGTTGGTCGAACTGCCTGCCAATAGTTCCCAGGCCTCTTCAATCTCACCCTCACAGGGCTGTAGCTCAGCGAGGTCGGAGAGAGGGCCAGGGTGCAGTAGCACCACGTCTTTTGGCCGCACCCGTTTAGATTTAGCGCCCTCAAACTCGATCTCAATTTTTTCAGCAACGCTAAGCACCCGCGCTGGGCGGATCTTGTGTAGTACCAGGCTGCCTTCAGTGAGTTGGTGTCCTTGTATGCACATATGCTTCTATTGCGGTTGTGGTAACAAAATGTCTTTGTAACTGAAGAAAATATACCAGAAAAGGAGTATATCCCGAATAGATGCAAAACCTTTGCCATTTGATTTATAATCTGCCGAATTTTATCGCAGGACAGCAATATGAGAGTGCGGAAATAATGTGTAACCAAAATTTGTGTCTGAACCCAGGTCGTCTCTGCTTGGTTGGTTTATCTGTCATCGCCTTGGTTGGATGTCAATCGTTACCCCAGGAAGCAGATTTCTCAAGCTCCTTTTTCAGCAACTTCATGATCTCCAGCCCAGATCAGACACAGGCTCCATCTGCAACAACTGAACTGGCGGCAAATGAAGGTGAGAGTTTCACCCCCACGGTTGCCGAACCGGTTCTGGAGCCAGCACCAGACTTTTCATCGGCTACCATCGGAGAGGAGCCACAGGCAGCGGAGATATCGGGATTAGCTATTGATCCTGCCATTGAGCAGGCACCACAGCCGCTGGATCTATGGGCGCGCACCAAAGCAGGATTTCGGCTTTCTATCCCAAACAACACCAGGGTTGATCATGAATTAAAATGGTTCATGTCCCATGCCGATTATCTAAAACGCATCCAAATCCGTGCGCAACCATATCTCCATTTTATCTTGGAAGAGGTAGAAAAACGTGGTATGCCAACTGAATTTGCACTGCTGCCAGTGGTAGAAAGTGCTTTCCAGCCATTTGTTTACTCCTCAGGTCAGGCAGCTGGTCTGTGGCAGTTTATACCCTCTACTGGAAAAGCCTATGGCCTGAAACAGAACTGGTGGTATGACGGTCGCCGGGATGTAGTCAGCTCTACCAGGGCCGCTTTGGATTACCTACAGGCACTAGCTAAGCAATTTGATGGTGACTGGGAATTAGCCCTGGCCTCCTATAATACTGGTGCCGGCAATGTCAGGCGTGCTATACGCAAGAATAAACGTGCAGGCAAACCCACGGATTTTTGGTCACTGCCACTGCCGCGAGAGACACGCAGCTATGTGCCACGCTTACTTGCCTTCGCCAGACTGCTTAGCGAGGCCGACACATTTGGCATCACCTTCCAGCCGCTGCCAAACAAGCCACATTTCGCTAGCATCGATATTGGCTCGCAACTGGATCTAGAGCTGGCCGCCGATATGGCGGAGGTATCAATTAAGGATCTCTATCAACTAAACCCGGGCTTCAATCGTTGGGCCACCGATCCTCAAGGGCCGCACCGGCTACAGCTGCCGCTAGACAAAGTTGCCGTGTTTAAGCAAAAGCTGGCCGCACTGGATCCCGACAAGCGCCTGCGTTGGAATCGCTACAAAATCAAAGAGGGTGATAGCTTAGACGCCATTGCCCGCAAGCATGGCACCACTGTGGCACTGTTGCAGCAGGTTAACAAGATCCGTGGTACCAGTATTAGAGCCGGGAAACACCTGCTGATTCCTACTTCCACCAGGCAGGTAGATCATTACGCCTTCAGCCCCCAGCAGCGCAGATCCAGAGTCCAAAACAGCGTCCGCAAGGGTAGTCGGGTCGACTATATTGTGCAGGCTGGCGATAACCTGTGGGCCATATCCAGAAGCTTTCGGGTTAGCTATAACAGTCTGGCAAAATGGAATGGAATGTCTCCCCGTGATCTACTGCACCCAGGGCAAAAACTGGTTATCCGGCTGCAAACCAAAAGTGCTACGGCCAGCTCTAATGCAGCATCCATCGTCCTGTCGCCTAACTTGCATACAAGTCCTGCCAATGCACGCAGCTCCATGCGCTACCGGGTACGCAAAGGTGACTCCCTGTCACGCATCGCCACGCGCTTTAATGTGACTGTGGCAGACCTCAAAAAGTGGAATGCGCTGCCAAGCAAGTATCTCCAGCCTGGGCAAAATATCACCCTCCATATAGACGTTATTAAGCAAACACTCTAGTCGTATGGCAGCGCACACAATACCTGATTGTATACTGCACCCTTGAGGTGCCTCGCTACGAAATCTGGTGAGAGGCGCGGGTTAGCTCATTTCCGCTGTTATGAAATGCCCGCCCAATGGTTGATGGTGTATTGAGCTATTACGAGGCCATGCTATTATTTTCGACCTCGACTCCTTGGCTGTGCAGATAGTCATCATAGCTGCCACTGAAGTCGATGATGCCGTTTGGTGTCAGTTCAATGATCCTGGTTGCCAGTGATGATACAAATTCACGGTCGTGACTCACAAAGAGGAGGGTGCCTGGATAATTCTCCAGTGCCAGATTGAGTGACTCGATGGTCTCCATATCCATGTGATTGGTTGGCTCATCCATCACGAGAATGTTGGGTAGCTGTAGCATGAGCTTGCCAAACAGCATGCGCCCTTGCTCCCCGCCAGAGAGTACATCGACCTGCTTTTTGATTTCGTCCTGTGAGAAGAGTAACCGCCCCAGGGTGCTTCGTATTACCTGTTCATCATCGGTTTCTTTTCCCCACTGGCTCATCCAGTCAAATAGATTGCTTTTATCTATGAAGTCGGCTGAATGGTCTTGGGCGTAGTAGCCTATATTGCTGTTTTCTGACCACTTTACAATACCTTCATCTGGTGTCAGAGCACCTGTCAGGGTGCGTAGCAGGGTGGTTTTACCAATACCGTTGGGGCCGATGATGGCGACTCGTTCGCCTACTTCTACCATCAGGTCAAGTTTGCTGAAGAGTGGTTCTGCCTCAAAGCCTTTAGCCAGTCCCTCAAGTTCTAATGCCAGGCGAAATAGTTTTTTCTCTTGGTTGAATCTAAGGTATGGATTGACCCGGCTGGAGGGTTTGATCTCATCCAGTTGGATTTTCTCGATCTGTTTAGCGCGTGAGGTGGCCTGTTTGGCTTTGGATGCGTTGGCAGAGAAGCGGCTGACGAAGGTTTGTAGCTCGGTGATTTTGGCTTTTTTCTTGGCATTATCAGCATACATGCGCTCACGTATTTGGGTGGCGGCGGTCATGTATTCATCGTAATTCCCTGGATAGATTCTAAGTTCACCATAATCCAGGTCGGCCATGTGGGTGCAAACGCTGTTCAGGAAATGGCGATCATGCGAGATGATGATCATGGTGCTGTTGCGTTTGTTCAGCTCCTCTTCCAGCCAGCGGATAGCGTTGATGTCGAGGTTGTTGGTAGGCTCGTCCAGCAGCATGATGTCGGGGTCGGCAAACAGGGCTTGTGCCAGCAGGACACGTAATTTCCAGCCAGGCGCTACGGTGCTCATGAGGCCGTTATGCTGTTCCAGAGGGATATCCAGTCCCAGCAGAAGTTCCCCGGCCCGTGACTCTGCGGTGTAGCCATCCATCTCAGCAAATTCGACTTCCAGATCGGCCACTCGCATGCCTTCTTCTTCGCTCATCTCTGGCAGTGAGTAGATGCGATCGCGTTCTTGTTTGACTGTCCACAGTTCTGCATGACCCATGATGACGGTATTCAGAACGGTGTGTTCTTCAAAGGCGAATTGATCCTGGCGTAGTTTACCCAGACGCTCGTTAGGGGCAAGGCTGATGGTGCCTGATGTTGGCTCAAGATCTCGTCCCAGAATTTTTATGAAGGTGGATTTACCACAACCATTGGCACCGATGAGGCCGTAACGGTTGCCGCCACCAAATTTGACAGAGACGTTTTCAAACAGGGGCTTGGCCCCGAATTGCATGGTGATGTTGGCTGTAGAGATCAAGGTGTTATTCCAAATCGCCGCTCCCGCGCTTCCTGCGCCCACGGTATACCGTACATCCTGTACATAAAAAACGCCCTGACCAGCTGGTGGCAGGGCGCATGAGAAGTAAGTCAAAGGCGTATTATCTCATATCTAGCGTGACTGCGCCTAATATCAATGAAGTAAGCAGCTATTATAAAACTGCCTGAGGTCTTCCCGGGTAGTAGGCGGTGTTATGTACTCTCCATATATTAGGTAGCCATAGGGTTATGGCTATCATAATCAATGCCTTATGGTTGAGGTGAGTGGGATATACTAATGTCGATATATATTTGACCTTGAGGGCTGCTTTTGACATAGTGCGGCCCTTCGAGAATTCTTGGTTTGGTTCCGTGGGCATGATTTTCTTCCCATAGACCGATGGGGAACCAAAATTTTAGGCGGTGCGTAGCAGTCAGTATGTTAAGTGTTAAGTGCGTGCGGCCATTGTGTATCTAAAAACTATCCTTGAGAGTACTTCACGGGAAGGCCTATGACTAAACAAGCAACAGCGCAAAAGAGCAATGTCGCGAAACTTTCCGCAGGAAAGCCTAAGCGCATTAAAGAGCATATCATCGAAGTTGTCAGTGACTCTGGCGAAGGTGCCCAGAAGTGCGGACAGACCTTTGGCATCGTTAGCGGCAAGATGGGGAATGGTGTCTGGACAGTGGAAATCATTCCCGCTGAGATTCAGCCGCCCGCCCGCTCACAGGAGGGTGCCAGTGGTGTTCGCATCCGTCTGGGCTCCAAATATGTTACCAACATGGGCGATCAGGCCGATCTGGTTGTCGCCTTGAATGAGCAGGTACTCTACAACCGTATCGTAAATGGTGCCTTTCGCAAGGGTACCGTGGTTCTGCTGGAGAACAAATGGGCAGAGGATCCACAGCCGGCAATCCGCGAGCAGTATGTGGCTGCATTGGCTGACTTCAAGGAGCGGGGGCTGGTCATCCATGAGTTGCCGCTTGAGAAAGAGTGCCTCAAGATTGTTAAAAATGCCCGCCAGGGTAAGAATATGTTTGTACTTGGCATGCTCTGTCGCATCTACAGTCGCGATACCCAGCGTGCATTGGATGAGATCGCCAAGGTCTTTGCGCGCAAAGGCGAGAAGGTGATCAAGCCAAACCATGATCTGTTTAAAGCAGGCTATCAGTACGCTGCTGAGAACCTCGAGTATCACTACGAGATTCCGCCAGAGAAAGAGGGCATACAGAAACCCACGGTGGTGACCAACGGCAACACCGCTATCGGTCTTGGCGTTCTGGCTTCCGGCATGGATCTGCTGGCGATGTATCCCATCACTCCGGCAACCTCTGCCTCGCACTATCTGGCGGATGTCTTTCACCATACCGGCGGGTTCATGCATCAGGCCGAGGATGAGATTGCGGCGGTTGCCTATGCCGTTGGTTCCTCATTCGCAGGCAGGACAGCCGTTACCATCACCTCTGGCCCTGGTATGGCGCTTAAGACCGAGATTTTGGGTTTGGCGGTTATGTGTGAGGTGCCGCTGGTGGTTGTCAACGTCCAGCGTGGCGGCCCTGCAACCGGCCAGCCGACCAAGATCGAACAGGGTGATCTGCTCTCGGCGATCTACAGCATGCCCGGTGATGCACCCAAGATTGTCATGGCACCCGCTACCATCTCTGAGTGCTTCCACTTCGTTATCACGGCACGCAAGCTGGCCGAGGCGTTTCGCACCCCGGTTATAGTCCTGACCGATGCCAACCTTGCTACCGCTGTGCAGCCCTATGATCGCCCGGATCCTCAAACTGAATGGCTCTCAGCGCCGATTGATCAGTCTGAGTGGGATAAAAATATCCCACCCTATGACTGGGATGACGAGACCGGCCTGTCGCCACGTCCGATCCCAGGTCAGCCCGGTGGTGAGTACGTCCTGACCGGTCTGGCTCACACCAAGCGCAGTAAGGTGGCCTACGACTCCATGTCAAACCAGATAGGTTGTAATATGCGCAGTCGCAAGATGTCGGCCTTTGCCGCTACCTTGCAAAGGCCTGAAATCTATGGTGATAAAGAAGGCGATATACTGGTTCTCTCTTGGGGTTCTACCATGGGTGCCGTGCGGGAGGCCGTGGATCGCATGCGTGCGGACGGCCACAAGATCTCCAATGTTCACCTGCGTTTTCTGCATCCGTTTGAGAAGGATCTGAAAGAGATCTTCTCCAAGTTTAAAAAGGTGATGACCGTTGAGCTGAACTATAGCGACGATCCTGAGATGCCGCTGATCACCGATGCCACTCGCCGCTATGCCCAACTGGCCAATATCCTGCGCCACCATACGCTGGTGGATGTTGATTGCTGGTCTATCGTGCAGGCGGCTCCGTTGCAGCCCGGTGTGATTTGTGAGGCCGTTCTTGGTCGTCTAAAGAAACTGAATTAGGAGATTACGTCGATGTTCGGACTTAAAGCAGATTGGTCACTTGACGTTCAAGACCGCTATTTTACCCTTGAAGATTATGAAGGTGCGCAGCCACGCTGGTGTACAGGTTGTGGCGACCATGGCGTACTGACCGCCGTGCAAAAGGTATGTCGGGAGGCACAGTTAGCACCTGAGAAGATTGTCAATGTATCAGGCATCGGCTGCTCCAGCCGACTGCCACATTACATGAAGACCTACGGCTTTCACGGCCTGCATGGTCGGGCGCTACCCTTTGCCTCTGGCATCAAGGCCCGTCGTCCGGATCTGGATGTCTGGGTCTCTACTGGCGATGGTGACTGCTTCTCCATTGGCGGCTGCCACTGGATACACGGGATACGTTACAACATAGATATGGTCGTTCTGGTATTTGATAATGCCATTTATGGTTTGACCAAAAACCAGACTTCACCCACCACGCCAAAAGATTATGGAACCAGCACCCATCCAACAGGCTCCTTTCTGCCTGCAATGAATCCGCTGACCATTACCTTGGGTATTACCAATGTCTCATTTGTGGCTCAGGTGGTGGATTGGAATCCGCTGCTGGTCTATGAAACCATCAAGATGGCGCATGCCCACCGTGGCACTAGCTTTGTGCGTATCATCCAGCGCTGCCCTGTCTTTGTGGAAGATATTCATAAGGGTATGATGGACGATCCCTCCCAGATCCTGCTGTTGAAGCATGAGAACGGTATCCCGACCAACGAAGCGGTTGAGCGCATCTACCCGAATCAAGTTGAGCATGATCCCTCCGACTGGATGGGTGCCATGGCGATAGCGCGTGATGAGAGCAAAGTGCCTTGCGGTTTGCTGTACCACGACCCGGCTGCCCCAGTGTATGACGACTGGAGCAACGTAGGCATGGGCATGTCTGACGAAGAGAAGATCGCCGGTATTAACAAGGCGCTTGACTCCTTCTCGATTTAACAGTTACAGGCAGACTCTACGATATGACAGCACAAGCTAGTAATAAGCAGCCGGTGCAGGAGCCAGAGCAAAACGCAGGAGGCGTACCTTTTCTCCCGGCGTCTGTAGACGCTTCTGACGAGTTGATGAGCACTCTGCGCCACTTTCACCTGGGTGAACCTGGCGCCAAGGCGACTCTTGGAGCAATCAGCAGTGATTTCCTGCCTGCGTCACTCAATAGCTTTCGGGATGTCTCGAAGGTACGGTACGACTATCCATTGTTTCTGTTTCCGGCAGAGACCGCTGGTGATGGCCCATTGGCCAAGCCACTCTCCCGTTTTCTGGGTGATGTGGTGGATGGGTTTGCTCCCGGCGCTGATAGTGCTCGCATTCTCAAAGACAACCTTGCATGGATTGAGCGTGAGCTTTGCAGCAAGCTGCAAGGCACAGACGGGCCGATTGAGGCTGTACCGTTGGTGTCTGATGCCGCAAAGGCTTTGCAGAAGCAGCTGGATCTGAAGGGTGAGCATGTTGAACGCCTACAGGCTGATCTTGATCAACTTGTGGGTGCGGTGGAAGAGGGTAGCTGTTTCCTGGGTTATTGCCGTTTGGCACCAATCTATCTACTGCTGCATACCGTCCGTAACAAGACAGCTCCCCGTCGTGGGAAATTCAAACAAGAGATTGTTGAGCTGGCCCGTGGTTTGAAGGCACTGCTTGATGTAGAGAAAGGAAAAACCGCAGCGTCAAGGAAATCAGGAGCGATCAAGGCGAGTATCGGTGCTGCAAATTCCTATTTCAATGCTGTATCGATCTCCAGGATGCTGGATCATTCGCAGGGTTCAGTTGCGATGCCGGCAGCAAGGTGTAAGCGCATCCAGGCTGCCCTGGATACTCTGGATGCGTATCAGGACAATCCAGTTCTGATTCATTGTATACACACGGATAAGCTAGGCAAGACCCTGCTGGTGGATGTGCCGGATTTTACTTCGGAAAGCCAGTCCGATCCTTGTGCTGTAGCCATCTCTGCCTTTGATAAGGAAGCGAAGAAGCTGGCTGCGGTTTTTGCCGCAGTGCGCGTTGCCAGACTTGAGGTGATGGATGGCTATAAGGCTGCAATCCACGATCCGTGGTTTAAGAGTTTTGGCTGGGAAGGCTTCTCCCAGGAAGAGTTGTTGCTGGTTCCCACCATCGTCGCTGTTGATAATGCTAACCGGGTAGCCAGGGAAGGGCTTTCCTCCTTTTCTCAGTTGCTCAGTTCCGGTCGTCCGGTTCAGGCCTTGGTGCGGGTGCAGGCCCACAGCAACCCTGCTGCACAGGAAGGTGAGGACTCATTCGAGAGTTTTCGCGTAGAGCTGGGATATCTGGGTATCGCCCATCGTCAGGCCGTGGTTTCGCAGTCATCAGCGGCTCGCTATGATCACCTGATGGCACAGTATGATCTGGCTCTTGGTGCCACCCGTGCTGGCCTGCATCTGATCAGCATGAGTATAAAATCTTCTGAGGGTGGGGTACTGGATCCATGGTTTGTAGCCAACGCTGCGCTTGAAGGCCGCGCCCATCCCTTCTTCCGGGTCGATCCAGAAGCCGGTGATGATGCTGCTTCCCGTATGGATTTCAGCAGTAACCCCCAGGCCGAGCATGACTGGCCGATGCACAACTTCAATTATATTGATGCAAAAGGTGACACAGTTGGGTCTGAGCTGACCTTCACCTTTGCTGACTATGCTCTGCTTATACCAGGCTTGCAAGGACACTTTGGCATGGTTCCGGCGGGCAATAATTCTGATGATCTGGTACCTGTGGCTGAGTGGCTGAATATGCCACAGGATCAAGCCAATAGCAGTGTTCCCTTTGTCCTGGCGGTAGATGGTGAAGGTGTTATACAATGTCTGGTGGTATCCAGGGCGTTGGTGATTGCCTGTCGTGACCGTCGTAACTACTGGCGCACATTGCAGGAGTTAGCCGGTGTTCGCAGTCGCTATGTGGAGATTGCAGTGCAAGCTGCCAATGAAGAGGCCCAGGCCGCTGCCGCTGCTGAGATTGAGGCAATACGTGATGAACATGCTGATGAGCTGGAGACGGTTCGTGCCGAGACGGCCGGTGAGGCCATGGGGCGTCTGGCTGATGCCCTGGTCGGTTTGGATATCTCTGCCACTGCAACTGCTCCAACCGCTTCCGCAGTACCAGCACCTTCAGCAGCGCCAGTGGAAGAGACAGCAGTTGAACCGCAAGTTGCTCCTGAGCCTGAAGAAGAGGAGGAAGTTAGTTTCGACGATCCTTGGATCGAATCTATCCTCTGCACAACCTGTAATGACTGCACTGACCTCAACCCGCTGATGTTCGTCTATAACGACGACAAGCAGGCATATATTGCAGATGCAACTGCCGGCACTTATGCCCAACTGGTTGAGTCGGCCGAGTTCTGCCCTGCTAATTGCATTCATCCCGGCAAGCCGTTAAATGCGGATGAGCCTGATTTGGATGATCTGATTAAGCGGGCAGAGGCATATAATTAGTGCGGTTCAAGGTTGGCAGCTGACTGGTCTGTTCGGCCGTAAACTAATTCTATATGTCCTTTGATTTAGCAACATTATTCTCTGCGCCGGGCATTATGCTCGGCCTTGGGCTGTTCTTCGGCGTTGTTCTGGCTGTGGCCTACCGCTACCTGAAAGTAGAGGAAGACCCGCGCATTGACGACACGGAAGGGCTGCTGCCAGGAACCAACTGTGGTGCCTGTGGCGAGCCTGGTTGTCGAGCCTTTTCTGAGAAGCTGGTATCTGGTGATGTGGAACCGAGCAAATGCACGGTGGCCAGCCCCGATGCCCTTGAAAGCATTGCTGAATACCTCGGTGTTGACGCAGGTGAGCAGAATAAGCAGGTAGCGCGCCTGCGCTGTGCTGGCGGCATGGCCGAGGCCCAGCAGATTGCTGAATATAAAGGCTACGGTGGCTGCAGGGCCGCAGCTATAGTGTCTGCCGGTGGCAAGGGTTGCTCCTGGGGTTGTCTGGGACTTGCTGATTGTGAGATCTCCTGCACCTTTGGTGCTATCACCATGAACGACAACGGCTTGCCCAAGGTAGAGGTTGATCTCTGTACAGCATGTGGTGACTGTGTTGATTCCTGTCCACGGGATCTGTTTGAGATATTGCCCCTCAACGAAAAATTATATGTTCAATGTAACAACCCTCTGGCGGGTGACGATGCTGTCTCTCTTTGTACCGTGGCCTGTGATGCCTGTGGGCGTTGCGCCTTAGATGCTGAACCAGGTGTAGTAGTAATGGAGAACAATTTGCCAGTTGTGCGCTTTGATTTAGGGACAGTTACCCCAAAGGCCATCTACCGTTGCCCAACGGATGCGATTAAGTGGCTGGAAGGGAACCAGTTTGAAGAAAACAGCCAAGACAAGAGTCAGAAACGACATGCATAATCGTCAACTGTGGCCAGATACCGCTTACTCGGGATTTCAAATATGAATAGCATAGCTATCCGCCTGTACAGGCGTCTGTTTGCTGCCTCCAAAGGCCTCAAGGAAGATGGAGTAGAGACAGTACTGGATGGAAATACAGCAGTCGCCATAACGGAAGCTGGTATTACCGGGGCAGCGGCCCTGGGTTCCACCTTTCCAGGTGATGCTGCCAATCAAGCATGGCGTTCCGAACATGAAAGGCGCGATGCTGATGCCTTTGGCGGTTTGCTTACCTCCTGTGAAACCGATGGCCCACGGGGCGCATTAGCTGCTGCCATGGGACTGGCTATGTCTGGGGGGCGGGCGACTGCTTTCCTGTCTGGTCAGGATATAGCGGCTGCACAGGATCTGTTGCGAACTGCCGTAAACCGCCACCTACCTTTGGTACTGCATGTAGAAAGCAATGCCTTGTCTGGTCAAGGGCCGTCCCTTGGGACAGGTCATGAAGCAATCCACCTGTGCGCTGATTCCGGGGTGTTCACCCTGGTTGCTACAAACGTCCAGGAGGCGGTTGATTTTGCCCTTATTGCCCGCCGCGTCGCTGAGCGCGCCCTGGTTCCAGGGCTGGTTGCGCTGGATGGAGAACAGACTGCTCGCTCACTACAGAATGTCCGTCTTGCCTCACTGGAGTTGGCGGAAGGTTTTATTGGAGCATCCGACGCCAGCATTGAAACGCCCACAGATTCTCAAAAAATGTTGTTTGGCGATAGCCGCCGCCAGGTGCCTAATTGGCATGACCTGGATAACCCGGTTATGCACGGTGCCTTGCAGGGCGCTGAGACCTATCCGCTGGGTGCTATTGGTCAAACTGCATTCTTTGAACAACACGTTAGCTCGATCCTGGCTGAGGCCCTTACTAAATTTGCCGAACTGACCGGCAGGGATTATGCCTCTGTTTCCAGTCATGAGCTGGGCAGTGACCCTGAAGAATGGCCACATTATGCGGCGGATGATGCAAAGACGGTGCTGGTCGTGCAGGGTTCCGCCATTGAGACTGCAAAGGCTGTAGCAGATCATATCCTGGCTGCAACAGACGAGCGGGTTGGCGTTGTAGGTATTCATGCCGTGCGCCCATTCCCAGCAGAAGAGTTGGTGCTGTTGCTCGGTGGCCGCCAGAATGTGGTGGTGCTGGAGCGTGCTGAAACCCCGTTGGCCGGGGATGCCCCGTTGACCCGTGAGATCCGTGCAGCATTTGATCGAGCGCAGGAAAACCACCGCTATGGCAGCCAGACCAATCCTGGCTATCCTGTGATGAATGAGAAATCCCGCCCACGTCTGCGTACAGCCATCTACGGTCTGGGTGGTCAGCCTGTTGGAGCGGCGGATTTGATCGCCCTTTGTGAGCAGGTAGAGAGCCTGAATGGCCCACGCCATTACCTCGGTGTTGATCTGGCTCAGAGCAGCAGTGCTTACCCAAAGCGCAAAGTGATGCTGGATCGACTCAAGCGTGCCTACCCTGATATTGCAACCCAGGGCCTGAGTGCCAAAATAGCGGCCCCTGATCTGCGTCCTGAAAATGCCCTGACCATTGCGGTTCACCGCCTGACTGGGCAGGGGAGTGAAGGACTAACGGATGAGGCTGGAAACTATTTACATCTGCTGGTTGGCGGGCAGCTTCGTGGTCGCACCGGGCAGAGCTGGGATCGCTGGGGTGCAAGCTGTACCGATGTCATAACTCATGCGGCAGACGGGTTGCAGGATGTTGGCGATGATGTCCCGGTTGATTTCGCCGTGGTTGCAGCCAAGCGTCCTAACCCACTGCTCAAGCCGCATGCCAACGTGCGTGAAGGTGGCGCTTTGATGGTGCTTGGTGCTGGTACTGACAGCGCTATTTGGCAGGGCCTGTCTGCTGAGACCCGCGCTGCGGTTAAGCAAAAGAACCTGGATTTATACGCCGTTATGCCGCGCAGTAAGGGTGACAAGATACCTGGTGTTGCTGCATCTGACTTGTCGCGTGAACACTTGCTGGGAGCTTTGTTTAAGGCGCTGCTGGATGCAGAGCGCGTTGACATAAAGGCGCGCCGCCTGATTCCTGCCCGTGAAGAGGCGCTGGATAGCTTACCTGCACATGAGAGTGGCGCTCTGCTTGCCTCCTTCCAAACTGGTATGGCAGCGGTTCGCAAGATTGAATACTCTGCACTGACGGCTCCAATGGATGCGCCAACACGGTCTGATAAGGCCCCAATGGCTGTATCTCAACTCAAGAGCAAGGGCGACCGTTATGATAGCCTGCCACGTTTTTGGGATCAGGTTGGTGTTCTGTACAAAAATGGCCAGTCTGATAACCAGACCGCAGATCCCTATATCACCGCTGGCACCGTTCCTCCCCTCACCTCTACCTTCCGTGACCTGAGTGATACCCGCCGGATGCTGCCGGAATTTGATCCAACTGATTGCTCCGGTTGTGGCGCATGCTGGACTAGCTGTCCAGATGGTGCCATTGGTGCAGTTGCGGTGACTCCCGGCGCGCTGATTGATGCTGGTATCAAGCTGGCTGGTGGTGACACCCTGCGTCCAAACAGTTCCAAGCTTGCTGGGCGTATTTGCAGCCAGGTTCGCACCGGTAAAGCCAGCAGTGGCACTGCTGGTAAGTTGCTTGAAGAGGCGTACGCCTGGTTGCAGGAAAAGATGTCACTGCCTGAAGATCGTAAGCAGGCGATGGATGATGCCTTTAACGCTGTAAATGCCAGGATTGGTTCGTTGCCAGTAGCGGTAACTGAACCTTTCTTCAGCGGCCTGGAGGCCGATAAAAAAGATAGCGGCGCATTGTTGGCGCTGGCGGTCAATCCGAACGCCTGTAAGAACTGTGGGATTTGCATCTCGGTTTGCGAACCTGGTGCCATGAAGGCTGAGAAGCAAGATGATGCGCGGCTGCAGCGGGCACGCGAGACCTGGGAGACCTGGGGTGCGACCCCTGATACTTCTTCTGAACTGATTGAGCGCGTCAGTAGTAACCCTGAAGTTGGTTCCATGGCTGCGGTCATGCTGTCACGCTTTTGTGCCATGGCGGTTGCCGGTGGTGACGGTGCCGAGTCCGGTTCTGGTGAGAAGGCCGCTGTACGCATGGCCCTGGCTGCTACCGAATACCAGCAGCAGCCACTATTACATAGCTTTACCAAGGACGTTGCTGAAACCCTACAGCAGCTCAAAGATGAGATTCGGGAAACCTTAGCTTCGGCCCTGCCGGTTAAAAACCTTGATGCCATGGCCGCAGACCTGGATCAGGTCAAGGACGGCATAGTTGATGTGGGCGAACTGGTCAGTCAGCTTGAGACAACCGTTGAGGAAGGCAATGTAAATGCCGTCCATCTGCGCCGCCTCGTTAATCTGGCCAAGGCATTGGCTGAATTGCACTGGCATCTGGCAGAGGGCAAGAGCGGCTTGGGCCGTGCTCGTTTTGGTCTGGCAATCGCTCCCGGCACTGTCGCTGCCTGGGCAGGAGCCTACCCGAATAACCCATTTCAGGTTCCGGTTGCGGTAGACACCACTGGTGATACAGCCCAGATGGCTGCTGGATTATTGGCAGGTCAATTGCGTGAGTCTACAGAGGCTCAGCGCCTGGTTCGCCTGGCCAAGCTGGAGTTGGAGCAACCTACAGGTATTCAGCAGCTCCGTGCTGATCTGGATACCCTTAGCTGGCAGGATCTAACCGAGCAGGAACGTGCTCTCTGCCCACCATTGCTGTTGGTTGGCAATGATGAGGCTCTGGCTGGCCGAGGTTTCTCTCAGATAGCCTGGCTGCTGAAGTCAAAACTACCGGTAAAGATCCTGGTGCTGGCCGATCTGGGTCTGGGTGTAGATGACGGTGGGTTCTCCAAGGCCCCACTGGCTGCATCCAGAGATCCAAAAGCTGATCTGGGATTGATGGCTATGGCTCAGCGAGGCGCCTATGTGGCTCAGACATCGGTTGCCGCAGCAGACCATTTTCGTCAGAGCGTACGTGAGGCACTTAAATATACCGGGCCTGCATTGATACATGTTCATGTCCCCAGCCCGGGACGGCATGGCTTTTCTGTAAACCAGACCATGCAGCAGGCCGAGCTTGCTTTGAACAGTCGGGCCTTCCCGCTATTCCGTTATAACCCTGAAGGGGAGGGCGTGTTTGGCTCGCGCATTACTCTGGAAGGGAACCCTGAGCCGGAGACGGCCTGGGTTGCCAATGAAGATGGCACATTGTTTACGCCTGCGCAGTGGGCGTTGACCGAGCGCCGCTTTGCTGCACGTTTTGCCCCTATTACTAATGGTGATCCCGCACCTATCGCATTGGATGTCTGGTTGGGCCTGGATAGTTCTGCCCGTCATGGGAAGACGCCTTTCATCTCGGTAACTGAAGAGGGTGGTGAGGTAGAGCGTATTCGCGTGGATGCCGCACTGGCGGCTGAGATCGCGGAGCTTGGCCAAACCTGGCAAACCTTACAAGAGCTGGCTGGTGTGAAGACGCCATTTGCGGATGCTATAGAACAGGCGACCGAAGAGCGAGTTGCGCAGCAACATGATGCCGTTCTGGTAGAGTTGAAGAGTGAACACCAGCAGCAAGCCAGTGCGCAGCAGATCGGTGCTCAGGCAGAGGCATCAGCCAGCGTACGTGCGCAGTTGCTGAAAATTGCGGGGTATTAGATGTATGGTGGGCACAAAAACCGCGCCCACTCTACGATTGATTTACGACAATTTGGGTAAAAGCCTATGAACTTACATGAATATCAAGCTAAGAGCCTGTTTGCGGAGTATGGCATCCCCATTCCCGTAGGACAGATGGTCGATTCTGTAAATGATGTGGAAGCCGCAGCCAATAACATCGGCGGTGATGCCTGGGTGGTTAAGGCGCAGATACATGCAGGTGGTCGCGGTAAAGCCGGTGGTGTGAAGCTGGTTAAGAGCGTTGATGAATTGAAGGCAGAAACTGATGCCATGTTGGGCAGCAGTATGGCCACTTTTCAGACTCATGGGAATAAGCTGCCGATTAGCCAGGTGTTGGTTGAACAGACCCTGGATATCGACCGCGAACTCTATTTGAGTGCAGTGGTTGATCGTGCAACAGAACGTGTTGTCTTCATGGCCTCTGCATCTGGTGGTATGGATATTGAGGAGGTTGCAGAGGCAACCCCTGAAAAAATTGTAACCGTCAACGCTGATCCGGCGGCAGGTCTACAGCCTTATCAGTGCCGTCAGGCTGCATTTAGCATGGGGCTGGAAGGTAAGCAGGTTGGCGCTCTGACCAGGATCATGACCGGTCTTTATAGATTATTTGATGAAAAAGATATGAGCCTGGTTGAGATCAATCCACTTATCGTAACTGGAGATGGTGACCTACTGGCTCTGGATGGCAAGATCAACATTGATGACAATGCGCTCTATCGTCGTCCAGACCTGCTGGAGATGCGTGATACCACTCAGGAAGATAAGAACGAGTGTGAAGCTCAGAAGCATGACCTCAACTATATCACCCTGGATGGTAATATCGGCTGCATGGTGAACGGTGCTGGCCTGGCTATGGCCACTATGGATCTGATTAAACTGCATGGCGGTGATCCGGCCAACTTCCTGGATGTAGGTGGTGGCACTACGGCTGAGCGCGTTGCGGCTGCTTTTAAGCTGATCCTTAGTGATTCAAAGGTTGAAGCTATTCTGGTAAACATCTTTGGTGGCATTGTACGTTGTGATCTGATTGCTGAAGGCATTATTTCAGCGGTTAAAGATGTTGGGATTTCAATTCCGGTTGTGGTGAGACTGGAAGGCACTAATGCACCAAGGGGCCGGGAGCTGTTGGATCAGAGTGGGCTGAACCTGATCTCTGCTGAGGGATTGACCGATGCGGCCAAGAAAGTCGTCGCATCTATCGCCTAACCGACTGTCGATGCCGGTTGTGGAGAGATCACTGAGGTCTCTATTTATCGGCATCACCATTGTAGTACTGGGAGCGGTTCTGACAGGATGTGCAGAAGGGCCAACAGAGGCTGATCTGAAAAAGGCGCTTCAAGCTGAGATGGACAGAGCCAATGAGCTGGCGCAAACCATGTTAGGCAGTGAGGCTGGTGCAGAGGTTGCGACAACGATCCACGCTCTTGAAAAGCTCAACTGCGAACCGGGCGAAGTGGATGGCAGGCAAGAGTATCGTTGCAAGGTGGAGATGGATATTACCTATCCACCTGCCAAGCGCCAGCAGCGCAAGGCCAGTATACGAATGGTGCAAGAAGATAATGGTTGGACGGTTGTTAAGAGCTTCTAATCTTAGCTGAATGCTGATACGGGAATATTAAAATGAGTATTTTGATCAATAAAGACACCAAGGTTGTGGTTCAGGGTTTTACCGGCAAGCAGGGCACCTTCCACGCCGAGCAGGCAATTGAGTATGGCACCAATATCATTGGTGGCGTAACCCCAGGTAAGGGTGGTCAGAGTCATCTGGATCGCCCGGTATTTAATACGGTAGCTGATGCCGTAGATGCAACTGGCGCTGATGCCAGCATGATCTACGTGCCGCCAGCCTTTGCCGCAGATGCCATCCTGGAAGCCGCTGATGCCGGCATCAAGGTTATCGTATGCATCACCGAGGGTATCCCGGTGGTGGATATGCTGAAGGTCAAGGCTGCCCTGCGCGGTCATAACAAACCTTATCTCATCGGCCCTAACTGCCCAGGTGTTATCACCCCTGGTGAGTGCAAGATCGGCATCATGCCTGGCGCTATCCATCAGCCAGGTAAGATCGGCGTGGTTTCGCGTTCTGGTACCCTGACCTATGAGGCTGTACGTCAGACCTCTTTGACCGGTCTGGGCCAGTCCACTTGCGTAGGTATTGGTGGTGACCCAATCCACGGCATGAACTTTATCGACTGTCTGAAACTGTTCCAGGAAGATGAGCAGACTCAAGGGATTATCATGGTTGGCGAGATCGGCGGTAGCAAAGAGGAAGAGGCCGCTGAATATATCAAAGCCAATATTACTAAACCTGTGGTCTCCTACATCGCTGGTCTGACTGCGCCTCCAGGTCGCCGCATGGGTCATGCAGGTGCAATTATCTCCGGCGGTAAAGGTGCGGCTACCGACAAGATTGCTGCCTTGGAAGCCGCAGGTGTAACAGTATCCCGCTCCCCGGCTGATATGGGCGAGCATATGGCGAAGTTAGTACCTAGTAACTAGCCACTAAATTAGATATGAATCCATTTCGGCGATTAACAAATAGCTTTGACCATGGGGTGCATCCATCCCATCACAAAGAGCGTACAGAGGGTTTGCCTATTCAGCGGCTGCCTTTTGGTCGCCGCTTTGTCATACCTTTAGGCCAACATATTGGAGCGCCTGCTGAGCCTGTCGTGCAGGTTGGCGATTCGGTTAAACGCGGTCAGATGATTGCTGAGCCTGTTGGCTTTATCTCCGTTGCGCTGCATAGCCCAGTCACCGGTAAGGTGTCTGGCATAGGTCCTAACCGCCATGTGGATGGCACCTTCCAGCAGGCTATTGAGATTGAAGCTGACCCTTACGATACCCAGCAAATGGAGTCTGCCCCAATTGAGTGGGAATCCCTGTCGGTTGATGATTTTGCCAAAGAGGTACAGCAAGCCGGTATCGTAGGTCTGGGCGGCGCTGCTTTTCCGTGCCATGTTAAATATGCTCTGCCAGAAGAGGTACAGACTAAGCATCTGCTTATCAATGGGGCCGAGTGTGAACCATATCTGACCAATGATCACCGTGTGATGCTGGAACGCCCTGAGACGTTATTGGCTGGTGCGGAAATGGTGCGCCAGAAGCTGGGTGCCGAAGAGATAGTGATCGGCGTTGAGAAGAATAAACCTGACGCCATTGCAGCCTTGCAGAATCAGATCAAGCCGGGACAACCGGTACGAATCATGCCGCTGGAGGTGAAATATCCTCAGGGTGCAGAGAAGATGCTGATCAAGTCTGTATTCGGGATTGAGGTGCCAGCGGGTAAATTGCCCAAAGATGTGCGGGTGGCGGTAAACAATGTTGCTACTATAGTGGCGATTGCAGATTATTTTCAGACCGGAATGCCTCTGATCGAGCGTGTGGTAACCGTTTCTGGCCCAGGTGTGAGCTATCCTGCAAACGTTATTGTGCCATTGGGTACATCAATCCGGGAAGTGCTGGAATTTGCTGGCGGCCTGAAAGAAGAGACCCGCCAAGTTATCCTGGGTGGCCCTATGATGGGAGCCTCAATCGCGGATCTTGATGCGCCCATGCTCAAAGGCAGCTCTGGAGTGTTAGCGCTGACTGAAAAGGAGACTGGGCGTCCAGAGGAACATAACTGCATACGTTGCGGCCGATGTGTAGAGGCTTGCCCCTACTTTCTAAATCCTGCGCGTTTTGCACGCCTTGCGAAATCACGGATGTTTGAAGCGATGGCCGAAAATTATAATCTGATGGATTGTGTGGAGTGCGGTTGCTGCACCTACTCATGCCCCTCAGGTATCCCGATTGTGCAGCATATTCGTACTGCGAAGAATCATCTGCGAACAAAACCCCAGGTTAAAGAGGCATAGTTAGTGGCTCAACAGGATCCAAAATTAATCATCCAGCCTGGCCCGCAACTGCGGCAGGAGATGACCACCCCTGCTGTCATGCGGGATGTATGGTATGCCTTGACACCGGCTACGCTGGCGGGTGTCTGGTTCTTCGGGTTTGGTGCCTTGTTAGTGCTCCTGGTCAGCATTGCTGGTGCAGTGCTGACTGAGTGGTTCTTTTCTCCCCCAGAGAAGCGGCGTTATTTTATCGGCGATGGCAGTGCCATACTCACTGGCTGGTTGCTGGGGTTGACGCTACCCCCAGCACTGCCCCTGTGGATGGCCTTTCTTGGTGGTGTTGTCGCAATCGGCGTTGGCAAAACCATATGGGGCGGCATGGGCGGCAATCTGTTCAATCCGGCCCTGGTCGGGCGTGCATTTTTGCTGGCAACCTTCCCTATCGCCATGACCACCTGGACTGCGCCAGGTGATTTCTGGACTATCCCTTCCTCAACCTTTGCCATACCACTCATGCATGGTGTAGTGGATACCGTGACCCAGGCTTCGCCTCTGGGAGTGATGAAATTTGAGTATATAGACACGGGGTTTTTTGATCTGCTGTTTGGCACCACCTCCGGTTCACTGGGTGAAACCAGTGGTCTGCTGTTGATCCTTGGGGGCATTTTTCTCTGGTGGCGGCGTGATCTGGACTGGCGCATCCCTGTTGGTATTCTTGGCACAGCGATGTTTTTTTCACTGCTCCTGTACATGAGCGATGCGGATAAATATCCCGGCCCTATTTTTACCGCGTTGTCCGGTGGCATGTTGCTGGGCGCAATTTTTATGGCAACCGACCCTGTTACCTCGCCGCTGACGTCTAAGGGGATTTGGATCTTTGCTATTGGCATTGGATTTCTAGTGGTGCTGATTCGTGTGTTTGGTGGTTTTCCTGAGGGCATAATGTATGCCATCCTGCTGATGAATGCTGCGACACCGCTGATTGACCGTTATACCCAGCCGAGGGTATTTGGGCGGGGGCTGGATACAAAATGAATGAAGAGCAACAACAGCCAGATGCTGCTGCCGAAGAACCCAGTTCCCAGCGGTTGGTGGGAACCCTGGCGGTGGCCGGTTTGATCTCCGGTATCATCATTATTGCTATCTACCTGGTGACCTTTGAAACCATTAAGGAAAACAAGGCCAGGGAGCTACGGGAAGCTGTATTCCGGGTGCTACCTGGGGTCGCGCAGTTGCAGAAACTGGTAATAAAGGATAACCAGTGGGTGGTTTCTTATGCCGAGGAGAAGGGCGAGGAACCGGTCTACGGTGGTTATGATAAAGATGGCAACTTTATAGGTTATGCCATTCCCAGTGCTGGCCCAGGGTTTCAGGATGTTATCAGCGTACTGTATGGCTATAAGCCTGAAGTGCGGAAGGTCGTGGGCATGTGGATCCTGGATAGTCGTGAAACCCCAGGGTTGGGTGACAAGATCTACAAGGATGCAGCATTCGTGGCAAATTTTGATGATTTAAGCATTGACCCGACGATTGTCCTGGTGAAAAAAGGCAAAAAATCAAAGCCGAATGAAGCCGATTCCATAACCGGCGCAACCATCTCTGCCAAGGCGGTTGTGCGGATTATTAATGAAGGTAACGAGCGCTGGTTAACCAGATTGCCGGAACCAGGTTCAGAGCCGGCGTTTGTGAAAGTCGAAGTTGAACCCAAAGAGACAGAAGCGCAGGAATAGGCGCAAACATAATCATGGCTAAAACTGACCAACAAGCATACGACGAATTTATCAAAGGCATCTGGCGTGACAACCCTGTTTTTGTCCAGGTGTTGGGCATGTGCCCCATGCTGGCGGTAACCAACTCAGCAATCAATGGCGTGGCCATGGGTATGGCCAGCCTGTTAGTTTTGGTGGGGTCAAGTTTCCTGGTTTCGCTGCTGAAAAACTATATTCCAAAGCAAGTGCGCATCTCTTGCTTCATTATCATTATTGCCACCTTTGTGACCGTGGTAGATTATTCGCTGCTTGCAGCGCTGCCCGCAATACATAAAGAGTTGGGTGCATTTATTCCCCTGATTGTTGCTAATTGTCTGATCCTGGGACGTCAGGAGGCATTCGCCTCAAGAAACACCATTCGTATGGCCATGGCTGATGCCTTTGGTATGGCTGTTGGGTTTCTGTTTGCACTGGTTTCCCTTGGTGCTGTTCGTGAGATCCTGGGTGAGGGGAAATTGTTTGGTGTGTCACTGTTCGGTGACAACTTTGAACCATGGATCATAATGATCCTGCCGCCGGGTGGGTTTATCACCCTTGGTTTGATGCTGCTGTTTTTTAACTGGATTGAAGAGAAAAAGAACAAGCTCGACAAACAGATTGCCATGACTGAGGGGAGTAAACTCTGATGGGTGATTTGGGCTGGATTTTCATCAGCACCCTGCTGATCAACAACTTTGTATTGGCCTACTTCCTTGGCTTGTGCCCCTTTCTTGGCGTCTCCGGTAAGCTTGAAACCTCTTTTCGCCTTGGCTTGGCAACTATATTTGTAATGGTCATTACCGCGCTATGCGCCTGGATTTTGAACACCTACATCTTGATCCATGCACCTTATCTGCGGTTGATCAGCTTTATCGTGGTTATTGCCAGCACGGTACAGCTTATCGAAATGGTGATCAAAAAACTCAGTCCGGCACTGTTCCGTGCCCTGGGTATATTTCTGCCATTGATAACCACTAACTGTGCGATCCTTGGTTTGGCTATCTTTGCCACCAATAAAGGCTATGGCCTGTGGGAAGGCCTGGTCTACGCCTTGGGCGCTGGCATGGGCTTTACCCTGGCTATCGTGTTGATGGCGGGTATGCGCGAAGAGACCGAGATGTCGGATGTGCCTGTAATGGTCAAAGGCATAGCCTTCAACCTTATCATCTCCGGCATCCTCTCCATGGCCTTCATGGGCTTTGCTGGGCTGTTTAGCGGTTCTTAATGGAACTTCTGGATCATCTGTTTGCCCTCCTTGGGCTGTCAGCTCTATGTGGTCTCTGGATCGTATTTCAGATGTGGATAAACAAGCAGGATCCGGCCAAGCCTAAGTTTGAGACCAAGGGTTGTGGTTGTCATACCACTAAGCAGAAGTGTGTTGATAAGAAGGTTGAGGTGGAGTAGGTCTGGAATGGGGTGCTGCCCTTCTTTCGCCCTTTTCGATATTCAGCTAGTAGGGTTGTTCTCTAGAGCCCATATTAGCGCATGAGTATCAAGTAAAAAATTCATGATCTCTTTGTATCATCAGGCATGATAGGCGAGTTGTAAAAAGCATCAATAACAGCATCAGTGGTTTGGTCAAAATCATCGGCCATATGAACCTGCCCCTCCCAACTGCCACCAAGCTTGCGAGGTGAAGTGTCCACTCGGTAGGCGTTCAGGGTTGCAATGGGCCTTCCGGCTTTGCCAATGATGACCTCCTTACCTTGCTGTACTTCTTGCAATAACCTGGAAAGATTAGCTTTAGCCTCTGAAATATTGGTTATGTACATGCTGTAGCACCTTGTTTTTGTGGACTCGTTTTAATTAGTCTGGTCTATTTGTCAATTAAAAATACAAAGACTTCAAGCCTAATAATACTTGCGCTTATACGGCGGCCCAGACAATTCCGGACCGCCATATCCTCATGTTACAGACGGTGATACTTTCACCAAATCCTTCAGTATACCTTCCAGTCCGGAGTGTACGGTGATGTTACCGATACGCTCAGTAACCTTCTCCAATACCTCCAACTCCTTCAGCCGCATCAGGGTTGGATTGCCTTCTATCATCTTAGCGGTATTGTGCAGAGAACGTGTTGCCGCAGTCTCTTCACGCCGCTTGATAAAATTAGCCTCAGCAGCTTTTTCCGCCTCAACCACCTGATTGAGTATGACCTTCATATCGCCAGGCAGAATGATATCGCGTACTCCAACAGTTTTTACATCAATGCCATACTCCTTGATTCGCTGGTGAATTCCATCAGATACCGCTTTATTCAGTGCATCTTTTTCATCCAGCAACTGATCCAGAGTACGAGTCCCTACAGCTTCACGCAATATCAGCTGTAACTCACGGTAGAGGTAATCATTAAAATCCGCCAGTTTTGTTTGTGCCAACTTAGGATCTACAACACGATAAGCCGCAGAAAGATTCAGCCGTAGGCTGACACGATCTTTGGTCAAGATCTCCTGGCCACTTACCTCAATATTCTGCAGGCGCAGATCAATGTGTTTCACAACAATATTGCGGTGGTATTTCCAAAACCCATAACTGCCAGGCTGTAGCATTGCTTCAAGTTTGCCATTGATCAGCAAGATGCCGACTTGGTTATCGGATACCTCCGTGTAATAATGCAGCACGCTGCAACTGCTGATTGTGAGCACGCCCCAGTAGTACCAGCAGATCCTTTGGCACTTGAGCATCAGCAGATATATCTATCCGTTTTAGCTCAATTTTTTCAGGCCCTTTCCAATAGACCTTAAAGCTACCAGGCACCATGATATTAACTAGCCGACCATCACGATAGCAGAGTCCTACCTCGTAATCATTCAGCTGATATGCCTCAAGATAATCCTGTGTCTGTTTTACATAAGCAGATACAAGAAACTTATTTAAACCGTGCTCCAACTCGTGGCGGGTAATATCAAAGCGTTCAGCTCTTATATTGCCGAACAGATCCCAGTAACGATACTTTCCTGGCTCAAGTACAGCCGCAAAGCGATTCTTCTTAAACAGGAAGGCCTTTTCGTTATCTGCAATATCAAACTGTTTAACGAAAAACATAATGCCTCCTAAATATGTAAATAGTGGGCTCCCTTCGGTGTAGCAACGGAATCAGACATTTGATAGATAGGATTTGAAGATGTGCATAAAGGCCGGTTCAGGGAAGACCTGCTAGCCCGCATAAACCTATGGATCTATCGCCTACCATCACTACGTGAACGTATTGAAGACTTGGAAGTAAACCTGGATTACGAACTTGAGCGCTTCGCTCAAAAGGTCGGAGCCTTAGTCAGCTTTAACAAGGCCGCACGTAGCCGCTACCTGAAATTCGCTTACAGCAATGAAGCAACATGGCGCGCCAACTTTCGCGACCTCAACGCCAGCATGACCCGTATGGCCACCCTGGCCCCTGGTGGCAGAATCACCGAAGAGGTTGTAATCGAAGAGATCGAACGGCTGCGCCACGACTGGTCGGCATCAACCCAGGAATGGGATCCTCGCACCCAAACCGCCCAGTTTCTGGATACTGAGGCACATGCTCAACTGGATCTCTTCGAGCATATCCAACTGGCAGGCATAGCCAGGATATGCGGAGAGGTCAGCTCCATGGCTGAAGCGGGACGCCGACTATTTGACCAGAGTAGGGAACAGAAAAAGAGCATTAATGACAGTCATCGGTTGAGGCAGTTGCTGGCCAAGTATGAGCTGACATTTAAACAACTTCAGAGATAAAAACCTTAACCATACAATGCATCATTGCTGCGTTCGCCCTGCTATTGCTAATCTATACTTGCGTGTCCCGAAGACCCATGGCATCAATCGACGAAATCTCTCCGTGGATGCCATGATGGCTTTACACTGCAAGAGATGCGTGCGTGGATCATATCAATCGGCGCGGTATTTCTGTGTTATGCGCTCACCAGCCGCAAGGATTTCAGCTATTCCTGATGGCGAGGCGAGACCAGCAACATTATCCACGGTGGCGAGACCAACCAAATCATGGCCACCGTGACCCTGTATATCTCCACCTACAGCCTCTTCACCACTGTTGTATAGAGGCTTGCTTCTTGCGAGTCCGTCTCTCTTGCCATCCCTGAACCAAGTCCCACAATACCGGCACTATTAGTAACGTCAGTGCCGTTGAGGTGGCCAATCCAGTGACGAAGGTAGAGGCCATGGTGCCCCACACCAGGGAGTAGCTGGGTATTCCAAGCGCCATGGGCAGCAGTCCGAGTGTCGTGGTGAGGGTTGTAAGCACAATTGGGCGCAGGCGTATGCGCACCCCATCTTCAATGGCTTTGCGACGCGACAGGCCGGCACGATAGCGTTTATTGATGAAGTCGATTAGCACCAGGGCGTCGTTGACCACCACGCCTGCTACGCCCAATACCGCAATAAAGCTGTTGACGGTGAAGAGTGACTGTGTGACCAGTTTGCCGAAGACCACGCCGATCAGGGCAAAGACAATTACTGAGAGCACAATCAACGGCTGAACATAGGATTGGAACTGTGTCGCTAGTATGACATACATGATCAAAACGGCGATGATGAAGGCGTAACTGAGCGAGGTATAGGAGCGGGCCGTATCGTCATGCTCGCCACCGAAGGTGACAGTGGCGCCTGCGTAGCGGGACTGGATCTTCTGATAGTGCTGTGTGATCTGTTCAATAATGGCCGGTATGGAGGTGGATGCTCCCTCCCTGAGGTCAGCCTTGATGCTGATGGCACGTTGACCCTGGTAGCGGTTGAGTTCACCCGGTTCGTTGTAGGCCTGAATCTGGGTAAGATCAGCCAGATGGATAGGGCCTGATGGGTGCTCCAGTAGCGGTATATGCAAGGCGTCCTCAGGTTCATGCATGAAACGGGGATCGATGTAGAGTTTGAGATCCACCTCTTCATCCGTGAGTCGGTATTTGCCGATGTATTGGCCATCCAATACGCTAGCCGCAAGTTGGGCGACTTGGTTCGGCATCAATCCATATTCACTTGCCCGCTCCTGCTGTACTTTAAAACGAAACACTCGCTTTGGTGTACCTCGGTTGTCTTCAAGATTGACCAGGTGCGCACCGATATCTGGGCTGGCTTGTATAAATCGTTCCAGCTCATTCGCTAGTCTGTCAATGGCGTCGATGTTGCTGCCCACGATTCGAATGTTGAGATCTTTACCCTGAGGTGGGCCATCTTTTTGTGGGTGAACACGCAGTGTCAAACCATCCCGGCCGAACTTATCGATCAGGCGTTGCCGCATTTGGTTTAGGTGTTGCAGAGGATCGTCAAAGGTTTGCTCACCTTTGGGCGGCATGGTGACCATGACGGTGCCAAAATTGTTGCCGAAAACCGGTTCGTAGTCTTCGTTGACATAGTAGCCGGCAAAACCGGCTGCGGAGCCAGCCATGCCGGAGCCGTCGGCCATGATAAAGTTGGAGATGGCTCTGGTGAATGCATCTATTTCTTCCACCGGGGTATTGGTTGAGGCCTCGATATCGACGTAATAGATGGTGTAGTCATCTGGAAAAAATTGAATGGATATCAGTTGTGATTTACCACTGGCGGAGAGCCCTAAGATAGCCATGGCGGCTATAAAAGCGACCAAGACTAGCAGCAGGCTGCTGAAACGGAAGCGCAGGGTAAGTTTTAGCAGGCGCTGAGTGATGCGGTGCAGTGCCTGCATCAGGATATTCTCCTGCATATCGTGGAGGGCCTTACCCGCTTTAGGGCGGGGGCCGAAATCAAGATAGTGGATGGGCAGGATAAAGAGGCATTCAACCAATGAGGCGAAGATGGCGAAAGTCACTACCTTTGGTATTAGGGCGAAAAATTCACCCGTGGTACCAGTCATGATCAGCATCGGCAAAAAGGCGGCGGCGGTGGTCATGGTGGCAGAGATGACCGGCAGCGCCACCTCGGAAGTGCCGACGATGATCGCCTCCGTCAGTGGTTTTCCCTCCTGGATGTGGCGGTAGATATTCTCCGTGACCACGATGGCGTCATCCACGATGATGCCGGTGACCAATACGAAGGCAAACAGGGTCAGCTCATTCAGTGAGTTGCCGGTAAGGTGCATGATCAACATGGTGATCATGAAGGAGAAGGGGATACCGATGGTGATCAAACCAGCGTTGCGGAATCCCATGAAGAACCAGATGATAAGCGAGACCAGAGTGATCCCAAGCAACATGTTCATGCCCAGGGTGCTGATGCCGTCGTTGATGGCAATGGTTGAATCCTGAGTGATTACCAGGGTGACCCCTTGCTCCTGCAGTGAGAGGCGAAACTGTTTTACGACTTGTTCAATACCCTGCCTTATATCCAGCGCGTTGCCATCTGTGGTTTTGATGATCTGTATGGCGAGTGATGTTTCGCCGTTGACCGATGAGATGATTTGTGGATCTCGATAGCCAAGTCCGGCATGACTGATGATGTCACCAATGCGGACAAAGCTGCCGTCGGCATCATGCCGGATAATGGTGGAGAGTACCTGCTCGCGGGTGCGAAACTTCTCATCAACCTTGATAGTGAATTCACCGCTGCTGTTTTTGAAGTCGCCAGCTGGAATAGAGATGTTGGCATTTTGTAGGGCCTGTGCCGCTACATCAAAGGTAACGCCCAACGCCTTGAGCTTTTGCGGATCCAGTTTGATATGGAATTCACGGACATATTCACCGTAGAACTTGACCTCCTGTACACCTGGGATATTCCTGAGAACAGTCTTTAACTCCTCCGCCATCAGGACTAGGGCGCGGTTTTCATGATCACCCAAAAGGTTGATGACGGTGACAGGGAGGTAGTCTTCGATCTTGGTGTTGTTGATCTCGGGTGGGTCTATGCCATCAGGCAGCTCCCCCAGCATATTGAGGACATTGAATCGCACTTCGTCATAGAGGGTTTCATAGTCTGTATCATCGGTGAATTTCAGGCGGATATAGGAGCGCTCACGGAAGGAGGTCGCCGTGATCCAGTCGATGTATTTAATACCCTCAAGGGCCTCTTCAATCTCACGCGTGACCAGCGTCTCCACTTCGGCGGGCGATGCACCGGGGAAATAAGTGGAGATGGTGACTTCCCCAAAGTTGACATTGGGATAGCGCTCGGCAGGCAGACTGAACATACTGAATGCGCCAGCCACAATGAGCACCACGAACAGCAGGTTGTAGAGAACCCGCTGCTTTAGAGAAAATCGAACCAGGGCTTCCATAGCGCTACTCGGTGTTGATTAAAAACTGGTCTCCGGCCTTGATAGCGGGAGAGACCACTTTTGCATAGCCGGAAGAAGTTTTGCCCAGGTAGACAACGCGTATCTGCTCTCCGTCTGGTTTTTTCAGCCAGTACTGTTCATATTGCTGCTTCAATGCACTGATTGGTGCCAGGATGGCGCCGGATTTGTCGGACAGTGACAATGTCAGCTCAGCACGCAGGCCGCCTCGGTATTGCGCGGGGCCGCTGCTGATCTCCAACTCCAGCATGATCTTGCGCGACTGCTCATCGAATGCTGGGGAGATGCGTTCAATCCGTGCTGGAACAATGGTGTCCAGGTCGGGCAGTCGGATGCGTATATCGTCCTTGTTGGAGCGGAGCACCTGATACTCCTCCATCGAGAGGGCAAAGGGGATCAGCAAGCGGGAAAAATCCCCCAGCTTGGCGATTGGTTCCCCTTTATTGATCCACTGGCCGGGTTCGATCAGGCGTTCTTTGGTTAGCCACCCCTTGGGTGCGGCAATGCAGTAGCGCCGCTTGCGTTCAGCTAATATTTTTGCTTGAACTTGAGTAACCGCCAATTGGTTCTGCGCACTAAAGAACTCACGCTCTGCATTCTCCAGTTGCTGCTGGGCGGAGTTTTTCAGCTTTACCAGTTTTTTGTAGCGATCTACCTGCTTGCTGAAATAGTCGATATCGACCCTATGGCCGGCCTGTTCAGCCGTATTGTATTGAATATCAAGTTTGATGAAGGTCTTATCCAGGCAGGCAAATTCACCCTTGTCTGGAATAGGTTGCCCGATATCCGAGAAGAGTTGCTCAACCTTACCCGCTATTTCGGATGAGAGCGTCATTGCCGTCCTGGCTCGGGTAAAACCAGTGAGCGTGACGTTATGACTGGCGGCCTGAGCCGTGAATAGTGCCTTATCTGCGGCCAGTAATGTGGAGGAGAGGAGTGTCGCCAATAGAAATAGATTGAATCGCATCGCTATCCCGTTGTGTTGGTGCTTCAACCCAATGCCTTGCGGTGTTGTTTTAGCAAGGTCTTTCCTTGGTTGCGAATGGTGTCCAGTTTTGCTTGGCACGAGGCGATGCCGTAATTGATGGCGAAGCAGATCCCTGGCGGGTGCTCAGGGCAATTGGTAAGGCTATTTAAATGCGCTAGTTCATTCTCATAATAGGTTGCAATCTGTTCCAGGATCTCTCTCAGGCGTTCGGTGGTCAGTAGATGGGCAAAGAACATAAGCACCAGAAATTCGGAACGAATGTGTTCTTTTGGCGGGGTGGATGCCAGCTCCGCTACGAAGGCCTTGCGTCCCTGGTTGTTTACACTGAATAGCTTACGGTTGGGGTGTTTCTCACCAGGCTCAATGCGGCAGCTAACCAGATCCTCCTGTAATAATTGGTTGAGCGCCGGGTAGATGGAGCCATAACTGGCATTGTGAAAGTGGCTGAATGATGCCTCAAACAGCTTCTTAATCTCATAGCCAGTGCTGTCACCGAGACAGAGTGTGCCGAGGCAGAGGGTTTTTACATTCATTGGCGATTTCAGTGGTTGATATTATGAAACGTGGTGGATAATATATTGCA
>UOFX01000081.1_pt1 | contig 39082 bp, 37 predicted proteins | sample 1989101 | NCBI WGS metagenome assembly UOFX01 (sample SAMEA4712195, study PRJEB27164) | hydrothermal vent metagenome | biome: marine basaltic hydrothermal vent biome; feature: marine hydrothermal vent; material: mineral | place: Pacific Ocean | collected 2011-06-14/2011-07-23 | depth 1719 m
AAGTGGTGCTGAACCGGAAACAGCCCCGGCGGAAATGAAGATGCCAGCACCAGAGAAAAACCGTGATTGAGCGTATTATCGAGTTATCGATACGCAATAAGTTCCTGGTGGTACTCGCCACCTTTCTGATTATCGTAGTGGGTGTGTGGTCAGTTAAAACCATGCCGCTGGATGCCATCCCTGATCTCTCTGATGTACAGGTGATCGTCTTCACCGAATATCCAGGGCAGGCTCCCCAGGTGGTAGAAGATCAGGTCACCTATCCGCTGACCACAGCCATGTTATCGGTGCCTTATGCCAGCGTGGTGCGCGGTTACTCCTTTTTCGGTTACTCCTTTGTCTACATCATCTTCGAAGATGGCACCGATATGTACTGGGCCAGATCGCGGGTGCTGGAGATACTCAATTATGTGGGTGGCCGGCTGCCCGAAGGAACCAATCCTGCCCTCGGCCCCGATGCCACCGGCGTGGGCTGGATCTATGAGTATGCGCTGGTGGACAAAACCGGCCGCCATGATCTCTCCCAGCTTCGCTCCATCCAGGACTGGTACCTGCGCTATCCGTTGCAGACCGTGCCGGGGGTCTCCGAGGTGGCGGCGCTGGGTGGTTTTGTCAAACAGTATCAGGTGGAAGTCGATCCCAATGCACTGCTGGCCTACAACATCCCACTGTCGAAGGTAAAACACGCCATTAAAACATCCAACAATGATGTGGGTGGCAAGCTGATCGAGATGGCCGAGACGGAGTATATGGTGCGTGGCCGTGGTTACATCCGTGGCATTGAAGACCTTAACGACATTCCCGTGGGTACGGATAACAGGGGCACCCCCATCCGCCTCAAAGATATTGCGCATGTCCATATCGGCCCTGAACTGCGGCGCGGTCTGGCGGAACTCAACGGTGAAGGTGAAGTGGTGGGTGGCATTGTCATTATGCGGTTTGGCGAAAATGCGCTCACCACCATCAAAGGGGTGCGGGCGAAACTGGCGGAATTGAGCAAAGGGCTGCCCGAAGGGGTAGAGATCGTGCCGGTCTATGACCGTGGGGCGCTGATTGAACGGGCGGTAGAAAATCTGACCGAGACATTGTTCGAGGAGTTCGTTATCGTCAGCCTGGTCTGCATCATCTTTCTGCTGCATGCCCGTTCGGCGCTGGTGGTCATCATCACCCTGCCAATCGGCATCCTGCTGGCCTTTGCGGCGATGCGCTGGCAGGGGATCGATGCCAACATCATGTCACTGGGGGGGATCGCCATCACCATTGGTGCGATGGTGGATGGTGCCATCGTGATGGTTGAAAATGCCCACAAACATCTGGAGCAGGCAGGCTCCCGCAAGGGAACCGAACTCACCACTGCGGAACGCTGGGCCGCAACCACAAATTCCGCTAAAGAGGTGGGGCCAGCCCTGTTCTTTTCACTACTGATTATCACCGTCTCCTATCTGGCGATCTTTACCCTGCAAGGGCAGGAGGGACGTCTCTTTACACCCCTGGCATTTACCAGCACCTACTCCATGGCGGCATCGGCACTACTGGCGATTACACTGGTGCCGTTGCTGGTAGGCTGGTTTATCCGTGGCAGGATTATGCCGGAGGCAAAAAATCCGGTGAACAGAGCGTTGCACTTCCTGCACACCCCGGCGCTCAAGCTGGCCATGGGGTGGCGCAAGATCACCCTGATCGGTGCGTTGGTGCTGCTGGCGGTCACCTGGTATCCGCTGTCGAAACTGGGCAGTGAATTTATGCCGCCGCTGGATGAGGGGGACATACTCTACATGCCCACCACCTTTCCCGGCATCTCCATCAGCAAGGCGCGGGAGCTGTTGCAGCAGACCGACAAGATCCTCAAGAGCTTTCCCGAAGTAGAGACGGTGTTTGGCAAGGTGGGTCGTGCCGAGACCGCCACTGATCCGGCGGCCCTGTCGATGATGGAGACCATCGCTCGTCTCAAGCCACGCGAAGAGTGGCCAGATCCAGATAAACCGATGAAGGCCCTGGTTTCGGAGATGGATAAGGCGATCCGTTTTCCTGGTCTGGCGAATGCCTGGACCATGCCGATCAAGACCCGCATCGACATGCTCTCTACCGGCATCAAAACGCCGATTGGGATCAAGGTGGCCGGGCCGGATCTTGAGGTGCTGGCGCGCATCTCCAAGGATATCGAACGGGCCATGAAGACCATCCCGGATACCCTCTCTGCCTTTGGCGACCGTGCAGTGGGTGGCTATTTTATCGACTTTGACATCGACCGCAAAAAGGCGGCGCGTTATGGACTCACTGTGGGTAATGTGCAGGATGTCATCATTGCTGCTGTGGGGGGCATGAATGTGACCTATACCGTGGAGGGGCTGGAGCGCTATCCGGTCAACCTGCGCTACCCCCGTGAACTGCGTGACTCCCTGGAGAGCCTTGAGCGAATACTGATCCCCACCCCCTCCGGGGCGCAGATTCCACTGGTGCAGGTGGCGGATATTGTTGAACGGCGTGGCGCACCGGCGATAAAAAGTGAAAACGCCCGCCTCAACGCCTGGATCTATGTGGATATCAAAAGTTCCGACATCGGTGGCTATGTGGCACAGGCAAAGCAAGTGCTGGCCGAGCAGGTTGAGGTTCCACCCGGTTATACTATCACCTGGTCTGGCCAGTTCGAGTACATGGAGCGTGCGAATGAACGGCTTAAAGTGGTGGTGCCAGCGACCCTGCTGCTCATCTTTCTGCTGCTCTATTTCAATTTTGGCAATATATCCACACCGCTGGTGGTGCTGCTCTCTGTTCCCTTCGCACTGGTGGGTGGCATCTGGTTGATCTACTGGTATGGCTTCAATATGTCGGTGGCCGTGGCGGTCGGCTTTATTGCGCTGGCCGGGGTAGCAGCGGAGATCGGCGTACTGGTGTTGACATTCGTCGATCAGGAGGTGGAGCGCCGCCGCCAGGCAAAGATGGCTGCTGATGGAACCAGCTTTGCTATTCTCACCGGTGAAGAGATCATGGCTGCCGTGACGGTTGGCACTTCGGGGCGTGTGCGTCCCATCGCCATGACCTCCATGTCAACAATTTTGGGGCTGCTGCCCATCATGCTGGGTGGCGGGACGGGCGCTACGGTGATGCAGCGTATCGCCGCCCCAATGGTTGGTGGAATGGTCACCACAACACTGCTCTCACTAGTGGTATTACCTGTTATATACGGCTTGGTATTGCAGGTCAGGGAGCGGTTTCACCCAGATAGGAGTCAACCACGAGATGAAGTTTAACCCCTGTGTTTACTAAACTGAAGTTGTCAGTAGTTACCTAAAGTTTACGGTTGCCGGTATGCGCACACAATACGACCTAACCAGGGCGCTCAGACCCTTTTCGCTTGTCGTGGCCCTGATATCTTGTGGACTGGGCATTTTACTTGCGTGGCATGATGGATTTACCGATGCATTGATTGCCTTGTGGGTCATGCTGGGGGGTATTCTCGCGCAAGCTGGCATCAATCTGATCAATGATGTTGAAGATTTACCCGTGTTGGCAAAAGATGCCCCAGAGTCAGCCACCGCCATGGCAATGATCCGCCGCAACAGAAACATCGGCATACTCTGTCTCGTGCTGGCCGCATTGATTGCGCTTTACCTGGTTTCACTGCGCGGTTGGCCGCTGTTTGTGATCGTTTTCTTCTCCACCCTTGCTGCGCTCAGTTACAACATGGGGCCGCTGAATTTCAAGCATCGTGGGCTGGGGGTAGTGCAGGTGTTTCTGGTTATGGGAGTGGTTATGGTGCAAGGCGCATATCTGGCCATGAGTGGCCACTTTTCCGGCCATGCCCTGTTACTGTCCCTGCCGGTCAGTCTGCTGATTTCGCTGCTGCTGTTGAGCAATGAACTGCGCGACCTTGATGAGGACACCCTGCTTGGAGCGCGGACGCTTACGGTACGCATCGGCTATCGAAATAGCGTGCGGCTCTACTGGTTATTGATAGCAACGGCCTATCTACTGGCCGTTTTGCTTGCCGATCCTGGCCAGGTTACTCAGCTATTATGGTTGCTGTTACCCCTGCCGCTACTGGTTCCTATCAAACGCCTTCTACAGGCGAGCGAACGGGATCGTCTGACGCCGCTAACGGGACGGTTTTTCCTCCTGTTTGGCGCGGCCTATTTGATGGTGCTGAGCAGGTAAAGGCAAGAGTTATAACCGAATCTGGTGTTTGAGCATTTGAAAAAAGGCGGCGTATCTGGTTGATTTGTTGTTACGACACAACCAACCAACCTGAGGAGATACGCCACCATGAAGAAGAATATCGTTATTGACCTGGCAGATCGAGATGTCTATGCAGACCCGTTAACGGAGATGCTGAGAACAGAGTGTAAAAGGGGTCAAGTACAATATTCGCCATATCGATTACCCTTTGTTGCAGTAAGTGATCAGTGATAATACTGCCCCTTGGGGATCCTGTATTACAACAAAGCGGCCAATATCCGGGATATCCATTGGGGGTATACAGATTTTCCCGCCGAGTTGCTCAACTTTGGCAACCATGGCATCAACATCATCCACTGTCACATAAGCACCCCAGGCCGGAGGCATTCCGGCAGCTTCAGTGGGAATCCCCATCATACCTGCAACCTCCGTTTCACCAGACTTGACCATTGTATATTTCCCATTACAGCAGTCGATATCACCCAAAGACCAGCCTAGCAGCTCGCCATAAAAGGCTTTGGCCCCCTCCACATCTGTCGTCATTAGTTCATTCCAGCTAAATGCGCCATGTTGTTTCATTGCATCAGTACTCATTACAGCCTCCAGATTGTTAAATTTAAAAAACCAGCAAGAGTAATCATAACAGAGGGCTACTGACACCATTGTGTCAGTAGGGGTGCAGAGCAGGGGAGGGCAGCTTGCTGCACAACAGAAAAGAGGGTAAGTACAATATTCGCTCTTTATCAAATCTACTGCTAGCCAAATCACCATTATTGATCATACGTGATTTAAGATTTCCTATGGCCGACTATGTGGGGATACAAACGATGGCTGTCTTCATCCTACTAAATATACAGCATAAAAAGCGAACACAATCTCGACACATTAAGCGAATTATGATACTACTTGATAAGCGAATAAACGCACAACAGCACTAGCGAGTAAAGGAACCAAACTCATGGCAAGACCTTCAGAAAAACTAGCCAGCTCCCTTGAGGTGCTCCAGGGCCTTCAAGAGCAAGGCATAGTTGCTATACGTTCTGGTGACCTGACGCGAACCCATCGAGAACGCCTATGCAAGAATGGTTTTCTGCAAGAGGTGATAAAAGGGTGGTATATCCCTGCTCGACCGGACGAGACAACCGGAGAAAGCATCGCCTGGTATGCCTCCTTCTGGCAATTCTGTGCTGCTTATCTCCGGCACCTAAAAGGCAAGGACTGGTGTCTGTCACCAGAGCAATCTTTATCTCTGCATACTGAGAACTGGACGGTGCCACGCCAGTTGCTGGTTCGTGCCACAAAAGCACGCAATAATATTACGGCGTTTCCCCACGATACGTCACTGCTCGATATTCGTGCCGCTTTGCCAAATAACAAAGATATTGTAGAAAAAGAAGGTTTGCACCTGTTCTCACTTTCAGCAGCTTTAATTGCCTGCACACCGGGATATTTCAGGCAAAACCCTACTGACACACGCGCTGCCCTCTCTATGGTGCGCGACGCCTCTGAAGTGCTCAACCAGCTACTTGAAGGCGGACACAGCACGATTGCGGGACGGCTGGCCGGGGCTTTTCGCAATATTGGACGTGATCAAATTGCCGAAGATATCCTCCAGACAATGAAGGCGGCAGGATATAACGTACGGGAAAACGATCCTTTCGAGGCGCAAATCCCATTATTTCTTCCCGCACGGGAATCCTCTCCCTATACTAATCGCATTCGCTTAATGTGGCAGGAGATGCGGGAACCCATCATCGAACGATTTCCAGCAGCTCTTGGCCTACCTAGAGACCCAGTTGCATATCTCAAGCATGTTGAAGATATTTATGTTACTGATGCCTATCACTCCCTATCGATTGAAGGTTACCGTGTTAGTCCAGAATTGATTGAGCGTGTACGTAGTGGCACATGGAATCCCGACAATGATAAAGATGACCAAGAGCGTCGCAATACACTTGCCGCACGCGGATACTGGCAGGCATATCAAGCTGTACGGGAGAGTATCGTTAAAGTTCTGCAAGGTGAGGATCCAGGTAGCATCACCGATGACGATCATCGTACCTGGTACAGGGAAATGTTCAGCCCAAGCATCACTGCGGGCATACTAAAACCGGCAGATCTGGCTGGCTACCGTAATGATCGCGTTCACATTCGCGGTTCCATGCATACCCCGCCGCCCTACGAAGCCGCACGCGATGCGATGCCAGTGTTCTTTAATTTACTTCGTGAAGAAACAGAACCATCTGTCCGTATTGTTCTGGGGCATTTCATATTTGTCTATATTCACCCCTACATGGACGGAAACGGTCGGATGGGGCGGTTTATGATGAATGTGATGCTGGCAGCTGGAGGCTATCCATGGACTGTAATTCCGGTGGAACAACGCAATTCCTATATGGCCGCTCTGGAAGTAGCCAGTGTCCGGCAAGACATTGGGCCATTCACATGTTTCCTTGCCAGTTTGGTCGGAAACCTAGACACCCATCATTCAAATTGTTTCTTCGGGTTCGGGATCTTTTCGGACGGATCGCCCACCAGGTAGTCACTGACAATCAGCCAGCGGCAGAAGGCTCTCAGGTGGCCCAGTAATTCGGATTGGCTGCGTGTCGCTAACGGTGTGCCTTTGGGGGTCAGGCGCCAGGCTATCTCTTCCCGATAGTGCATCAATGTATCGTGATCCAGGTGTTCAATATCATGCACGTCCAGGTGGTATAAAAATGCATCCAGTTCATTCAAGGCGCTCCTGGCTCCCTTCACTGTGTGCGGACTTTTACCAACGGCATTCATGTGATTGATGTACTGCCGGATGGCATCACTGATCTTCATCTTTGCCGTCCTTGCGCTCATTGGGATGGTATTGTTGGTGTGTGGCTTTCACCTCCAGCGGCACTACCCGTGTGTAGATCGTTGTGCTCTTCAGGCTGATGTGTCCCAGCAGTTGTTGGATGGCGCGTATATCCGCGCCTTGCTGCATCATATGGGTCGCACAGGTATGTCTTAAAATATGCGGCGTAACGCTCTTTTTGATCTTCACTTGTTTTCGATACTGTTGCAGCAGACAGCGGATCATGGTTTGCATTAAAGGCTTGCCACCACGCACCAGGAACAGAGCACGTTCAAAGGGCCTGCGTTTGCCTAATCGTGGCCGTACCTGGGTCAGGTATTCCTTCAGCCATTTAGTGGCTGTTTTGCCCAGCGGTACGGTTCGAGGTCTGCCACCTTTGGCATAACGTACCTGCAGGGTCTGCGTCTGTAGATCCACATGATGGATGGTGACTTTTTCCAGCTCACCAACTCTGATGCCGGTGGCATATAAAACTTCCAGTAAAGCACGATCACGGATGCCTTGGGGTAATGAAGTGTTTGGGGCTAATAACAGTCTATTGATTTCTTGTTTCGATAAAATCGGCCTGGGCAGTTTTTCTTTGCGGCTGATCTCCTGTATCCCTTCGGTGGGATCGAGCAGGATGACGGCCTGATCCACCAGGTGATTAAACAGTCTTTTCACGGCACGTAGGCGCAGCGCCTGCGTCTCTCTGCCTATCGGTTGTTGTTTGACGGCCAGTTGATAATCAAGGATGTCCTGGTGAGAGAGTTTGCGCAGGTCATGGATGGATTGTTGTGCTAACCATTCACCAAAGCGTTTCAACTGATCACCGTAATTATCAATGGTGGCGGGGCTGTATTTACTTAACCGCAGATAGCTCAACAGGGAGGTCATGCCGTCTAAAAATGTCATGCCCCTCTCTCCCCCTGGGTATCTCTCCCGCTCAAAGTGCTCACAGTGTTGATCAATGACCACAAACCCTTGCCGTTAAGGGATAAGAAGCCCATTAACTCCGTGCACGGAGTTAGCACGGAGTATGCAAAGTCACCCTCGGAGTGACCCAAATCTCTAAATCGGGTCAGACCAAGCTAACCACTTGATCGCTCAGGAGGTTCATTCCAATAGAACCTGTTTCCAATGCTTAGAAGCTCGTTTTCTAGGGTAAAATGGACATGGTAAGCAACACTGGGTTCTCTCAGTTCGTAGTAGCAAGGTTACCTGGTACTGCCCCTCTTCCCGTCCAGTCTGTGAGCTGTAGGTAATCGGTCAAGAGGCAGTGGCAATTTCAGATAGCGGGCAAACCAGAACATTTTCTTTTATCGGATAGCTTTCCTGGACCGGCGCCACAACCCACGCTTTTTCGATATTCAGATCATTGAGTCCGTTCCAGAAGCCTTTTGTCACCTTGGGGGCGGTTGACGCCTTAAATTCAAATGCCATTTTGCGGCTTCCTCGTTTCAGAATTAGATCGATTTCAACTCCCGCCGCAGTCCGGTAAAAAAACGGCTCCCACTCCGGGAAGTTGGCAATGACGGTTTCCATAGCTACCGTCTCCCATGATGCGCCAAAAACCGGGTGTCCCATCAGGTCGTCAAAGGTGTCGATGGCGAGAAGTGAATGCAGGATACCGCTGTCACGCAGATATATCTTGGGGGATTTAACCAGTCTTTTTTTCATGTTTGGAATATACGGCGGCAGAATTCGCAGCATATAAGTCTCGGCCAGAAGGTCAATGTAGGAGCGGAAGGTTGTATGGCTGACGCCAAGGGAGGAGCCGAGTTTTGAACTGTTGAGAAGCCGGCCCTGATCGTGAGCGCACATTTGCCAGACTCTTCTTAACGTTGGAGCTGGAATTCGAAAGCCAAGTTGAGGGATATCACGCTCTAGAAAGGTACGAATAAAATTTTCGCGCCACCTGCGGCTGGCTCTGCTGTTGCGGGCCAGGAGGCTGTCTGGAAAACCGCCTTTAAGCCAGAAATCATTCAGCGTTATTGATTCTTCACTGTTCTGGATTTCATTGTAGGAGAGAGAAGCTAACTCAAGGTAGGCAATGCGCCCGGCCAGGGTTTCTGAACTTTGCCGGATCAGGTCTCTGGAGGCCGAGCCAAGGAAGAGAAATTGTCCATTGCATTTCTGCTCGTCAATAATTGAGCGCAGAGCAGTAAAAATATCCGGTAACCTCTGAACCTCATCTAGACAGACCAATTTGCCGGAATGTTGCGAAAAAAACAGTTCGGGTTCATGCAGTTTCGCCAGATCGGCGGGTTTTTCCAGGTCGAGATAGATAGCACCTGGATACCCCGCTATGATCCTTTTGGCCAGTGTTGATTTACCACATTGTCTTGGACCAAGTACCGCGACAGCGGGAAAATCTAGCAGGGACTCATGAATCTCCGGCTGGATATGGCGGGTGATGTATTTAGCTTGCATATTGCAAGACTAGCACACAGATTACCTAGTTTGAACATATTCAGCCTGGGCCAAATACCAAATATGGTCTTGCATTCTATCTGTGCCCTGTTGGCGGATGCTTTTTTTGGGGAGCAGGGAGAAGAGAGGCAAGGGCCATTGTTCATCATTAGAGCATGGTTTAGAACTCACTTTATGTAACAATTGGAAGTGAATCACGTGAAGTCTCAATCCCTTCTTCATTGTTTATAGCAGCAATGAAATAACTAAAAAGCCTCTATTTTTCAGCATCAATCCGCCTGACTTCACCTGACCATTCCAGTATTTTTCTATCTGCAGTTATTACTAATGCATCGCTGGTAATCGCTGTTGCCACTATCAGCCGGTCTGTCGGGTCAGCATGAAAGTTGTTCAGTTGATTGGCAGTTATGCCCTCTATACCCGTCACAGGTATCTCCTGTAGCCCCATCTCCATCAGTTCTCTGCGCCATTGTATGAGCGGTGGTAATGAGATGCAATTTTTTGTCTGCAACATCCCAAGTTCCCAAAAAGATATGGCTGAAACTGCCAGCGCATCCTCTTTCAGAGCAGTGTCGATGTGGGTCCGGGTCTGTGGGCCTATCTTGTTGCTTCCGGCATCCATCCAGATAAGCACATGGGTATCAAGCAGAATCATTTCATTTCATTGCATTCCACTCGATATCAAGTGGAGAAATGATGTCGCCAGTTATTTTGATCTGCCCTTTATGAGCGCCAAATAGTGTTTCAGGCTTTTTGACTATCGGTGCCAGTTTGCTTACCTGGTTGCCATTTTTAGTAATGATGATCTCTTTCCCTGTGCGCTGCACTTCATCCATTAGTCGCAGACATTGCGCCTTAAATTGGGATGCTTTGATGATCTGAGTTGGCATATCTATACTCCAGCTTTGTTGCGGGCATGACTATGGTCATGACTATAGTGATATTCTAGCCTATGTTTGCAGATATTGCTTCAACCTGAAAATATCCTCCAAAATTAACTCGGACATGGGATACCTGGGGTTGTGGCTTAAAGCGTGAGCCTGGTTGAGGTTTGTTGCTAATCAGGAAATTCGATGTTTGACAGCGTATCGCTCTGCTGAGCGGATGCTCTCATCAGATCATTAAAGCAAGGGCTATTGTTCAGCATCAGCCCAGCATATTCATCGGTAACATATACCACCAGGGCGAGTGTGCTATAGGCATTCACCTTGGGGCTGGTTTGAGGCATGATATTGATCTCCACCATTTGGCCGGTGTGGAGACCAATATCCAATACCTCAAGCTGCATGCCGTCCAGGCTGATGTCTTTTGAGTGGGTTTTCCCAATTATCTGTTGTTCCCAGATTAACTCCACCTCTAACCGGATTGGGATGCGTGGATATAGCCGATGTGCCATGGTTTCACCCTTAGTGGTGCACATCCTCTGCATCTATTTGCAGTGGATGAGAAGGGCCATGGAACCTTGCTACCTGTTCCCGCAGACATAGCCGACGCATGCGCCATCGAAGCTGTTGTGGCAGGTGGCGCAGGTCTCTGGGTTTAATGGATGCCCCTTCTTCTCTGACGCAACGGATGTGCCATCCTTCATGGAGATGGCGTCGTATACAGGTTTTCCATCTTTATGGCTGGTCGTAAAAGCAACGCCGATATCTTTGAAGACCAGGACGCCAGTCTTGCCGTCAGGATAATCGCTGCCCCTCGCATTGTAAATCTTAATTACGGCAGGGTTTATATATGACTCATACTTACCGGGATTTATTGCGCAGTAGGTGTCAACTGTCGCCTGCAGGATGGCATCTCCGCCCAGCACACTGACATCTATGCCGCATGGAGGCACTACGCCATCAGCCTTGCCCTGTTCCCATTTACCCCAATAAACCCCTGCTTCTTCTGCCAAGGCGCTGCCCGATATACCCACTAGTGCAATCATTGCCGCTATTGATACAATTAATTTCTTCATTTCCGGTTCTCCTGATTTAAATTGAAATATTTAACGAAGAGTTATTTCTCCGCTGCCTGTGCATGCTTGGCTCTGAGATTTTTGTTCTCCTCCCGAATCTCAGCCAGATCGCGCTTCATCTCGGCCCAGCCGTACCAGTGCATATAGTCGGGGTTGTTGTGGAATGCACCCTGAAAGGTTCTCATCCGGTGTTCCAGAAACATGACGTAGAGCTTCTGCTCGATCGCGGTTTGTACCTCGTAAAATCTTAAGAGATCAACATGTGGTGGGTAGTTTTCTGGTTTTGGCAGCAGCCCGTCTGTGTACAGACCCTCCACTATCTCAATGGCCTCTGCCATGAGCTTGTCTGCTGCTTTGATGATCCGATCGGCCTTGTCCAACTCACCCTTGCCCCAGCTCTCACTGTGGCACTGGGCGCAGACCTTTATCATCTTGTTCCTCTGTTCCTGCCATCCTTCCTTGGTCAATCTTGCCATGTCACCCGAAACAACTATATCTTTAATCCTGCGTGTGCCTTCACTGGTGGACAGTGTAATGCCAAGGCCTTCCAGTATCTTTGTCCGGTAACCCATCCATTCCTTGTCATCCTCGGGCAGTCGCAGTGCCAAAAAGCCCCAGGCGGTCATGACGCCGTGATCACCATCCTGCATGTGGCAGGTAACACACACAGGTGCTCGTGGTGTGCTGGATGATGGCTCGAACGGATTCTCGTTCCACTCCTTTATTTTCTTCGAGAAGTCCCAGTTATCGCCTTCCATTGCGTAGATCATCCCGTGCTTGCTGGTGGAATACATCTCCCACTGAGGATGGTCAAAACCCATGTGACAGGTCGCGCAGGCTTCTGGTCTCCGCGCCTCTTCCGCCGAGAATTTGTGCCTGGTATGACAGGCATCGCACTGGCCTTCATCCCGGCCTATCTTATGGCAGCCACCACAGCCCTTTTCGCCATCTATGATCTCAGGGGGCTGATCCTTGGTGGTGGGCATCACCTCCATGGCCAACCAGGCCTTTGAGTGTTTGCCACGGGCAAATTCAGCGACCTTCTCCTCATGGCAGCCCTTGCAATTTGCTGATGAGACATCCAGTCGCACATTCTTATCCTCGCAGACCGTGGTCATGGCTTGAATACGCTGTGGCGTACTTTCAACCGGGATGTGGCATTCGTTACAGCCGATGCCCTTGGCAGCATGCTCGGACATCTTCCAATCTCTGATCGCCCCGGCGGTAATGCCTTTTTTCACATGGCAGTCAATACATTGCTTGCCCGGTTCTGTGATAACTGGTTTAAATTCCGTCTTGCCTTCTTTTACGCTGACATAGCCAACCATAGTCAGCGCAATAAACAGGATCAGGCTTAACATGCCGATGAAGTATCTCATCAGGTTATAGTCGCCCTCTTCTTCATCGGCAAAGAGCGTGCGCAGGCCTGTTTTCCAGGATAGCAATAGCTTGCAAACGAAGGTGCAGATACTGGCATTCCAGGACAGCAGTTTCTCAGTTATTGGGTCACTAGCTTGAGCTGCTGGTGCTGTCTTTTCAGACTCAGTCTGTTCTTCCTGCATCGTTTCTACCTCAAAAATAAGTTTGTTGCTAAATGGTAAAGCTTTATACCAGTGCTTCCCAGATGGTCATGGTGGAGAAGAAAATCGCCACCAGCACGCCAATGGCAAGATTAATCCGTAGCATGTTGGCACCACGATCAGAGAAGCCACGATCGATGTATGGATAAATGGTGAATATGGCGAAGAAGGCAAATACGCTAAACAGCCCAGCCTCTCTTGGTGCAATGATGATCCAGCGATAGATTGCTGAGAAATACCAGGGTGGTGAAACATCGGATGCCACTACCAGTGGATTAGCCGGGTCCCCAACAGTCGGTGGAAAGATGGCTACCATATTCACAATAACAATAAGCAACATGAGTGTTATCGCCAGCATCTTGAATCCATGCCCTGGAAAGAATGGATGGGTTTTCTGCTGGTTAGTGATTTTGGCAAAGCCGAGAGTGCGGATGGCAATAACATGCGCACCAATGAGCAGCACGATCAGCAATGGGAGTAGTTTGGTATGTAGATCATATAATCTGAGCAGTGTTAGCTCATTGACATCTTCGCCACCCCGCAGGAGCAGAAAGATGGGATTACCAACCACCGGGATTTGACGAATCATATCGGTAACAACGGTCATACCCCAATAAGAAACATTGTCATAGACCAATGAATAGCCGGTAAAACCAAAGGCCAATACGGTAAAAAACAGCCCTGCTCCAAGAAACCATTTCAGCCCGCCGCCATCACGATAGGCGCGAGTGATAAAGACCCTGACGATATGCAACAACATGGCTGCTACCATGAGGTTCACGGTCACCTGGTGGACGCCGCGAATAAACCACCCGAGATAGGTCTCCTCAGTAATTGTTTTTATACTATTGTAGGCCTCCCCGGGAAAAGGGATGTAGTAAAAGGTCAGCAGGATTCCAGTGAATGCCAGGATGACAAACAGGATCAGTGGGGTAGCGCCCAGGCAGTATGAAAAGCGATTGAGATGATCAGGAACATCTTCCTGAACCATATCATAGACCTTTTGCCAAAAAGTCTTTTCTGCGGTTTGTGCCTCAATGGTTTCCATTATGGTTATGCCACATCAAGTTTGATATAAATACTCTTGCCACGTTTAACCACCTCATACTGATCAAGTGGCCGAGGTGGTGGGCCGGATATATTCTTGCCATTGCGGTCAAAGATCCCGTCGTGGCAAGGGCAGATGAATTGATCGTTGGCGTTATCCCAGGAGATCAGACAGCCGAGGTCGGTGCAGACCCGGGAAAAGGCTGTAAGCCCCTTGTCTGTTTCTATCAGTGCAATACTCTTGCCTGCGATGTCAAAAAATGCAGCGCCATCTCCGGCCAGGGCATCTGTTTTTCCCAGCAATATCTCACTGCTCTTTTTGGCGCTGACATCTGGCATAAGAAACTGCATAAATCTTACGCCCAGAGTGCCAAATCCAAGGGTTAGGCCAAGGGTCATAAATGCGCCGCTTAAAAAACGCCTGCGTTCAGGATTGTTGTTTACAACTGACATAATCTATCTTTACCCCTGTTCTTATCGTGTATAACCGGCTTCGCCATGTTCGGAGAGATCAATACCTATCTGCTCTTCTTCCTCAGTTACTCTAAGGCCAATAATGGGATCCAGGACAATCAGCATGACGTAGGTGACACCAAAGGCGTAGATGCCGGTGCCAAGGATTGAGGCTATTTGTTTAAACAGCAGCGTCATATCACCAAAGAAGAGGCCATCAGCGCCTCCGGCATTGATAGCTGTTGATGCAAACAGGCCAGTTGCCAATGCCCCCCAGGCCCCGCCAACCCCATGAATGCCAAAGGCATCCAAAGAATCGTCATAATCCAGCATGGGTTTGATCAGGCTGATGGCCATGTAGCAGATGATGCCTGAGCCTAAACCAATCACAATGGAACTCATCGGCCCGACAAAACCTGCTGCCGGGGTAATGGCGACCAGTCCGGCAACAGCACCAGTGGCTGCGCCCAACACAGTAGGTTTGCCGCGTTGCTTCCACTCGATCCAGAGCCAGCCAACAATACCCGCAGCGGCGGCAAGCTGAGTGGCGACAAAGGCGCTACTGGCCAAAGATCCGGAAGTTAGAGCGCTGCCGGCGTTAAACCCAAACCAGCCAAACCAGAGCAGGCCGGCCCCCATCAATGTCATTGGCAGATTATGTGGAGGCATGTGATCGCGCCCATACCCTCTACGCTTGCCCAGCACTATAGCTGCGGCAAGGGCAGAGACACCGGAACTGATATGCACTACGGTGCCACCGGCAAAATCCAGTGCCCCCAGGCTGCCGATCCAGCCGCCACCCCAGACCCAATGACAAATAGGGGCATACACAATGGTTGACCAGATGAGGATGAATATTAGATAGGCGGAAAACTTCATCCGTTCAGCAACTGCGCCACTAATGATGGCAGGCGTGATGATGGCAAACATCATCTGGAAAATCATAAAGCTGCTGTGGGGGATGGTTTCGGCGTATGGGCCGGGTTCGGCACCTACGCCACTAAGCCCAAGCCATTTAAGGCTGCCTATAATGCCGCCAACATCCGGCGCAAACGCAAATGAGTAGCCCATGATGGCCCACTGTATTGAGATAACCGCCAGGGCTGCAAAGCTGTACATGATGGTGTTCAGCACATTTTTCTGCCGCACCATTCCGGCATAAAATAGCGCGAGTCCCGGTATCATAAGCATGACAAGAGCGGAACTTATAAGCACCCATGCGGTATCCGCTCCATCAATTGCAGGTGCTGTATCAGCGGCATACACAGTTGCTGAGCAAATGCATGAAAGAAATGCAACAGCTAAAAATTTTCGTACATATTGGGCCATTTATATTTCCTCGTACAATGACGATTCACATACTGCCCATTAAGACAGTAGAGAAAATGATCTGTATTTAGGTGTTAATCCTTAAGCATATACTGTGCCAAAATGTATATTATTGTTTTTATTATAAATAATTTTAAAATTTGATGGATTGTAAACATTATGCATGAGTGTGGAGCATCCTTTGATGAGGATGCACTATCATTGTGCGGAGCTTATGGGGGTGCGTGAATGACCCATAAAAAAACGGGTGCCCCAAAAGGCACCCGTTTGTTTGACTTAATGCGACCGTATCAGATGATATAGCCTCTTTCGTCATGGGAGGACAGATCCAGTCCGATCTCTTCTTCTTCCTCGGTTACGCGTATACCGCCGGTGATAGCACTCACTATCTTGAGGATAACGAAGGTTGCAGCACCAGAGTAGATGATGGTCGCAATTACGCCGACAGCCTGTGCAACCAACTGTGCAAAAACGGTCTCATTGCCATCACCAAGACCGGCACCACCAAAGGCTGTAGCTGCAAATATGCCAGTCAGCATCGCACCAATGATGCCACCTACCGCATGCACACCGAATACATCCAGGGAGTCATCATAACCAAACTTACGCTTGATCTTGGTTGCTGCATAGAAACAGCCTATCCCTGAAGCGGCACCGATCATCAGCGCCCCAACCGGGCCGACGTAACCAGCTGCAGGGGTGATAGCCACCAATCCGGCTATCGCACCTGAAGCGATACCCAGTACGCTTGGTTTGCCATGGATTTTCCACTCAATAAACATCCAGGCCAGAGCTGCTGAGGCGGTTGCAATCTGGGTGACGGCCATGGCCATGCCGGCTACTCCGTCTGCGGCCAGTTGACTGCCAGCATTAAAACCAAACCAGCCTACCCAGAGCATGGATGCTCCAATCAGGGTTAAAGCGAGGTTATGTGGAGGCATGGCTGTATTCGGGTAACCTTTGCGTTGACCAAGAAAGATAGCCGTCACCAGACCGGCAATACCCGCATTGATGTGTACTACTGTGCCACCAGCGAAATCCAGAACGCCCCAGCTACCGAGCCAACCGCCGCCCCAGACCCAGTGGCAGATAGGCGCATATACCACAAACAGCCAGATTGACATGAAAATAAGCATGCTGGAGAACTTCATACGTTCTGCAAATGCACCCACCATCAAGGCTGGGGTGATGATTGCAAAGGTCATCTGAAAGGTCATGAAGACGGTTTCAGGTATGGTTCCGCTCATGGAGTCAACAGTAACGCCAGCCAGGAAGAGCTTGCTAAAGCCGCCGACAAAACCATTTAGCGGCCCGCCATCCTCAAAGGCCATGCTGTAGCCAAATATCATCCAGAGAATGGTCATCAGTGCGGTAATGGTAAAACATTGCATCAGCACTGACAGCACGTTTTTGCTGCGTACCATGCCGGCATAGAAGAGTGCCAGACCAGGGATGGTCATAAACAGAACCAGGGCAGTGGCAGTCAGCATCCAGGCTGTATCGCCCGAGTTGATAACATCTTCAGCCATGGCAAATGATGGAGCGCAAATCATGCACAGCGCCACAAAAAAAGTGCGTGCACCACCCATATTGGGGAATTTCATGTTAATTGCCTCTCTAAATTTGATTTTATAGTTACAATGCTTCTGATCCGGTTTCGCCGGTGCGGATGCGCACAACCGCACATAGGTCATAGACGAAAATTTTGCCGTCACCAATTTTGCCGGTTTTGGCAGCACCGGTAATTGCCTCAATTACCTGGTCTACCTTGTCATCATCCACTGCGGCATCGATTTTGATCTTAGGCAGGAAGTCAACGGTATATTCTGCGCCACGGTAGAGTTCGGTATGCCCCTTCTGGCGCCCAAAGCCTTTTACCTCGACCACGGTTATGCCGGTGACGCCACACTCAGAGAGGGCTTCACGTACATCATCCAATTTAAATGGTTTGATGATTGCTGAAACTAGTTTCATTAGGTCTATCTCCTCGTTACCAGCTTTAGCTGGTTACAGCGGTTAAGTCGTTTTAGAATTCTTTGGAAACAGTAAATACACCGTGCGCATCACAAAGCGTGTCATCGCCACAATCGGTGTCACTCAAGTCGGTGTCTGTATAGGCCAGTTCAAAACCAAACCCCTGGTACTCTCTGGATAGCGCAATCTTCCAATCGGTATAATCTTCAGCGCCCTCTTCCAGCTCATAACGGCCTACATGCAGGCCGAGACCAACTCCCAAGGGCAGTTCAAAATCCGCATTTGCTTCGTAGTAGGTGGCATCGCCACTCTCATTAAAGCCATCGTCGGAGTATGACACCATGACACCTAAAAAGCCGTAGCCCAACCCCAGGTAAACCTCCTCAAAGTCGTTATTGCTCTCGCTGGCATAGTCATAGTGGAGAATGCCAACATCAAAACTTACCCCTTTGAATTCACCACCATAGCCGCCATAAACATCGATCTCAATATTGGAATCGTCACCAGCGCCAAAATCCACATTGGAGGCCCAGACGCCTGCGTAAAAACCGCTGGAGTGGGCATAATCGAAGCCACCGGAAATGGCTGGCCCATTGTCGGTTTGGGAAATGCCGCGCCAGATATAGTCGCTGCTTAAAGCCACATTGGCGCTGAACTGATGTGCTTCTTCGGCAATCGCCATACTAGAGACGCCCATCATTGCAAAAGCGCCACATGCCAGAGTTAGTTTATGTATGCTCATGTTATTTCACTCTCAAAAGTAGTTTGTTTTTGCCGGTCGCTTTAGTTACCGGCTTACCCTAATCGTTACCACTAACAGCAGATTTCGTGCCAATCTTTGTTTTAGGTGTAAATACATATAGTTATGTGAAAATCATATTGGTGCACACTAGCTGAATGCACCAAAATGAGCGTTAACAAAGATGCTACGCCAATATGATGCACTAGATTGGTGCGAGGCGGTGCTTTGATAATTATAGTTTATGGGCTGTAGCTACTTAGTAGCCGTCTGTAAATACCATGCGTTGTGCTTCGCGGTTAGCAACCGCTCCTACACAGCATTGAGCGATACCGCTCCCAATCAAAGACCGGCCCTGGATCAGTCTTACGCCCAGCTGCAATATCACAATGCCCAACAATACGCTCTGAGGTAATGGCGGGACAGGTCTGCATGATCTGCTGTGTTACCTGGGCCAGCGCCAGATACTGGGCATCGGTATAAGGGATATCGTCAGTCCCTTCTAGTTCGATGCCGATGGAGAAGTCGTTACAATTTTCCCGGCCTTGAAACTCTGATGGGCCTGCATGCCAAGCTCGGTGCTTAAAGGGTACATATTGCACCAGTTCGCCATCACGGCGGATCAATAGATGGGGGGCAACTCGCAGCTGGCAGATTTCCTGGAAGTATGGGTCGGCACATGAATCCAGCTGATTGAGAAACAGGTCGTCCATCCAAGGGCCGCCAAATTTGCCGGGAGGCAGGCTGATATTATGGATCACCAGCAGGCTAATGATGGTGCCAAGTGGGCGCTCATCATGATTTGGGGAGGGGCATTGACGTGTCTCCGCAGTCAATTCTGGGAGGATGGTTTTCACTGATTCAAGGGTTATCATTATCCTAGATTAACGACCCATCTTATCAGCCATTAAGCAGGGGGTAAAAAACACCCAATAATCCTGCCATTGTGGTGGCGATACAGGATTATCCGCGTTAGAATTTAGCTATTGATATTTTCTGCATCACAGCTGGTTTTTGGGTTGTTATTTACGTTCGATATACAAGGCGGTGTTGATATGAATGACAGTAGTAATATTGAATCACTCAAACGATCAGACATTACTGATGGTTTGAGTGATGAGCAATGCCAGGTTCTGGCGGATGTCATTGAGATTCATAATTTAAAAGACGGTGACGTATTGATATCTGAGGGGCAGACGGACAGCCATTTGTACATCATTGATCAGGGTCGGATTGAGGTCGCCCGGGCTGTGCAAGGTGGCAACTGGGTTACCCTGGCGATACTCAGAGATGGTGATTTTGCTGGTGAGATGGGATTTATTGATGGCTCAGTCCATTCTGCTACCCTGCGTTCCATGGGAGATAGCCGGATTTTGAGCCTCTCTCGCGATACCCTTGAGTCCCTGATCGACACCAACCCACATCTGGTCTACAAGCTGATGCAGACCATCATCCGTGTTGTACATAAGATTCTTACACGTATGAATCAGCAGTATGTGGAAATGAACAACTATATCTCCAAGCAGCACGGGCGTTATTAGAGGTATATGTTTGACACTGACGTGAAGACGGCGCATTTTGCGCCGTTTTTGCTTTATAACTTTCAGAGGTATAAGAGATGCTTCCTGCGGCGCTGGTAATTCAAGAGCAGATAAAAGCAGCATTGGCAGAGGATGTTGGGTCTGGTGACCAAACGGCTGCACTGATTCCGGCGGCAGCTGTAACCAGCGCACAGGTGGTCTCCAGAGAAAAGGCAGTGCTGGCTGGAGTTGCCTGGTTTGATGAGGTGTTCCGGCAGCTTAACCATGAGATTCAGATAAGCTGGAATGCGCAGGATGGCGATACCATTCTGCCAGACCAGGTGTTGTGTCTGCTTAGTGGCAATGCCAGAGCTGTGCTGACTGGTGAGCGGACAGCCCTAAACTATCTTCAGACTCTTTCTGGAACAGCTACCAGATCAAGGCAGTATGCCGATATGGTGGCAGGGACGGGAGTGCGTATTCTGGATACGCGCAAGACCTTGCCAGGTCTGCGCTTGCAGCAGAAGTATGCGGTAACCTGTGGTGGTTGCTTCAACCACCGGATTGGGTTATATGATGCCATCCTTATTAAGGAAAATCACATCATGGCGGCTGGTTCTATATTGGCTGCGGTGGAGCAGGCGCAGGCAAATGCACCTGGTCTGGAAATTGAGGTTGAGGTTGAGGATCTGGAGGAGCTTGAGCAGGCTCTGTCTGCTGGAGTGCAGCGGGTGCTGTTGGATAACTTTGCCCTGGATCTGCTGCGAGAGGCAGTTCAGATAGGTAAGGGGCGAGCCAGGTTAGAGGCTTCTGGTGGTGTTAACCTAACAACCATCCGGGCCATTGCAGAGACGGGAATAGATGATATATCTGTAGGGGCGTTGACCAAGGATGTAGAGGCGGTGGATTTCTCTATGCGGTTTTCGGAAGTCATAGCTCCTAACCAGCCGGAACAGTGCGCTCCCGAGCCCAGTTTCGTAGATACTGAATTTTTTCCGCCATAACAATAGATAGAGGGCGGGTTCGCTCCAGCTCTTCCAGTAGATGCCTGGTCTCTAGTGATGCATCTTGGGCCTGAGCCGCATAGAGTGAGGCGACAATGGCCTGCTCGATCTCTGCGCCGCTAAAACCTTCGCTGGTGATAGTAAGAGCATCCAGATCAAAGCCGCTGGGGGCAAGATTGCGTTGGCGCAGATGGATCTCAAACAGGGTGCGGCGGGTGCTTTCAACCGGTAGATCAACAAAGAATATCTCATCCAGGCGGCCTTTGCGCACCAGTTCTGGAGGGAGTTGCTCGATATCATTGGAGGTGGCTACGATAAAGACATTCTCTTTATGCTCTGCCATCCAGGTCAGCAGGGTGCCAAGTATGCGTTGGGAAAGGCCATCATCGGCAGAGTCACTTTGGGAGATGCCTTTCTCAATCTCATCCATCCAGAGTACGCAGGGGGCCATGATTTCGGCAGTTTGCAGGGATTTACGCAGGTTCTTCTCTGTTTCACCATAGAATTTATTATAGAGGGCGCCAAAATCCAGCCGCAATAATGGCACGCCGAATGATCCGGCTACTGCTTTTGCGGCCAGGCTTTTGCCACAACCCTGTACTCCAAGCAGCATGATGCCCTTTGGTCTATCCAACCGGTTGCCCTTACCGGTGAAGCTTTTTCGGCGCTGTTCCAGCCACTTTTTCAGATTGCCAAGTCCGGCTACATCGCTGAAGTTAGCGGTATCGTACTCAAAGGTGATGATGCCTTCCCGGCTCATCAATTCATACTTGGCCTGCATTACATCTGGCAGGTCGCTGTGGGTAATAGCGCCATCATCCCTGATGGCTGAACGGATCAGGCGTTTGGCATCAGATGCCGTAATACCGCTGAGGTTATCAGCTAGCTGCTCCAGTGCTACCCTGTCAGCCTTGATCTTGCGGCCGTGATTTTGCGCTGTCCAGCGGTTGGCCTCATCCTTGATCAGAGCCTTAATGCCTGCCCTGTCTGGCAGGCTCAGGTTAAAACGGGCTGCCATGTGACGAATTTCCAGGGGGATATTCAGGGCATGGCTGACAAAGATCAGAGTGCGTGGAATTAGCTCATGGCCCTGGGCGATCTCTTTAATCAGCCGGACGTGTATCGGGTCGCTTAAAAATGGGTGGAAATCAAGTAGTACATAGTTGCCGGGGTTTGAAACAGCCTTGATGTGTTTAAGCATTTGGTCAGGCTCTGCTGTATGTTTCTGAGGTGGGAAATCTGCCTCCAGCCGTTTTAGACCGTCAGTAACGCTCCATTGAAATGCAGGTTCACCCAGCCTGAGCGCCAGACGGGTGAATAACTGTATGAGATGCATTTCCTCCAGGGTCTCAATTATGAGAATTGGAGTAGAGGAGCGGAGGGTTAATTCAAGGTCGTGTAGTTCTTTCATATTGTAGGGGTATTGGTATGAGGCTTTGTTATTCTGAAAGAATAACTCAATTGTCATGCTGGTAGGGAAGTAATCGGTTATCATCGTAAAAAATAAGGTTTTCTTGCAAAACAGGAATAACCAACCATAATAGTAAGGTATTAAAGGTAGCTTTTATCACAGATGGCTGGGAGGTCAACTGCTGGTTAAGAAATGAAGCCATTAGACGCGTCACAGCCGTTTTTGCTAAAATATATAGCGTTGCATTGGGGGCTATCGCTATCCTTTCTTTCCTGGCTTATTTCAGTCTAAGCCTTGTTATTAAGGAAGAAGAAAACAGTTCTGCTTTAATAAATCTGAGTGGGCTTCAGCGGATGCTGTCCCAGCGCGTCCTGCTTACATCTATGGAACTTATTGAGGCCAGGGATCGTGATACAGCTACATACGATATGCAACGGAGTAGATTGTTGCAAGTTGTCGAGCATATGGAAAAGAATCACGCTACCTTGGTTAATGTTGAGGGTGATTCTGGTACAGCATCAGCGCTCTCCCCCGCTCTAAATGCCATCTATTTTTCTGCACCGCACAAAGTAGATGAAAGAATACGGAGATTTATCGCAGAGGCCAAATCCTTGGCAGCAACGCCTAAGAATTTTTTAAGCCAGGATAACCAGGCATTCGTTTTCATCGTAAATAATGCTGTGGAACTGTTGGCTTCTCTGGATGCGGTTGTAGCCAGTTATGAGTTGGAGAGCAGGCAAACAATTGCCAGGATACTGGTGATGGAGCGGGCTATCTTTGGCATAACCATATTTGTGTTGCTGCTTGAGGCAATGTTTATCTTCCGGCCAATGGTGCGCCAGTTGAACAAGGAGGCTGTAGAGTTAATTACCAGCATGACAAGATTTACGGGTATTGCCACTTCCCTGAGTGAGGGGTTGATTGTGACTGACCCGGAAGGGATTGTTCAATTTGTGAACCCTGCCGCAGCAAAGTGTCTGGGGTGGGAGCGTATGGAGATGGTGCATATGAGGTTGAATGACATTGTAAGCGGAGCCAATGGTGAGCTTATAGAAGTTGCCTCTCCAATTATTCAGGGAGATATGCCCAAGTATGTAGAAGATGGAGTGTTTATCCAGAAGGATGGCACCCCCATACCAGTAGCTCATGCCACCAACAAATTGGAAGAGAGTGGGAAGATAGTACGGTATGTGATTACCTTTCGCGACATCTCAGAGCGTAAACGCCATGAGCAGCAGATACAGCATCTTGCCTATCATGATTCACTTACCCATCTCCCCAACCGGCGGCTATTTTCAGATCTGCTCTCATTGGAGTTGGCTCATGCCAGACGGGAAGAGGGTAGCTTGGCCGTGTTGTTTCTTGATCTCGATGGGTTCAAGAGCATCAATGACCAGTTAGGCCATGATGCTGGGGATGAGGTGTTGCAAGAGGTAGCGCGCAGAATCCAGGCTGTGGTGCGAGAGAGTGATACCGTTGCCCGTATGGGTGGTGACGAATTTATGCTGCTATTGCCGAGGCTGGAACGTAAGGATGCTGCTGCTATAGCCAAAAAGATTATTAAATCTATTGCGTTGCCGGTCTCCATTGGAGCAGGTGATCGATCAGCTAGTGTGAGCGCCAGTATTGGTATCAGCCTTTTTCCAGTTGATGGTGATAGCGGTGCAGACCTGATTGTTAAAGCGGACTCGGCTATGTACTGCGGGAAAAAACATGGGAAGAATTGCTACAAGTTTTATTCGGAACTCAAGTGCTATAAGCAATGTAAGCATTATACTGACGGATGCGTTATACCTGAGGACAAGGGTGAAGCATGCCTCAAGATCAATTCAGCCAAGAATTTAATGTGATTTGGTGCTGTGTTCAAGGCCGGGATGTACTGGTACTTCTCTCCTCCAGCCGCAGTGAAATAGCCACAGTTTTCAATAGCTATCTCCTCCAGGGTCTCCAGGCAGTCAGTGGGAAAACCAGGGCAGATCACATGCACTTTTTTAACCCCCTTGCGTCCCCAGGCTTTCAGGGTCTCATCGGTGTAGGGCTTGATCCATTCCTTACTTCCCATGCGGGACTGAAAGCTGATTTCCCACTGATCCCTTGCCAATCCCAGCTCAGTTGCCAGCATGGAGGCAGTGGTGTGGCACTCCTCTGGATAGGGATCACCACCATCTGCATAGTCTTGTGGGATGCCATGAAATGACATGAGTAGCCGCTCCGGCCGCCCCCATTCTTCCCAAGCGGTGCGGACACTTTGAGCAAGAGCCTGGATATAGCCGGGGTCATCCTGATAGTGGTTGACAAACTGTAATTCTGGAATGCGTCGCCAGCTCTGTAACTCAGTGGTGACGGCATCAAAGATAGAGGCGGTGGTGGCTGCTGAGTATTGGGGGTATAGGGGTAGTACGATTACCCGCTGGGCATTTGTTTGCCGTAACCTATTCAACCCGGCAGCAATGGATGGATTACCATAACGCATAGCCAGGGCAACCTTGATTGGCTGGTCGATCTTGCCATCCAGAGATTTCTGCAAAGCCTCTGCTTGTAGCATGGAAGTTTGCATTAGCGGTGATCCTTGGTCTGTCCATACCTTGGCGTAGGCAGCGGCGGAACGTTTAGGTCTGGTGCGCAGGATGATGCCATTTAGAATAAACCACCACAGCAGCCGAGGGGTTTCCACTACCCTGGGATCGCTGAGAAACTCCTTCAGATATCGACGTACATCGGTCACTGACGGAGAATTAGGGGTGCCCAGATTAACCAGGAGAACGCCCAGGTGCTCAGGGGTGTCTTTAGTAATTTTAGGGTGATTTTGAAATGGCATGTGGGTTGATGTTCTTAGCTTGAATGCAGCTCATCATACCGGTGAGGGGAAAGGAACATCAATCCTCCACCCATCTTTTACATGTCTCTAAGTGTCTTGAGAGGCGGCTGATCCAGCACGAATTTGGTGCCTAGAGTCCCCGCCAGACCCACACCAATAGCACCTATCAACATGCCGCTTAACCATAGGGTTGGCCCTGGGATGTAGTTCATATCAAAGATCTGTTGCGCAACAACCATCCCTACCGCCCCCGCAGTGATTGCCCCCACCAGTCCGGACAGCAGCCCCAGCCCTGCATACTCAAGGATGATGCTGCTTAGCAATTGACTGCGGCGTGCCCCAAGAGTGCGTAGCACGGCGGCTTCACGTATGCGGTCATCCAGGGTGGCGTGGATGGCAGCGTACATCACCATCAGCCCTGACAGCAGGGTGAAGAAGAAGACATATTCCACCGCCAGTATTACCTGCTCGATGATGATGCGTACCTGATCCAGGATGGTGGCGACATCCAGTACCGTGATGTTGGGGAACTGCTGCACCAGCCGATTAAGTACGCCGTGCTGGGCCGTGGGCAGGTAAAATCCAGAGATGTAATTAACCGGGTAACTATCCAGCAAACCTGGCGGGGCAACAACGAAAAAATTGGCCTTGAAGCTATCCCATTTTACCATGCGCAGGTTGGTGATCTCGGCGGTAAATTGCTGCTCGGCCACGTTGTAGGTGAGGGTGTCGCCAATGGTCAGTCCCAGCTCATCAGCCAGACTTTTCTCAACAGAGATGATTGGCTTGCCATGATCCTCCGGCTGCCACCAACTGCCACTGACAACCTTGTTTTCCACCTGTGGCTGATCGGACCAGGAGAGGTTGAATTCCCGCTGCACCAGGCGTTTGCCACGGTCGGTTGGGAAATCTTCTACAGCTATGGTCTTGCCGTTGATCCCGGTAAGGCGTGCGCGCACCATGGGGTAGAGCAGCGGTGGTTCCACCTGTTCTGCACGCAGAAAGTCCCGTACTCCATCAAGCTGCTCTGGCTGAATGTTGATCAGGAAGCGATTGGGGGCGTCTGCTGGGAGGCGGTTTTCCCACTCGCTGAGCAGATCAGTTCTAACTACCGCCAGCAACAGCAGGGCCATGAGACCGATACCGAAACCTACCATCTGGATCAGGCTGTGGCCTGAGCGGCGGTAGATATTTACCAGGCCAAAGCGCCATGCTGCGCCGCCTTTTTCGCGTAGTGGCCGCAGCAGGAGCAGCATTCCACCGGCCACCAGGGCCAATAATACCAGCACTAACATAAGGCCGCCGATAATGGCAGCCGCCAGTTTAAGATCTTGGGCCTGGAACAGCACCAGCAAGGCAAATGCTGCGATGCCAATACCGTAGGCGGAAAGGGTTTTGGTCTGTAGCCCCCCCAGATCACGGCGCAGTACTCGCAGAGTGGGGACATTTTTCAGTTGCAGGATGGGCGGAATAGCAAAACCCAACAGAGTCACCATGCCGGTTACAAAACCCAGTAATACGGGCCACCAGCTGGGGGATGGTAGCCTGATGCCCGCTAGCGGTGCCAGCAAGACCATCAGCCCCCATTGGGCCAGATAGCCCAGGGCAATGCCAACCATACTGGCCACTACCCCCAGCAATACCATCTGGGTTGTATATAGCTGGCTGATTGTAGCTTGCTCCGCCCCCAGACAGCGCATGATGGCACAGTTGTCCAGATGGCGGCTGATGAAGCGGCGTGTGGCCATAGCCACTGCGGCACCAGCTAATAGAACGCTGACCAGGGCTGCCAGGGCCAGGAAGCCTTCACCTCTGCCTAGGGCGGAACGGATCTCGGGACGGGCATCTTGCACATCATGCAGAGTTTCACCTGGCGCCAGGGTGGGCTTCCATTGCAGGCGAATCTTATCTATGGCATCTGCTTCCCCGGCCAGTAGCAGCCTATAGACCACCCGGCTAGCGGGTTGGATAAGACCGGTGGCAGGCAGATCCTCAGTGTGCATCAGTAATCGAGGGGCAATATTTAACAACACCCCTTCCGACTGATCAGGCTCGCTGGTGAGTACGGCGGTGATCTTGAGGGAAGTATTTCCAACTGTGATTTCATCGCCTACATCCACACCCAGGATGGTCAACAGGCGGCTACCGCTCCAAACTGTGCCTGGGGCTGGCCCACCCTTCACCTCAGCATCCTGGGCGAACATCTTGCTGGCTGTGCGGTTGTGTCCGCGTAGTGGGTAAGCGGCACTGACCGCCTTCAGGGCAACAAGCTGGTTTTTTTCACCTACCAGTACGATGGTGGGGAACTCCACCGTCTTAGCGGTTTGCAGGTTCAGCTCAGTGGCCAGTTCAGTTTTGGCACTGGTAATTGGCTTATCAGACAGGAATACCAGATCTCCACCGAGCAGGTCATTGGCCTGACCTTCCAGGGCCTGATGGATGCGGCTGGTAAAAAAGTTTACTGAGGTGACGCTGGCCACGGCGATAACCAGGGCGGCGGCCAGTACAGTGAGTTCACCTGCGCGCCATTCGCGGCCTAAGTGGCGCAGGGCAAGACGGAAGCCGTTCATTGCAGTTCGGTCTTCAGTTGGCCTTCATCCAGCTCCAACTGGCGCTGGCAGCGTTCGGCCAGATGCAGATCGTGGGTTACCAGTATCAGGGTGGTGCCCTGCTCGGCATTGAGCTGAAATAGAAGGTCAATAATGCGTTCTCCGGTGTGGCGGTCGAGATTGCCTGTTGGCTCGTCGGCGAATAGCACCTGGGGATGAGGGGCAAATGCCCTGGCGATAGCTACCCGTTGCTGTTCTCCGCCGGATAGCTGCTTGGGGTAGTGACTGGAGCGGTCGCTCAGGCCCACTCGATCCAGTACCTCCGTTGCGACCTGGTGGGCGTCGTGGCGTCCGGCCAGCTCCAGAGGCAGCATCACGTTTTCCAGGGCTGTAAGGTTGGGTAGCAGTTGAAATGCCTGGAAGACGAAACCAACTTTCTCCCCCCGCAGGCGGGCACGGCCATCTTCATCCAAGGCAAATAGATCCTGACCAGCTATGGATATACTTCCCTCAGTGGGGGTGTCAAGCCCTGCAAGCAGGCCGAGGAGGGTGGATTTGCCTGCGCCAGAGGCCCCGACAACAGCTACGGTTTCACCGGCAGCAATGGAAAGATTCACCCCATGCAGGAGGCTTAACTCACCCTCTGGGCTCACTACTCGTTTGTGCAGATTCTTGGCGGTGATAACTGCTTCTGGTTTCATGCGAGCATTCCTAAAGAATTGCGATTATTATTGGGTTAGCTTTGATGCCGGTAAGGATAACAAGTTCACACCAACAATGAGATTTATTTATCGCACCATTTTGATAATTGTTCTGGGCATAGTGCCTGCGCTCTCTGCTGCCCAGGAGACTATATTGGTGCTTGGTGACAGTCTAAGTGCTGCCTTCGGTATCCCGAAACAACATGGCTGGGTAAATCTGCTGCAACGGCGATTGCATGAACAGCGCTATGACTACCGGGTGGCTAACGGCAGTATCAGCGGTGAGACAACTGCCGGTGGTCTTGCTCGTCTTACCCCTATGCTTAACCATTTTAAGCCCAGTATTGTAATTGTTGAGCTAGGGGTTAATGATGGGCTGCGGGGCCTCTCTCTCAAGGTGATGCAGGAGAATCTCACGAAGATCATTCGGCGGGTTCGACGGCACCATGCCAAGGTGCTGCTAGTGGGGATGCAGCTCCCACCCAATTATGGTCTGGCCTACACCAGCCTGTTTCACAGCCGCTACAGAAAACTCTCAGAACAGCTCGGTCTTCCTCTAGTGCCGTTTTTGATGCAGGGGTTGAATAATGATTCAACCCATTTTCAGACGGATGACCTGCACCCAACAGCTGCGGCTCAGCCTATTATCCTGGAAAATATATGGCAAAAACTGGTGCCGTTATTGAATAAATGAGGCTTCATTTCTATGGATAATTCTCGGACAGCCTCCAGGTTCAATGTTACCTTGAAAAATAAGATGCTGTAGACTTCTATTCCGGACTGGGATTTAAGACTACCAATTTAGTCCGTGGCGTATTGGGTGATAAGCTTGAGCTAGTTGCCATGTTTTTATCCATGCTGGTGATTATTGAAAAACAGGAGGCAACAAATGAGAATGGTTAGCAGCCGTATAATTGTAGTTTTTTTATGTAGCCTCGTTTTTGTTGGCTGCAAACAAATTGGCACAAGGGGTTTAACGGTAGATTATAAGCCGGTAAGCGTTGAACTGAAATTTGCTGATTTAACTGGATTAAGTGAGTCCGCCATTCCAGGATCAAAGGCGTGGTTTGATGTTGTTGTTAAAGGGGATAATGGGAAAAATTACTCACTTAATGATGGCAATTTAAAGAGAGAGCAGCTGATATTTAAAACCAAGGGCATGGCTCTAATGGAAGGAGATAATGCGGTTCTGTTTGATGCATCAATCGCTGATGGGAGCGAATATTCTATATCCGTAGAATACATTGGCTATGAAAATAAAATCAGCATAAAAAAGGTTTTCTTACCCGATTTTTCAGCTCTGCGTGGCCCAGATCCAGAAAATGTAGAAGGGCTGTTTTTTAGCATCGATTATGCAGATGCAGGTGGTAAGCCAGTACCTGGCAGATCCTATCCTTTTGAAATCTCAGTTACAGACCACTTCAGAAAGTATAAGACCGGAGAAACGTATCCTAAATTGCCATTGGATCGGTTAATAGTCGTGGCAAGCGGTATGGAATTTGATAAAGAGCAAATGATGTTAACAGGAACAACAGATGAGGGAATATTGGAAAACGGTAAATACCGGGTAAAGGTATCATATATTGGTCGGCCGGATGTAACCATGGAAGAGATTATAACGCCGGATTTTGCGTCAATAAGGGGGCCATCACCAATAAGCATCAAAGAGGTGATGGTTGTTGGTGATCTAAAAAAACTTGATGCAGCTATCCCAGGCAGTGAGATTCGCTTAGACCTTCAAGTGAAGGATAAGAGTGGACGAATATACCGCACGGATCAGGAATTCCTAACAATTCCTAGAGACAGAATAGGCGTTCGAGCGCGAGGCGTAGATTACGATGCGAGTACAGGGCTACTGAAATTTTCTGGTGACCTGCATAAAATGCAGGGGAAACAGTATGAGATTGTAGTTTGGTACCGGGGCAGAAAAAGCAAAAAAGCAAAAATAAAAATCGCCCCTGATTTTGTAAGCGGTTTGCCGTTGATGAGCCAGGAAGAATTTATTTTCCGCGGTGCCAATGGTCAGAATGGGCGTCCTGGAAAGAGTACCAAAGAGATATATGCAATTGCTAAAAAATCAAGTGTTGCTAAAGGTGGAAAAATATTCAATGTTGACGTTGGGAAAGACGGCTCAGATGGGGCCGATGGCCTGCATGGGCCGAGTATAACAATTCGTGCTCAAGAGGTAAGGTCACTAGATGGAAAAAAACGCCTTATTGTAATGGAAGTAGCAGCACACAAGAAACCGGCCAAATATTACTTGCGATCATGGGATCAACCAGCCCTGCGGATTGCATCATATGGTGGCAATGGAGGAATTGGCGGCAGAGGGGGTGATGGAAGTCGTGGTGATGAAAACGTTTATGATGATGAGGATGCGATGGAGCCTGAGACGCCTATCTATCATGGGGGAAACGGTGGCCACGGCGGTAAGGGTGGCAATGGAGGCGGTATCACGCTACTGGTTTCCAATGAGGCGTTAGTGAAGGCCTTTATCTTGGAAAGTCGCGGAGGAAAAACAGGCGACAAAGGCGCTGGTGGTCTTGGTGTGGATGTCAGCGGAAAATCAGAAGGAGCAGGGCAACTACCCACGGGAAAACCTGGTGCAGGCAGGACTGATGTAGGTGGTGACCGTGGTGATGTTGGTAAGATTTCGGTAAGCGTTGATGAATCTGCAAATGAAGTAATACACCAGGCACCAAAAGAGATTAGCGGCTGGATTCTTTAATTGAATCTGTCAAATGATGGGTAAAATGCTAGCCAAGATTGCAATGCTAAACGAGATTGGCATCGCCTTGTCATCCGAGAAAAATAATGATCGTGTAATTGAGCTGATTTTGAATGGTGCAAAAGAACTTACCAATGCAGATGGTGGTTCACTATATCGGGTAACTGAAAACAATGAATTACAGTTTGAGATAGTCTCAACCGACTCGTTAGGGATTAACATGGGTGGCACAAGCAGCAATGAGATTAAATTTCCGCCTTTGCCGCTTTATGTTGATGGTAAAAAAAACCTTTCTATGGTAGTTACCAATGCTGTTTTGCATGGACAGACAATCAATATTGCTGATGTCTATCATGCTGAAGGTTTTGATTTTTCTGGTACCAGAAAGTTCGATGCACAAACTGGCTATCGCACGCAGTCCATTCTAACTATTCCAATGAAAAACCATGAAGGCAATATCATTGGTGTATTACAACTAATTAATGCTTTAGATGCTAAAACTGGTGAGGTAAAGGTTTTTTCTAGTGAGGATCAGCAGTTATCTGAATCTCTTGCATCTCAAGCTGCTGTTGCACTTACAAATAAAAAATTGATTGATGAGCAGCGAGCGTTATTTGAGGCATTCATAAAGCTAATTGCTACGGCTATTGATGAAAAATCCCCATATACCGCTGGGCATTGCAAGCGGCTCCCTGAATTAGCAATATTGATTGCTAATGCTTGTGAGAGTGAGCAACAAGGGTGCCTGAAAGATTTTTCACTGACCGACAAGGATAGTTATGAGTTGATGATTGCTGGGTGGTTGCATGATTGCGGTAAGGTTACCACTCCTGAATATGTGATTGACAAGTCAACTAAGCTTGAAACAATTTATGATCGTATAAATCTAGTAGATACTAGATTTGAGTTATTAATGCGGGATGCAAAGATTGATTATCTGGAACATAAAATTACAGAAGAAGAATATAATAAAACAATTCAACAATTATCTGATGATAGGGAGTTTATTCGTATCTCTAATACGGGTGGTGAATACATGAGTGCTGACCGCCAGCAAAGAGTGCGGGATATATCTAAGATATGCTGGCGGGATTCAAAAGGCAAGGATACACAGCTGCTATCTGATGATGAGGTATATAACTTAACTATTGCTAAAGGAACGCTAACGCCTGAAGAACGGAAGATTATTAATAACCATATTAGTGTCACCATAAAAATGCTTAAAAATCTCCCCTTTCCAAAACATCTGGCGAATGTTCCAGAGTATGCTGGCGGACACCATGAGCGCATGGACGGGAAAGGCTATCCGTTGGGATTGACCAGGTCTCAAATGTCTATTCAGGCGAGAATACTTGGACTAGCTGATATTTTTGAAGCATTAACAGCTACAGATAGACCATACAAAAATGGTAAATCATTAAGCGAATGCTTATTTATACTGGGGAAAATGAAACAGGATCACCATATTGATCCAGATATTTTCAATGTGTTTATAAATGAGAAGGTATATTTACAGTACGCGGAGAAATTTTTAAGTGAAGAGCAAATAGACCAGGTTGATCATTCTAAAATCCCAGGGTACAAAAATGGTACCAGGAGTGTGGAGAAGTGCAAATAAAGGTTGAATAATGTTCGTTGTATACCTATAAGTTTAGTGTGGGTGTTAGTAAATTGAATGCTCACGGGAATGGTCTATTTTTTGAGCGAACAGGAGGTGCTATCATGAGCGTTATTACAGACGACATTACTAAGTTAAAGGGCGACATTCAGAACCTGCATGAGGATTTAAAGGTTGCGATGGATCATCTTGAGTTCCATCTTGGCGTAAAGAGAATGGATGAGCGAGATCTAGATCAAATGTCGGAGCATCTAAATAAGTTGGATACACACATGGCCCAATTAGTTGCTCATATTGGTTCTCTTGAAGAGAAGCACAAATAGCAGCTTTATCCCAGCAGGTGATTCACCTGTTCCAGGATCAAATAAGTAATAACATAGAGCCGGTGAGAGGCGATCTCAAGCCGGCTTTTCTGTGCCTTGTTTTCAAAGGCTTGAATATGGGGTATTGCTCCCTCCGCAGGTATCAATCGGCAATAATGCTAAAATATTGTGAAATTCCATGAAAAATTTACACTTTTCAGCTAGTGTGTCTCGCCTGACAAGAATGTGGATTAGTAGCTTGACGACTGGAAATAAATTAATGAGAAAGCTGTTTTCCCCGGTGGCAATTTTTGTGCTGACTGGGTTGCTTCCTGCCCATGCCTTGGATCTGGTTCACGTCTATGAGCTGGGGTTGCAAAATGATCCGCAATTGCGTGCATCCAGAGCAGAGCGTGACTCAATACGCGAAACCCGTCCCCAGGCCCTGGCCAAGCTGCTGCCTACTGTTTCTGCTCGAGGCGGCTCCAAACGCACCCATCTGAATGTCATAGGCGGTGGATTTTCTTTTGGCGGGAGTGGTGATGATCTTTATGACCAGACGGATTTTGCGTTAAGCCTCAGTCAGCCGCTTTATCGCCGGGACTACTGGGTTCAGCTTCAGCAATCCGATCATAAGATCGCCCAAGCAGAGGCTGAATATGTGACTGAAGAGCAGGATCTTGTAATGCGCATCGCTCAGGCCTATTTCGATGTGCTTGCGGCGCAAGATACGTTGGGCTTTGCTCATGCGGAAAAAGAGGCGATACAGCGCCAGTTGGATCAAGCCCAACAGCGTTTTGATGTGGGGCTGATTGCTATCACTGATGTGTATGAGGCTCAGGCAGTTTTCGATAATTCCAGGGCAGACGTGATCCAGGCCGAAAATGAATTGGATGATGCGTGGGAGGCCCTGCACGAAATCATTGGTGATACTGAAAAGACGCTGGCTGTGCTGACCTCTGATCTGCCCCTAAACCCGCCTGAACCTCAGTCTATCGACCAATGGAGTGAGACAGCAAGGCAACAAAATCCAAGCCTTGTTGCGTTAGATAGTGCTACAGAGGTTGCGAGGCAGAATATCCAATTGCAACTGTCTGGCCACTACCCAACTCTGGATCTGGTGGGTGATCATTCTCTGAACCGAACCGGCGCAATGGGTAGAAGTGATACTGATGTCAGTAGTATTAGTCTGCAACTGAATGTGCCTATCTACTCAGGTGGCGGCGTAACATCCCGTACTCGGCAGGCCAGGCATGATTTTGAGCAATCCCAGCAGAGCCTGGATAAGCAGCGCCGTGCAGTCAAAAGGCAGGTGCGTGATGCCTATAGAGGCGTGGTTTCCAGTATCAGTCGAGTCGGTGCGCTGAAGGCTACCACCATATCTGCCAAGAGTTCGCTGGATGCCACAGAAGCTGGATTCGAGGTTGGAACCCGCACTATGGTGGATGTGTTGGTTGAACAGCGCAATCTCTACCGTGCCCGACGAGATTATTCCCGTGTCCGCTATGAATATATCCTTAACGGCCTGCGTCTCAAGCAGGCGGCTGGCAGTTTGTCTCAAGCTGATCTAGGCAAGATAAATACTTGGCTAAAATAGCTCAATAATGGATGTAATTCTCGTAATAAAGTGTTTTTAATTAAGGGGATAAAAAATATCTAGCTTCTTTTGTCAATATGGTATATGTTGTCGCGCAGCAGCTTTTTGTTTAGTAGCGGTTCCGGTCAGTACCTTGCAGTGTAAACAGCAGAACCTTCCGTAATTTCTAAAAAATCTGCAAATATACTTATAAACATACACATTGAGGCAATCCAGAATGGCTACAGGCACAGTAAAATGGTTTAACGACAGTAAGGGTTTTGGCTTTATTGCTCCTGCTGACGGCAGTGATGACGTATTTGTTCATCATTCAGCAATTCAAGCTAGCGGTTTCAAATCCCTGGCTGAAGGACAGCAAGTTACATTTGAGGTTGAGAGTGGACCCAAAGGTCTGAGCGCAACCAACGTAGTTCCGCAATAGTTCTGATCTATTCAGAAGCTAGAGAAGCCCCGCCAATGGCGGGGCTTTTTTGGTTCTGAGCAAATGACTAACTGGGTTTGAGTTTGGCACTGTTTTCGAAAGCACTGTAGAATTACGCAGTTCGCTTGATTATTGAGGGTTTGAGCATGTTTCGGGGCAGTATGGTTGCGTTAGTTACGCCGATGCGGGAAGACGGCGGCCTGGATGAAAATAGCTTGCGTGGGCTGGTTGACTGGCATGTTGAGCAAGGCTCGGATGGTATTGTTGCAGTTGGCACCACTGGAGAATGCCCAACGCTGGATGAAGATGAGCATTGCTGGGTTATCAGCAAGGTTGTAGAGTTTGCTGCTGGTCGTATTCCAGTTATTGCCGGAACCGGGGCTAATTCCACTACTGAGGCGCTCAGTCTTACTCGTCGCTCCAAGGAAGCTGGGGCGGACGCCTGTCTGTTAGTTTCGCCATACTATAATAAGCCAACTCAAGAGGGGCTTTACCAGCACCACAAGCTCATTGCGGAACAGGTAGAAATTCCTCAGATTCTCTATAATGTGCCTGGCCGTACGGCTGTTGATCTGTTGCCCGAAACGGCAGCAAGGCTGTCGGAGATTGGCAATATTGTGGGTATCAAGGAAGCCACTGGAGATATGAATCGCGTACCCGTGATTCGCGAGCTATGTGGTGAAGATTTTGCCATCTACAGCGGTGATGATGCGACTGCCAGAGAACTGATGTTACTGGGTGGAGAAGGAGTGATTTCTGTGACCGCAAATGTTGCACCTACGGTTATGCATCAGATGTGTGAGGCGGCCCTGGCTGGTGATAGTGCAGAGTCAGAGCGGCTGGATGCTGCGCTTGCAGAGCTGCATCGAGAGTTATTTATAGAGTCAAATCCTATCCCAGTTAAGTGGGCAGTTGCAGAAATGGGCATGATTCCGGCCGGAATTCGTTTGCCTCTGACTTGGCTGTCTGAGCCTGCCCGGGAACTAGTTCGGCAGGCCATGATCCAAGCCGGTGCTCTTTGATTGTATAATTCCACCACTTTGCGGTATTACAGTATGCTGGTCAGATTGACGAAGATTCTCCCTATCCTTATTGCCTTCGGTATAACTGGTTGCGGCATGATGCCTTACGTAAATAAGGTGCTGCCTGATCGAAAGGTTGACTACAAAAAAGAGAAGCAGGCAGAGACGGATTTAGAAGTCCCGCCAGATCTAACCAAAAGCTCCATTGATGATGCGCGCATGGTGCCGGATATCTCACCTGCCGGGACGGCCACCTATTCTGACTATGTGAGTGAGCGGAAGGCAGCCGGGGCCACCAGTGGTGCGGTGATGCCACAGATCGGTCAACTTGAGATGCGGCGGGATGGAGATGTACGCTGGTTGGTGGCGCAGGCACCGGTTAAGGATGTTTGGTACAAAGTGATTTCCTTCTGGCGGGAAAATGACATCCTGCTGCTGAAGCAGGATGCTAAAGTGGGCTTAATGCGTACTGACTGGATTGAAAATCGCGCTGATAACAAGTCAAGTTTTGTTCCAGATTTTATGCGCAAGGCGTTTGGTGGCACCGATACTGCTGCTACGCGTGATCAGTATCGTGTGCGCCTTGAGGCTGGTAAAGCTTCTGGCACTACCGAGATATATCTGACCCATCGCGGTATGGAAGAGACGTCCAGAGAGGGCGCGGCAGGCGGGGATGGACAGGCAACTTGGGTTACCAGGCCTACGGATCGTGGGCTGGAAACTGAGATGATGCGCCGCATGATGGTGTTTTTTGGGGCACCAGATAAAAGAATCGTCGCTGATTTGGCGCAACAAGACGAGCGTCAGCCACGCTCTCAGTTGATTAGTAACAAAGGTCGGTCAGAACTGAAGGTTATGGAAGAGTTCTCCAGGGCATGGCGTCTTACCGGTATGGCTCTGGATCGTGGTGGTTTTGCGGTAGAGGATCAGGATCGTGGTGAGGGCATCTATTTCGTGCGTAACACCGACTCAGGACAAGATGCCGTAAAGAAAAAGGGATTTTTTTCCAAGCTGGCCTTCTGGGAAGATGGTGAAGTGGAGCAGGAAAACCAGTATCAGATCAGGGTGATTGATGCTGGCAAGACCACCATTGTAGTCATCCAGAACAGTAAGGGTATTCGAGATAATTCCGCTACAGCCAAAAGAATTCTTGAGTTGCTGCATGAGCAGCTAAAATAGGGACAGATAGTCTGTGCGCTTTGCTTCCCTGGGTAGCGGCAGTCGTGGCAACGCGACTCTGATTGAGGCTGGAGGAACCAGGTTATTGGTTGATTGTGGCTTTTCAGCCAAGGAGACAGAAAAACGCCTTGGAGAGCTGAATGTAGCCGCAGATACCCTGGATGCGATCCTGGTGACCCATGAGCATGGAGATCATATTCGCGGTGTTGGCGTAATGGCTCGACGCTACCGGATACCGGTGTGGATGACCGGAGGCACCCTGCATAGCCATCGTTGTGGTGAGCTGCCTGATTCCCGTAGTTTTACCAGTCATCAAGCGGCGTTCATGATTGGTGCCATCCAGGTTACCCCATTCCCAGTTCCTCACGATGCGCGAGAAACCGTTCAGTTTACTTTTTCATCAGATGGCGCAAAATTCGGTATGCTGACGGATAGCGGTGCGGTCACCCCACATGTTGTTGAGTTGTTGCAGGATTGCGATGCGCTGATGCTGGAGTGCAACCATGATGTCAAGATGCTGGCCTTTGGTCCCTATCCATCTGTCCTTCAGGCGCGAGTTGGTGGCAGGCTTGGGCACCTGAATAACCGACAGGCAGCAGACCTGCTGCGCCGGGTCGATCACGGGCGGTTACGCCACCTGGTAGCGGCCCACCTGAGTGAAAAAAATAACACGCCAGAACTGGTCAAAGAGGCCCTGTTGGAGGTGTCTCACACCATTGAGGAGCGCATGGTTATTTCTGGCCAGGACAAGACCACCGGCTGGCTGGAGGTATAGTCCCTTCAAACACACCGTCTTCCCTTCACAACCACGAGTTTTTTCCGGTCAGCGCTGGGTCAGCATCAGTCTGCGTACTCTGCATTTACTGGGAATGGCCGGGCTTGGCGGGGGCTATTTCTATGCAGCGGCGAGCGAGGCCTGGTTAGGGTTTCTGTACCTGACTCTGGTATCAGGCTTTGCCATGATGTTGCTGTCTATCTGGTCCGACGGTATCTGGCTGGTGCAGTTGCGTGGTCAGGCGATTTTATTGAAAGTGGTTCTGCTGATCATGATTCTGCTGTACCCGGATCTTAAAGCGCTATTACTTGTGGTGGTAATAGTCATTTCGGGATTGATTTCACATGCCCCTGGTAATGTCCGCTACTATTCTGTTTTTCACCGGCGGCGCATAGATTTTCTATAGTATCATTACGGCATAAGAGATCTTTATATGAGGGAGGTTTGGATGATATTTAGGTTTCATATAATGGCCGGGTAATTTTGTAACAATGGGTATTTTACCCTTGACCCACCCAAATGTAAGTGACCTAGTCAAGGTATTTGCGACACCCCAGTTAAGCTACTTTTTTCACTACCAGCAATTGCGCTTCAAACTCATTGGGGCTGGTATAGTCCAAGTATGAATGCAGTCGGTGGCTATTGTAAAACATGGTGATATAGTCCAGCACGTCCTGCTGAGCTTCATAACGAGTCTGGTAGCTTCTCCACTGTACCAACTCTTGCTTTAGGCTGCCGAAGAAGCTCTCAGCCACGGCATTATCCCAGCAATCACCTTTCCTGCTCATGCTACCCTTAAAACCATGCGCTTTGAGCAGTTGCCGAAAGGCTTTGCTGGCATACTGAGATCCACGATCTGAATGATGGATCAGCCCTGCCTTTGGCCTGCGCTGCCAAATGGCCATTGTCATGGCATCACATA
>UOFX01000027.1_pt1 | contig 37683 bp, 37 predicted proteins | sample 1989101 | NCBI WGS metagenome assembly UOFX01 (sample SAMEA4712195, study PRJEB27164) | hydrothermal vent metagenome | biome: marine basaltic hydrothermal vent biome; feature: marine hydrothermal vent; material: mineral | place: Pacific Ocean | collected 2011-06-14/2011-07-23 | depth 1719 m
CCAGTGCGCCAGGATAAGCTGGTAAATGATTGGAGGTGAAAGTCCTCTATCCAGTAAGGGTTAGCGACCCGCTGGAACCCTGAGTCATGGGCGGCTACTTGTAAAGGTAGGCGTTAAGCGTTGACAGCAGTAAATGCGGACACCCATCATTTGAATGGGTGAGGCCCAGCAATAATGTAATCATTATGCCAAGCATGGCACTCCAAACCGACTAATCTTATCCCAGAACTGTCCCCACCTCCCTTTGCTTTGAACCAATGCACGAAGATTGAGTACGATCCCAGCGCCAGCATTTTTCCAACGCATGCCTGAGCAGCAGAGACGTTGCTTCACCAATGTTTTGCATGCTGCCTCTGTGACACCAGAACCAATAGGTAAATCTTCATCAACATGGTTGGCGTAGTTCATCATGTGCTTATAATTCCTGAAATAGGTCAATGCGGCATTCAGGTCATCACGTACTTGAGATGTTAGCTTCTTCTTTTGACATAGTGCGGACATTTCTTTGATCAGTTTGCCTGCTGCATCGACTTCATGCTTGAGCAGATGACAGCGGTCTGAAAGCCACTGCTCACGATTAGGCTTTCCGGTCTTTTGTGGGTAGGCTGCATAGGCAACTTTTCCGAGATATTCGGTTACATGAAAAAAATCGAGCAGTTGCCGGTCTGCATGAGGCATCAGAAAACTCCAGTTATCTTTGGCACCATCAGCAATACCAAGATACAACGCATCTGGGTAGGTTGCCTTCAAGGTCTCTATCTCTCTATTAAAGCGCGCTTTAAATGTTGCTTTCCCATATTCTGGTGCCGCACCCAGGTAAATTGTATGTAGGCGTTCTCCTGTAGGACTATATAAAGAGGCCGCACCTACCATCGCCTCTCGCCACACGTCTTCTTGCATCAAGATATGCGCGCCATCAAGACTCAGCACGATTGTGGATACGGCATTTTCAATGCTTGGATAGTTCATAGGTCCATTCTTGTTCTTTAGCTTCTGCTATGCTCCCAACCCAATCAACGACATTTAGAACATAGGACTTTGTTACCTGCCGCTCATGGTTCTCTTTTAGATCACCACAAACGGCTTTGGCATTGCTGGGCGCATATTTGTGGGTTAATTGTTTGGCAAAACGAGGGGTGGCATGACGTATAATGCGTGCCTTGTCATCCAGAGGGCACCACGTTTGGCCACCCTTTGAGGTTTGATAGACATGGCGCTTGACCTGAACTGCACCGTATGGCGTTTGATAGATCTGCCGGGTCTGCCCTTTGCTCGTCCACTTTACCGGCCCTGTCATCAGTGGTGAGCCATCGGTATCAAAATCCGTGATCGCTTCTTGAGTAGCCAATTGGCCAATTTCATTACAGGCTTGTTGAATTGCTTCTTCGGCTTCAAGTAGGGAACCACTAATATTGACCGTTACTTCCAGTGTCAGTTGTTTTTTTGAACGTTTGAGCAGCTTTGCCATGATGAGTTTCCTTTTGTATACAAATCATGGTGTTGTAGAATAAACCTAGAAACCACATTATGTCAAGGCCTCACCCATTTGAATTAGTGTTAACTTATTGTAATTACAAGTATTATTCTTGTTTTAAATGATGGGTGTCCAGGTTTTTAAGAGGTACTGGGGTCAGCATTTATGGGCAAGAGGTTATTGGGTTGCCTCAAGTGGTAATGTAACGGATGAAGTTTGGAAGGAATATATCAAGAACCAAACGCCGCCGAAACCGGATGATGATTTTCACGTTGTGTAGCGACAGCAATCGGCCGAATGGCCGATCAATCCGGCTTTTAGCCGTAACTTGAAGCCACCGGCTTGAGCCGGTGGAGTATTCACATCTCAAGTTGCAATATATCTCCCTATGAGATAGCATTGTTTCATGCACATTATTACACGAAGGCGATTATTAGAATTTGCCGAAAAACACCCAAATACCTCAGTGCCATTGGATGCGTGGTATCGGATTGTTAAACAAAGCAAAATACCTAATTTCTCGAAATTAAGAAATATTTTTCCAAGTGTAGATAAAGTTAATAATTTAACGGTGTTCAATATAGGCGGCAACAAGATACGGTTAATCGCTGCGGTTCACTACAACACTCAATGTTTATATATTCGCCATGTGTTAACGCATAAAGAATATGACAAAGGGAAATGGAAAAAATCATGAATAGCCAATTAGAAAATATATCGAAAGTATGGCCAACTATTAAAGCCGTATTTTCCGTGCCACACTCTGAAAAAGAATACCTGGCTCTAGTTAAAACGCTAGATTGCTTAGTTGATGAAGTAGGGAATAGTGAAAACCATAAATTAGCCCCGGCCATGGAAACAATCGGGAATCTAATAGAGAACTATGAAGACCGAGAGCATCAAATAAAAGAAGCATCGCCTGTAGATACTTTAAAATATCTCATGCAAGAGCACGGGTTGAAACAATCTGATTTGAAAGAAATAGGAAGCCAAGGTGTCGTGTCTGAAATATTAGCTGGAAAGAGATCATTAAATCTTGAGCAGATAAAAAAGATCAGTAATAAGTTTCATGTCTCACCATTGGTATTCATTTAATCTGAATGGTGTTGGTTGCTAAAATATGCATAAAAAATCAGGGCACAAAATCCAAACAAAAAACAAAATCAATAGATCTGCCGGGTCTGCCCTTTGCTCGTCCACTTTACCGGCCCTGTCATCAGTGGTGAGCCATCGGTATTAAAATCAGTGATCGCTTCTTGGGTAGCCAATTGTCCAATTTCATTACAGGCTTGTTGAATCGCTTCTTCGGCTTCAAGTAGGGAGCCACTAATATTGACCGTTACTTCCAGTGTCAGTTGCTTTTTTGCATGTTTGAGCAGTTTTGCCATGATGAGCTTTCCTCTTGTATACAAATCATGGTGTTGTAGGATAAACTTAGAAACCACATTACGTCAAGGCCTCACCCGTTTGAATGACTTATAACCTATTATAATTGCTGGTGTTTTTGTTGATTTAAATGATGGCTGTCCAGGGTTGAAGAGGATGGAGGAGTAACCACCGGTCTTTTGGCGCACTGGTGTACTGACTTTATTGAATAAATTGGCAACGTCCCCTGTGTTGGTTTAAAACGGTTTACGGTTCACAGTTTACGGTTTACAGTTGGCCCAGGAAAAACAGTTGCGAAATCCTATATAACCCTCACCTATCATACCTCCAACCAATTTCATGTCTGATATCACCATTACAACCCTAGATAAGATGAAACAGCAGGGCGAGAAAATCACCGTGCTAACCAGCTATGACGCCAGTTTTACCCGCCTGATTGAGGATGCTGGGGTGGAGGTGTTGCTGGTGGGTGATTCCCTGGGCATGGTCATTCAAGGTCAGGACAGTACCCTGCCGGTGCGGGTGGATGAAGTGGTCTACCATACGCAAAATGTTGCTCGTGGCCGCCAGAGCGCACTGATGATTGCAGATATGCCTTTCATGAGTTATAGCTCAGCTGCCCAGGCGCTGGATACGGCAGGCCGTCTGATGAAAGAGGGCGGAGCGCATATGGTAAAGCTGGAGGGAGGCGCTACCCAGTTGGAGACGGTGCGGCATCTGGTTGCTCATGCTGTACCGGTGTGTGCCCACCTTGGTTTGTTGCCCCAATCGGTGCATAAGCTGGGTGGTTACAAGGTGCAGGGAAGAGATGATGAGGCGGCTGGCATTATGCAGGAGGATGCCATGGCTCTACAGGAGGCAGGTGCCCAGATGCTGGTGCTGGAGTGCGTACCAGCGGTATTGGCAGGTAAGATAAGTCGTATGTTAAAGATCCCTGTAATTGGCATTGGTGCCGGTGCCGAGTGTGATGGGCAGGTGTTGGTATTATATGACATGCTTGGTATAGCCTCCGGTTATCTGCCGCGCTTCGTCAAGAATTTCCTGGCTGATACAGGCACCATCCAAGAGGCTCTTGCTGCCTATGTGCGAGCAGTTAAGGATGGTAGCTTTCCAGAGGCGGAGCATAGCTTTTGAATGAAGGTTGTTGAGACAGTCAAAGGTCTACGTCAGCAGGTAACTGGCTGGCGCAATGCCGGAGAGCTGGTTGCTTTGGTGCCAACGATGGGTAATTTGCATCTTGGACACCTTGAGCTGGTAACTCAGGCCCGGCAGCAGGCTGATCGCGTGGTTGTCACTATCTTCATTAACCCCATGCAGTTTGGTGAGGGAGAGGACTTCAGTAGCTATCCGCGTACTTTGGAGCAGGATTGTGCCCAGCTGGTTAAGGTGGGTGCTGACCTGCTGTTTAACCCCTCAGTTGATGAAGTCTATCCCCACGGGCAGGAGCAGCAAACGGTTGTCACCGTGCCACTGTTCTCTGCTATCCTCTGTGGGGCAACGCGCCCAGACCATTTTGCCGGGGTTGCAACAGTGGTGTGCAAGCTCTTGAATATGGTGCAGGCTGACCTGGCCCTGTTTGGGGAGAAGGACTTTCAGCAACTACTGGTAATTCGGCGCATGGCTGAGGATCTCTGTATCCCGATTGAGATTGTTGGGGTGCCTACAGTACGGGAGGAGAACGGCCTTGCCATGAGTTCCAGGAATGGGTACCTGACCCCGAAAGAGCGTGGTCGTGCGCCGCTTTTATACCGCATCTTGAATGAGACAGCGGCAGCCATTGAGGCTGATGTTAGTGACTTTACTGCCCTGGAACAGGAGGGAGAGAGAAGACTAACTGAGTCGGGATTTATCCCTGACTATTACAGTATTCGCAGGGCTGCTGATCTCTCAGAACCGGATAGGGATGAGCAGTATCTGGTAATACTGGCAGCTGCCAGATTGGGCCACACCCGTTTGATTGATAACCTACAAGTGATGCGAAGAATAAGATGATATTTATGGACTTGATAATGACTCGCCTACAGCGCCTTTTGCGAGTGCTGCTACCTGTACTGCTGTTGCTGTGTATGCTGCCAGTTGCTGCCCAGGAAACACTGATTCAGAACGCTGCGGCCCCAGCTCCAGCCCCTGTAGCGCCACCACCACCACCTTCCGTTCCGGAAACGCTGAAAAGCCCTCGTGCCACCATCGGTACCTTTCTGTCCGCAATGAATGATATCAAGCGGGGCAAGCCAGAGCGGATTGAGGAGGCAATTAGCACCCTTGATTTAAGTGAGGTCAGTAATCTGATCCGTAATGAGCGAGGCCGTGATCTGGCCTGGATGCTGCTGGAGGTGATGGATCGCACCCGTATTGTTGGGGTAGGTAGCCTGTCTAATCGCACCAGTGGTAAACCCTATATTTTTCAGAGGTACCAGACGGGCGTGGTTAGAGTGAGTCTCACTGCTAATGGGCGCTGGCTGTTTGATAAGGAGACTGTGGCCAAGTTGCCAGACATCCTTGATGAACTGGCTGATAAGGCCAAGGTTAAAGGCAAGGACAAGGCCGGGGATGATGAGTATCTGCCATGGCATATGCGTATTCGGGCCAAGTTACCTGAGAGCCTGAAGAAGGTGATTTTTTTGCTGGAGAACTGGCAGTGGATTGGCATCCTCACTGTTATCGTTTTTGGGGTGGTACTGGATAAGCTGCTTTCCCTGCTGTTGCGTTCTCTGGTGCGGTTATGGCGTAGCCGCTCCCGGCATGCTGAATTCCAGGAAATATCAGATCAGATACTGCGGCCTTTGGGTCTAATGGCTATGGCTATATTCTGGTGGGCTGGGGTTAACCTGCTTGGTCTGCCGGCAGAGGCGATGCTGATATTGCTGGTGGCGGTGAAGTTCCTGGCTGGTTTCTCCGGTGTCTGGGCTGCTTACCGGCTGGTGGATCTGCTGGGTGCCTATCTGATGGCGTGGGCCAACAAAACAGACAACAAGCTGGACGATGTGCTGTTTCCGCTGATCCCACGCTCCCTCAAGATTTTTGTCACCGTAATTGGTGCCATCTTTGTGGCCGATAATCTCAATATGGATACCTCCAGCCTGTTGGCTGGATTGGGACTCGGTGGCTTGGCATTCGCCTTGGCCGCCAAGGATATGGTGCAGAATTTGTTTGGTTCTGTCACTATTCTGATGGATCGTACTTTCTCGGTGGGTGACTGGATCATCGTAGGAGATATTGAGGGTACTGTAGAGGGTATTGGATTTCGCAGTACCCGTATTCGCACCTTCTACAACTCTGCTGTGACGGTGCCTAATGCCCTGTTTATAACCGCTGAAGTGGATAACATGGGTGAGCGTCGCTATCGGCGTCTGAAGTGCAATCTTGGTCTGACCTACGATACCCCTCCTGACCGGATTGAGGCATTTTGTGAAGGTGTGCGTGAGCTGGTGCGTCAGCACCCATACATGCGTAAGGATTATTATCATGTCTATCTCAACCAGTACGCGGCTTCTTCTTTGGATGTGTTGGTCTATGTCTTCTGGGAGACGCCGGACTGGTCCACAGAGTTGCGGGAGCGGCACCGCTTTATGCTGGATGTGCTGCGATTGGCCCAGCGGCTCCATGTGGAGTTTGCCTTTCCTACCCAAACCCTGCTCATGAAGCAGGAGGAAGGGGCGTCTGAGGCGGTTGTGGAGCAGTCTCAGGATAAGGCGTTTGAGGCTGGGCGGCGTGAGGCTCAGGCCATTGTGGCAGAGACAACAGGGACGGGGGTTAAGCCTCTGCCGGTTAATTTTAAATAGTTGAACAGTTACATTTTTTCTGGCATTTGATTACGATGCGCGTATATCGCATAATGTGCCGCCTTTTTTGCCCACGGAGCTTCAAACGAAATGCAGTTGTCCGTTCTCAAATGTAAGTTGCATCGCGCCTGCGTTACCCATGCAGAGCTGGACTATGATGGATCCTGTGCCATTGATCGCAATCTGATGGATAAAGCTGGAATCCACCCCTACGAGCAGATCCAGATCTATAACATCACTAATGGGGAGCGGTTCACCACCTATGCTATTGAGGCAGAGGCCGGTTCCAGGGTGATCTCAATTAATGGCGCTGCGGCGCATAAGGCATCTCCAGGGGATCGCATCATCATCTGTGCCTACGCAGGGCTGGATGAGAAGGATATGGCTACCTTCAAGCCTACATTGGTTTATCTGGATGAGCAGAATTACGTTACCCGTATTGGGGAGCATATCCCGGTTCAGGCAGCGTGAGGTTATGATTTAACCGGGTTTGGTATGGGGTTAAGGATGGCCTCGCGGTAGAGATCCAGATAGTGACCTGCACTGGTTGACCAGCTAAAGTCCTGCTCCATACCGGTTGTTGCCAGCTTGTGCCACCACGCTTCCGGGCGCTGACGGAACTCTATAGCTCGCTGTACTGTATCCCACAATGCATCGGCGGTTGGTTCGTCAAATACAAAGCCGGTTGCGGTACCATTAAGCAGGGTATGGGTGTCAACATCGATCACTGTGTCAGCCAGCCCTCCAGTGCGACGTACAATGGGTACGGAACCATAGCGCAGGCTGTAGAGCTGATTCAGCCCGCATGGCTCAAAGCGTGAGGGCATAAGGAAGCAGTCACAGCCTGCCTCGATTCTATGGGCCAGTTGCTCGCTATAGCCGATATGCACGGCGACCTTGCCGGGATATAGCTCGCCAATATTGCTGAGTGCTTTCTCTAAATGATTGAGCCCGCTGCCCAGTAAGGCAAGCTGGATATTCTTGATCTGGGTCAGCCTGGGGAGAATATCCATGATCAGGTCTATCCCTTTTTGCTCGACCAGGCGTCCAACATAGCCCAGCAAAAAGACATCCTTATCCTCTAGTAGCCCCATCTCTCTTTGCAGCAGCAGTTTGTTCAGGTGCTTTAGGTTAAATGTCTTGGTGTCGTAGTGCTGGTGGATAAGTGGGTCTGAGGCTGGATCCCAGTGCTGATAATCGATGCCATTTAGTATGCCGGTTAGCCGGTCACGATTATGTTGCAGTAGGCCTTCAAACCCGTAACCAAATTGTGGGGTGCAAATCTCATTGGCGTAGGTTGGGCTGACGGTGGTTATCTGGTCAGCAAATGCTAATCCACCCTTGATGAATGAGAGGTTGTCGTGGAATTCCAATCCGTTTGAACTCCATAGTTCAGAGGGTAGACGCAGGCTTGCAAATACTTCACGATCAAAGTTGCCTTGATAGGCCAGGTTATGAACGGTAAACAGAGTGGCCGGACGATTGCCTTCGTCATGAACCAGGGGTGGTACCAGGCCGGTTTGCCAATCGTTGCAGTGGATGATGTCGGGCTGCCACTTTTGACCGGCCTGGTTGAGTCCAACAGCAGCGACAGCACGGCAGAACACGGCAAAACGCTGGGCGTTATCTGGCCAGTCATGACCATCAGGCCCCACGTATGGGTTGCCAGGTCGGTCAAAGAGTCCTGGAGCATCAACCAGGTAAAGTGGCAGGTGCCCGGGAAGCATGCCTGAGAGCAGCCGTATTGGCTCGACACGCCCAGGGGCATGCAGTAAGGCAACCTCTTTAAGCGGGATGGTTTTTTCTACCACTTCTGGATAGGCTGGAAGGATCAGCCGTACGTCATGCTTCAGAGCATGTAATGCTGGTGGCAGGCTGCCAGCGATGTCTGCGAGACCACCGGTTTTGATTAATGGTAAGGCTTCACTGGCAGCAAACAGTACCTTGAGAGAGGTGTTTTTTTCGGCTCCAGAAAAATCGCTTAAATGACTCATATTTTTTCTTCTTTGGACAGCAAATATTGTATGAGAATTTACGTATACTTTAACATATGCCAAAAAGGTGTAGGCACACCGATGTATTTATAAAGATTATGACTTTACTGAACCAGACTAAAGCATGGTACGCCCTGCAAGATCATTGGCGTGAGATGTCTTCTGCCCATATGCGGGATTTGTTTGAGGAAGACCAGGAGCGGTTTGAAGCCATGTCCATACAAAGCTGTGGCATGTTGCTGGACTACTCAAAAAACATCATCAACCGGAAGACGCTACCGTTGCTATTGAATCTGGCCGAGACAGCTGATGTGTCGGGTTGGATCAGGCGGATGTTTGCTGGTGATCGCATCAATACCACAGAGAACAGAGCGGTGCTGCATGTTGCTTTGCGTAACTGTAGTGACCGTCCCATGTGGCTGGATGGTGAGGATGTTATGCCAGCGGTGCGGGATGTATTGGATCATATGGAAATCTTTTCCAATGCTGTGCGTGATGGTGAATGGACAGGTTACTCCGGGCGTCGTATCACTGATGTGGTGAATATTGGTATCGGTGGCTCTAATCTTGGCCCCTTGATGGTGACGGAGGCCCTGCGTCATTATCAGTCACAGGGGCTGAGGGTGCATTTTGTCTCTAATGTGGATGGCACTCACATAGCTGAAACCCTGAAACCTCTAAACCCTGAAACCACCCTGTTTATTATCGCCTCCAAGACCTTTACTACTCAGGAGACCTTGACCAATGCCCACACGGCCAGGAAGTGGTGCCTAAGGGCGCTCCGGGATGAGGCATGCATTACCAAGCACTTTGTTGCCGTCTCAACCAACAGGGAGGCGGTTGGTGAATTTGGGATTGATCCAGACAATATGTTTGGGTTTTGGGATTGGGTAGGTGGCCGCTACTCATTGTGGTCGGCCATTGGTCTGCCTATTGCCATTGCTGTTGGTATGGGGCAGTTTAGAGAGCTGCTGGCTGGTGCTCATGAGATGGATCAGCATTTTTGGACTGCTGATTTATCTGAAAACATGCCGGTAATTATGGCCCTCCTTGGGGTTTGGTATACAAATTTTGCAGGTACCACTACGCATGCTGTCTTGCCGTATGACCAATATCTGCGTTATCTGCCTGCCTATCTTCAGCAGGCGGATATGGAGAGTAACGGTAAGCGGGTGATGCGAGACGGTAATGCTGTGGAGTATGCCACCGGCCCTGTGGTCTGGGGGGCGGCAGGCACTGATGGTCAGCATGCCTTCTACCAGTTGATTCATCAGGGAACCAGGCTGATCCCGGCTGATTTTATAGCTCCCGTTATGAGTCATAATCCTGTTGGTGATCAGCATCAGAAACTACTGTCTAACTTCCTGGCCCAGACTGAGGCACTGATGAAAGGGCGCAGCCGTGATGAGGCAAGAGCCGAGCTGGAGCTTTCTTGCCTGGGTGCGGAAGAAATTGTGGATCTGTTGCCACATAAGGTGTTCCCTGGAAATAAGCCGACCAACAGCATACTTATCGACAAGCTGACTCCTCGGCGGCTGGGTTCTCTTATTGCCCTGTATGAGCACAAGATTTTTGTGCAAGGCATCATCTGGAATATTAATTCCTTTGATCAATGGGGTGTAGAGCTTGGTAAGCAACTTGCTGGAGTTATATTGGATGAGCTGAATGGCGAAATCAGTGCAGCAGAACATGATGATTCTACCCGTAACCTGATTGATTACTGCAAATGCCACTCAGTTTCAGGTAATTAGCTATCTAACTTGAGAAATTACATTAACAATTAGTCAATGTATAGTTGGCGGAGTACTAGGCTTAATAGTTACGCAAAAAAAACGGTGGAGCCAGTGGCTCCACCGTAGTCAAACATCACAGCTCCATCTCAATATTTATTGAGTCGAAACCCCCAGTGCCTCTAGAGTCGCTGTATTGAGATACTTATCAACCGGTAATCCCTTATCTTTCTGAAAAGTATTTACTGCGGCCATGGTTTGCTCCCCCACAACTCCATCAATGGGTCCGGGATTATAACCGGCCTTCTTTAGAGCCTGTTGAATCTGTGAGATACGAGTTCCTGTCATATTGGTCTGACAAAGGATAGAGCGCCACTTCATATGCCCCTCTGTCGCAAGTTTCTTGGTAGCAACTGACTTGTAAACCGCAGGGATAAGGATACGTTTTTCCTGAGCTTTAGAGGTTAGCTTGCGCACTTTGACAGTCTCATATTCGGCAGGAACTTCAATCTTCCGGGTGGTTGCCGGTACCTTGACCACACGACGTTTTACTGTTTTGTAGATTGTTGGCGTCTCTGTCAGACATATCTGGTGACCTGTCCGGGTAGTCGCTGGATGGCTTGTATCGTGTACTTCATGCCAATCGAACTTTACGTCGGCTACTTTGTTGGAAACCTTTACGCTTTTATACTTTGGCGGAATATCACTCGTATTCTCACTGGCATCAGTTACCAGCTCACGTACTTTTACAGTTTTATATTCAGCAGGAATATCAATCTTATTGGTGGTGGCATCTGTTACCAGGATGCGCTTGCGAAGCACCTTATAAGTAGCAGGCACTTCTACTAAACACATGATCTCGCCTGTAGACTCATCAATACGCTGGATAGGGCCTACACCCTTCTTCCAGATAGTATGAGCCGGCTTATCAACAATCTTCTCTTCTGCCCAATCATAAACAGCAGGCACCTTTTCCATACGGAAGGATGCCTCTTTTACCAATATCTTTTTTTCAACCCAGCGATATTTTGCATTGTTAACTGCAACCCTCTTTGAACCCTCATCAACAAGCACTTGTTGCTCTTTGGTCTCATATTTGGCTGGAATAAAATGTTCGTGGTAGCACATGCCGGGTTCAGCTGTGTCCAGGTTGATATTGTGATTCTTTGCAGCTGCTATAATTGCCTGACTGGCAGGAGCGGCACCCTTGCCTAATGAGACTCTCCAGATTCTTGTCGCCTCCCTGACCTTGATGGTCTCCTCTTCGGTCTTAAAAACCGCAGGCACTGTTTCCAGGCGGCTTGATGCTTCTTTGGTTAATACCTCTTTATTTTCCCAACTGTATTGGGCAGGTATGATCTCTACCCGGTCACTCTTCTCGCTCACCAGTACATCCTTCGACTCATCCTGATAGCTGGCAGGTACCCAGACTCGTGCGTAACACTCACCACTCTTGGCATTGGGTGGTAACAGGTCATCAATTTTTGTGGCAGCTGATTCTACAGATCTTGCGGCAGGGGCTGTTGAAGCAAGTTCAGCTTTTGTGGCTTGTTTCTGCATGGTGTCCAGGGAGGCCTGAAGCTCTTGATTCTCCTTGCTTTTTAGCTGTATCTCACCTTCCAGCTCGGATATTTTGGTGGAATTGCTTGTGCAACCTGAAAGAGCCAGAATCGAGACCCCAACTGCGGCTGTAATTTTATTTAGCTTGTATATCATTTTTATTTCCTCATATTCAACAAGTGAATTCTAGCAAAGAAACAGATTTAGTATTCACAAAGTTAAGTACTAGCAGGCAGGCAGAATTCGCAAAGCCGGGAAAATAAACCACTCTACCTAATTGAGTAGATGCTCCCACTAAAACCCCTCAGCCGATTGGATAGAGACATTTTGTAATCAAGACTCCACAGGGGGCGATTATGCTGGATAAAGTTAAAGAATTCCACTGTGTTTGAACTATGGAGGCGATATCAGCGGTATGCAATCAATTTGCAAAGATTCAAGCAGTTAGCAGCATTGGTGACCGGATTGAAAGTGGCCAAAATTGCTCTAGGTCTGTTAATTAGGTCTCATCAACTTGCAGTTTAGCTTGATTAATTATTGCATTTGCTGTGGACGATTATAGAATATGTTTGGCCGCTGATTAACGCAGATGATTTTGCAGTTAAAATAGATAAAAAATTGACATATGTCAATAAGCACCATAGTATGCCGCCTGTTTCCAGTTTATTGGGCTGCTGACGGTATCCTCTGGCTCGGCAACTAACGTCACGTTATTTTATATCATTATGCTGTGGTAAGGAGGGTTCATGGATGCGGTAGCAGAGCAAAAGTATGACTTAGGTGTTGTACGTTGGTTCGCCGTTATGGCGGTGGTCTACCTGGTGGTAGGCGCATCAATTGGGGTGTATATCGCTTCGGAGCTGGCTTGGCCGGCGCTGAATATGGATATTCCTTATATCACTTTTGGGCGGCTGCGCCCTTTGCACACCAATGCGGTGATCTTTGCCTTTGGTGGCTGCGTATTGATGGCTGCGGCTTTTTATAGTGTGCAGCGTACCTGCGGGACTGCGTTATGGAGCAATAAGCTGGCATGGTTCACCTTTTGGGGTTGGAACCTGGTCATCGTATCGGCAGTGATCACCCTGCCGCTGGGTTTGACCCAGTCCAAGGAGTATGCCGAGCTGGAGTGGCCCATTGATATTTTGATTGCGGTGGTTTGGGTTTGCTACACAATCAATTTCATAATGACCATTTCTATCCGAAAGAACCCCCACATATACGTGTCCAACTGGTTTTTCCTGGCCATGATGGTGATGATCACTTACCTGCATGTGGTCAACAGCCTGGTTATACCCGTAGGGCTGTTTAAGTCTTACTCCATCTTTTCCGGTGTTCAGGACGCTATGATCCAGTGGTGGTGGGGCCATAATGCGGTGGGTTTCTATCTGACCGCTGGCTTCCTGGGTATTATGTACTACTTCGTACCAAAGCAGGCCAACCGCCCGATTTACTCATATCGCCTCTCTGTGATCCATTTCTGGGCGCTGACCTTTGGTTATGTGTGGCTGGGTGCTCACCATCTGCACTACACCGCTCTGCCTGACTGGACAGGTTCCCTGGGTGCGGCCGTTTCCCTGGCGATGATTATTCCTTCCTGGGGTGGAGCCATTAACGGCATGATGACCCTCTCCGGTGCCTGGGATAAGCTGCGTACTGATTATGTGCTGCGCTTCATGATCATGTCCCTGGCCTTCTATGCCATGTCCACCTTTGAAGGCCCGGTGATGGCCATCAGAACTGTGAATGCTCTGTCTCACTACACGGACTGGACCATAGGCCACGTACACTCTGGTGCCCTGGGCTGGGTGGCCATGGTGGGCTGCGGTGCCATATACCACATGGTGACCCGCTGCTTCCACACCGAGATGTATTCTACCAGGCTGGTTAATATACATTTCTGGTGTGCCACTATTGGCACGGTGATCTATATCGTGGCTATGTGGGTGTCCGGACTGATGCAGGGCCTGATGTGGCGCGCCTATGATGAGTATGGCACCCTGGCCTATACCTTCGCCGAGACGGTGGCGGCCATGCACCCATTTTATGCAATGCGTGCCGTGGGTGGTGCGGTGTTCCTGGCTGGTACAGTGATTATGCTCTACAACGTGATTATGACGGTGCGCAAGTCTGCTGCTGAAGGTCGTGTAGAGCAGGCTCGAACTGCTGTATTGGCTGCGGCATAAAGGGGAGATTAGTCATGGCAAATAATTCAAAACCAAAAAATCTCCAGCAAAAGATGGAAGTCAATGTCTGGCTATTGACCATCGTTATGGCCTTCGTCCTGTCTATTGGCGGAATCGTGGAGATAGTGCCGCTCTTTACCATGAAAAACACCATGGAGCATAACAAATTCCCAGAGATCGTTTGGGATGGGGCAGGGAAGCGCCCACTGAGTGAATGGAAGACCGGTGATGGTATTCGCCCGTACAAACCATTGGAGTTGGCTGGGCGCGATGTCTATATTCGTGAAGGCTGCTATCTCTGTCATTCGCAGATGATTCGTCCATTCCGTGATGAGAAAGAGCGCTACGGCCACTACTCGTTGGCCTCGGAATCGATGTTTGATCATCCATTTCAATGGGGTTCGAAGCGCACCGGACCCGATCTTGCTCGTGTGGGTGGTAAGTATTCTGATGATTGGCATCGTAAGCATATGCGAGCGCCAAGATCGTTGGTGCCTGAATCGGTAATGCCAAATTATCCATGGCTGGATGAGGGCATGCTCAGTGCAGATGATGTGCAGGCCAGTATGCGTGGGTTGCGGAAGATAGGTGTACCTTACGCAGACGCAGACATTCAAGCTGCCCCTGCCGAGGTGAACGGCAAGACTGAGATGGATGCCATAGTGGCCTTTCTACAGGTGCTTGGCACCATGGCCCACTTAGACGATAGCAAGGCCTACCGTGAATAGTCTGCAAGAGCACTTTCATACCGATTGGGCGGCAATGACCAGTAACGACTGGGTTGGCACGATCATGACTGTGATCACGTTTATCCTGATGGTGGTGGTATACGTATATGCACTGCGCCCAAAAAATCGTGAGAAGCTGGAGGCACAGCGGTTTATCCCGCTGGATGAAGACAAAATAGATAGTGGAGATAAAAATGACGGATAACAATCCATTTCCAGACGAGGACAATACCGGACATATCTGGGACGATAATATTCGTGAGCTGAATAATCCTCCCCCACGTTGGTGGATGCTGTCCTTTTGGGCCAGCATTGCCTGGTTTGTGGGTTATGTCTTCCTCTATCCATCATGGCCAATCGGCAATGAGCCAAGCGAGGGCATCCTGGGCTGGACCCAGATAAAGGAGCTAAACGAAAGCATGGCCGAGGTTGAGGCGGTTCGTGCCCCATATGAGGATAAGATCAAAAGTATGACGGCGGCGCAGATCCTGGCTGATCCCGGCCTGAGCGCTTATACAGTGGCTTCGGTCAAGGTGCTGTTCGGTGATAACTGTGGGCCTTGCCACGGCTCCGGTGGTCAGGGTGCTCCTGGCTTCCCGGTGATTGCGGATGACGACTGGCTCTACGGTGGCAGCATCGCCAAGATCGAAGAGAGCATCACCAAAGGGCGTAAGGGCGTGATGCCTGCCCATGGCAGCCGTCTCTCTGCTGGAGATATTGACACCCTGGCCAGCTACGTGGTTGGGCTGAGCAAAGGACAGAACGACCCTGAGGGGAAGGCCCTGTTTATGAAAAATGTCTGCTTCGCCTGCCATGGCCCAACCGGTACTGGTAATCAGGCCATGGGTTCGGCCAATCTCGCCGACAGCATATGGCGCTTTGAGCCAGGTGGTGTGGAGAGTGCCAGGATGAGCATCGCTCATGGTATTAACGATGCCAGTGATAGTAAGTCCCGTGAGGCGGTCATGCCGATGTTCGGAGATAAACTCTCTGCTGACGAGATCAAGAAGCTGGCGGTCTATGTCCATAAGCTTGGTGGCGGTCAGTAATATGCGCCATAAGATGAATCCAGAGGTGATGAGATGAATGCTGATGCCGTATTTTGGGGAGCAATAATCTGCATAGCCGGGTCTGTGGTAGTGGTTGTTGTCTTAGCAGTCAGGATTGGCCGCTTGATTAACAAGGATACCGAGAGGAACCAGCAGTAAGGGTTTTGGGGGTTGGACTTCGTCTGAAGCGCCCGTTTTGGTAGCCCGACAAAGGAGCTTGTTTGTGACTAAACTCGATAGCAATGCCAATATGGCGGCTATTGATGATCTGTTTGAAGAGGCGGATCATTGGCAGGTCAATACGGGTGGAGAAACCATCCATGCCAAGCGGATACCGGGTAAGTGGCGGCGTTATAAGTGGCTGGGCAGCTCCATTTACCTGTTGTTCTTTTTTGGCCCTTATCTGCGCTGGGGTGACCGTCAGGCCATCCTGTTTGATATTCCTGGGCGTCAGTTCCACCTGCTTAACGTCACTATTCTGCCTCAGGATGTCTGGATTCTATCCCTGGTGCTGCTGTTCCTGGCGATGCTGCTGTTTATGATCACGGCCATTGCCGGTCGCATATGGTGTGGCTTCTTCTGTTTTCAGACTGCCTGGACTGATGTCTATACCCTGATTGAAGAGAAGCTGGAGGGTACGCCTCAACAACGGCGCAAGCTTGATGCGGCACCCTATACCCTCCGCAAGGTGTTAACCAAAGCGACCAAGCACGCCCTCTGGTTGCTGATTGCGGTGCTGACCGGGGTCAGTTTTACCGCCTGGTTTACCGATGTCTTTGGTCTGTGGGCTGACCTGTTCGCCATTGAGTTGCCCGTGCCAGCCATCGTGACGATCCTGCTGTTTATTGCTGGCACCTATATCCTGGCTGGTTTTATGCGAGAGCAGACCTGTATGTGGCTCTGCCCTTATGCCCGTATTCAGGGTGCCATGGTGGATGAAACCACCATTCTCCCGGCTTATGATTTTCGTCGTGGAGAGCCGCGCGGCCGAATTCATAAGGGTGCAAGCAGTGATGATCTTGGTGACTGTGTTGATTGTAATCAGTGCGTAGCGGTGTGTCCCCCCGGCATTGATATTAGGAATGGTCAGCAGGAGGGATGCATTATGTGCGCGCTATGTCTTGATGCCTGCGATGCTGTGATGGATAAACTGGGACGCCCCAGGGGATTGATCCGGTTTGAGTCTCTGAAAGGGCTTGAAGAGGGGGCTCACCACCCCATCTACAAGCGTCCCAGGGTCTGGATTACCAACCTGATTATACTCGTTGCGATCAGCGGTATCGTCTATGGCCTGAACTCCATTGATGCCATCGAGCTAAAGGTGCTGCATGCCCGCCAGCCCCTCTATGTGCTGCAAAGTGACGGTTCGATTCAGAATAAGTACACCCTGAAGATTTTGAATAAACTTGCGGAGGATGTGGCGGTTAATATCAGCGCTACCGGTCCCAAAGAGTTGGTTATCTCTACCGGTTTGCAAGTGACTGCCAGACATGGAACCGTTACGCCGGTAATGGTTTTAGTCCGGGTTCCAAGGCGGAATCTGGCGGCTGAGTCGGAGCCAATTATGTTCAGGATAGATACCCAGTCACAACAGCAGCACTTTTCCAGTAGGCGGGAAAGTATTTTTATAGGGCCAGTGAAATAATGAGCATTTTAACTATGACTTCAGCAAAACAATCTGCATGGCGCAGCCCTTGGGTTATCGGCTGGGTTGCTATCGTGTTGACTGTAGTATTGGTCAATGCGTTTATGATCTTTCTGGCTATCAATGTCAACCCTGGGCTAGTGGTGAATGATTACTATGAGCGTGGCCAGAGCTATGAAAAAAACATGGTGGCACGGATGGCTAAGGATCCTGGTTGGAAGATGAATATTTCAGTCCCGGAAATGTTGCCCCTTGCTGCGCCTGCATTAGTTCAATTTACGCTGACAACAAAGGATGGCGGTGTTGTAGAACCGGATAGTGTTATTTTCTATGCCTACCGCCTATCCAATGCCAATGAGGATTTTTCTGTTCCCATGATGCGGGTAAAACCAGGTCATTACCAGGCGGAAGTTACCTTTGGGTTAAAAGGAGTGTGGGATACCCTGGTGGGCGTGCAAAAGGATGGTGATGAGTACAATGAGGCTCTGCGGGTCATCGTTGCACCTGGGCAGTAATTGTTTGTCTAATACGCTGTGTTTCCACTGTCGGTTGCCTTTGCCTGCAACAAATGAGGTAGCACAGGCGACCTTAAAAGGTAAAGAATGCTCTTTCTGCTGTACCGGCTGCAAGGCGGTCAGTGAGGCTATCTATAATGCTGGGCTGGAAGGGTTCTATCAGCGTACCACCGAGGATGCCCCTCTCGCGCCGCCCCCTGATCTACCCAAGGATATCCTGCTCTATGACATAGATGCAATTCAGGAGGAGTTTGTTCATGAGTTGAGCGAACAGCGGGAGATTAATCTTCTGGTGGAAGGGATTCATTGCGCCGCCTGCGTCTGGCTGATTGAGAACAGTTTGCAGGCGATGCCAGGAATTAATGAAGTGGCGGTTAATCTAACCGGCAGGCGGCTGCGAGTTAAATGGGATAACGGCAGGCTGCAACTCTCTGCCATTATGCAGCGTCTGGGACAGCTCGGTTACGCTGCAACACCCTTTGATCCTCAAGCTGCTGAAGGGATCTTGCAGCGGCAGAATCGCAAGCTGCTCTACCGCATGGCATTTGCTGGTTTTGCCATGATGAATCTGCTCTGGGTTTCCGTCGCACTCTATAGTGGTGCGGATAAGGGTGAGTTTCGTGGCATGTTCCATTGGATCGGCTTCGCTATTGCTACTCCTACGCTGCTGTATTCTGGTTTTCCGTTTCTCAAGGGGGCCTGGGATGGATTGCGCAGTATGCACCTCAGTATGGATCTGCCCATTGCTATTGGTGCCAGTGTCACCTATCTCTACTCCCTGTACGTGACCCTTTCCGGCACAGTGGTGGGGGAGGTTTATTACGATACGGTGGTGAATTTTCTGTTTGTAATCCTGGTGGGCCGTTATCTGGAGGCATCTTCCAAGCGCCATGCCGTAGCTTCAACCCAGCGGTTGCTGGATCTGCAACCACGGGTGGCTACGGTCATTCGGGAGGGCAGGGAGGAGATAGTTCAGATCCGTTTGGTCAAACCAGGGGAGACAGTGGTAGTGAAACCTGGGGCCAAGATCCCCGTGGACGGTCTGATCCTGGAAGGAACATCCACGGTGGATGAGGCTATGCTGACTGGCGAGTCAGAGCCAGTACCCAAGCAAGAGGGTAGTTTGATCTCTGCTGGAACTATCAATGGCCCAGGTGTTTTGACAGCAAGAGTAGAGGGGCTGCTCAAGGATTCCGCGCTTGGTCGTATCATCCGGTTGGTAGAGGCAGCGCAGGCAAGCAAGGCACCTATCCAGTGTATGGCGGATCGGATAGTGCCCTGGTTTGTGGTGATCACCCTTGGGTTGGCGACGGTCACTTTTCTCTGGTGGTGGGAGATTGGCTTTGAGCAGGCCCTGATGGCAGCGACAGCGGTGCTGATTATTACCTGCCCCTGCGCCCTTGGTCTTGCCACCCCCATGTCTATTGCTGTGGCCTCCGGACTGGGTGCCAGTAACGGCATTTTGGTTAAGAATGGTGCTGTGCTGGAGTCTCTGTCCAGCATCAACCATTTTGTGTTTGATAAGACTGGAACCCTGACGGAAGGGCGGATGACTGTTGCTGCTATCCATATGGATTCGGTGACATGGGATGGCTCTTTACATGAGATTCCAGAAGCAGTGCTGGATCTGCTCACAGTGCTGTCTGCGCTGGAGCGTTATTCTGAACATCCCATAGCAGCGGCTATTATTGAGTGTGCCAATAGTGCTGGTGTAGATATCAATGCCAAAGAAGTGACCGGAGTGGAAAACAGGCCTGGTTATGGTATCAAAGGTGAGATTGATGATTGTACCGTATTGGTGGGCACTGGCCCCTGGTTGGAGCAGCATGGTGTAATCCGCGAAACGGTTTTTGACCAAGCGGAGGAGGGCATGGATCAGCTGGGCATCGGCTCCCTGCGTTGTGCCATTGATGGCTGTGAGATTGCAGTGATTGCTATTGAAGACCGAATCAGACCAGGTGCGCCTGAGCTGGTGGAGGCCCTGAAGCAGGAGTCAATGCAGTTGACCATGCTGAGTGGTGACCGGTGGAGTACGGCGGAGGCCATTGCCAAACGGTTGGGCGGGATTGATGTCATTGCCGAGGTTCTGCCCGAAGACAAAGACCGTGTGATTGCCGATTTGCAGCAAGGAGGTCACAGAGTGGCCATGGTGGGGGATGGTGTTAACGATGCACCGGCGCTGGTACGGTCTGATGTGGGGATTGCCTTGGGTTCTGGGACGGATGTCTCCATTGCCAGTGCCGATATTGTTCTCATGAGCAGTGAGTTGGAGAAGGTGCGCTTGGCGTCCGCGCTATCTCGTCGCACCCTGCGTACAATTAGACAGAATATAGCAATCTCAATCACTTACAATATCATCATGGTGCCTCTGGCTATGGCAGCTGTTGTGACGCCACTGGTGGCAGCGATCTCTATGCCAATCAGTTCCCTGCTGGTGATCGGCAATGCGGCGCGTATTAGAACGCTGTTTGCAGATGCTGCGAGTAGGCAGCAAGTGAATTAGTCTTGCGTTTTGAACGATTGTATTTTACTGTTTAAGTATCGTTTACAGATAGGTAAAAAACATGCTGCAAGCTAAACTTTCCAGTAAATTTCAGTTATCTATACCAAAGGCAATCCGTGAGCAACTACATTTACAGGCAGGTCAACAATTTACCCTGGTAGCAAGAGGAAACATCATTGAATTAATTCCTTTGCGAACTCTCGAAAATGCCAAGGGGATACTGTCACCCTGTGAATATGAGGACTCCTCGGAGTATCGAGATCGGCAGGAAAGGCCAGTCTAATGCTACTGGTCGATACTTGCGGGTGGATAGAATGGCTGACCAATGGAGCACTTAGCGATAAGTACGAGCCTTATTTTAAGCAAGTTGAGTCCATTATCGTTCCAACCTCTGTCCAGTTTGAACTCTACAAATGGGTAGTGCGGAAGAAAGGCACCCAGCAGGCATTGGAATCGGTTGCCTTAACTGAGCAGGCCAAAGTGATACCCCTGTCTACGCCTATTGCGCTATTTGCTGCTGATTTGTCAGCAATGCACAAGCTCTCTTTTGCCGATGCTATTATTTATGCTACCGCCCGGTTTCATGAGGCGGAGTTGGTTACCTCTGATAACCACTTTAAAGGCTTGCCTGAAGTGAATTATTTAGCAAATAGCCAGGTGCATATTAACTAATGGAAGTGATATACGGCTTGATCCCCGGCATGATTGTCATGGGCCTGCTGGCGGTGGCGGTGTTGTTTTGGGCCGTGCGCAGTGGTCAGTTTGATGATCTGGAAGGGGATGCACAACGGATCCTGATGGATGATGGTGATATGCCATTAAAAAAACCTTCCACAACTCCAGAGGCCGACGTCTCTGAACCCAACGACCTAAACAGGAGCACCGATATGTCACAAAGCATTAAAGGCAGCCAGACAGAGAAGAACCTGCTAACTGCATTTGCTGGTGAGTCTCAAGCCAGAAACCGGTATACCTATTTTGCTGGTGCCGCAAAAAAAGAGGGGCTGGTGCAGATTTCTCATATCTTTGAGGAGACAGCGAACCAGGAAAAAGAGCATGCCAAGCGCTTCTTCAACTTTCTTGAAGGGGGAGAGGTTGAGATTACTGAATCATTTCCAGCTGGGCAGATTGGAACAACGCTGGAGAATCTACGGGCAGCCGCTGCTGGTGAGGAGCATGAATGGGCAGAGATGTATCCAGCCTTTGCCAAAGTAGCAAGAGAGGAAGGCTTGGCACAGATTGCTGAGGCCTTTGAGGCTATTGCTATTGCTGAAAAGCAACATGGAAAGCGCTACCAGGCCCTTGCAGACAACCTTGAGGCAGGGAAGGTGTTCAAGCGCGCCGGGGCAGTGGTATGGCGCTGTAGAAATTGTGGTTATCTTCACGAGGCTGATATGGCCCCAGATCTTTGCCCTGCTTGCTTGCATCTCCAGGCGCATTTTGAGCTGCTGGGTGAAAACTGGTAGGTCTTCCCTCAACTTGTAGACGGAAACAATAGTGGAGTTCTGGATGCCATATGCGAGCGCCCTGGTGGTGGGGTTGCTCGGAGGTATTCACTGTGTGGGTATGTGTGGTGGCATTGTCAGTGCTTTAACCTTCGGGTTATCAGCGCAGAAACAAGGCCGTATTTTATCGGTACTTCCCTTTCAGGTGGCCTACAACCTTGGCCGCATCACCAGCTACACCCTTGCCGGGGCCATCATGGGAGGTTTGGGAATCCTGCTGGCCGAGTTGCTGCCTGTTTATCTAGCTCAGCGTGTCTTGCTGGGGTTTGCGGGCCTGTTCATGATTCTGCTGGGACTCTATCTGGCAGGCTGGTGGATGTTCCTTAGCAGGGTTGAATTGGCAGGCAACCTGCTATGGAAAAGTATTGAGCCTATCGGCAAAAGGTTATTACCAGTAGATTCGCCCGGTCAAGCGCTTAAAATAGGCCTGGTTTGGGGCTGGTTCCCATGTGGTCTTGTTTATAGCATGCTGGTTACTGCAATTGCTGCTGGTGGTGCCTTGCAGGGTGCTGGGGTGATGCTGGCTTTTGGCCTTGGTACCTTACCTAATCTGATGCTAATGGGAGTGTTGGCAGGCGCGGTAGCAAAAATGACCAGGTCTCCATTTATCAGGCAGATTGCTGGGGGCATGGTGATTTTGTTTGGCATTTTTACGCTTTGGCGGGTATATTGACGCGCTGATTTACGAGTAATTTAGTGTGAATTAAATTTCCTTACAAAACGTCCTGTTATTTCTCGCCCTATGTTCTATAATAAATTTGACAAATAGCATTAATCTGGTGTCTCTAGCAATACTCTTAAATCTTCAGGAACCATTCGTCCTCCATCATGATGTGTCATTTTAAGTCTATCCCCACAGCTTCCGGCGTGGCTCCATGCAGTGAAGTTGCCTGTGCAAATTGTGATTTCTTTGATGTCCTTGAAGTGATTGAGGGCAATGCTGATTGTCAATTTATTAACCCCATGCTGAAAAAGCGCCAGAAGATATCAAAAGGGGAGAGTCTGTTTAGAATTGGCCAGCCATTTTATGCGGCCTATGCGGTAAAATCAGGGACTTTTATGAGTTACCGACTGTTGGATAATGGGGAAGAGCAGGTACTACGGTTTTATTTACCAGGTGAAGTATTCGGTATGGATGCTATTGCATCTGATCAGTATGAATATGTTACAAAAGCACTGGAGCCAGGTTCAGTGTGCGAGCTGCATTTTGGCCAAATGGGGAAGGGCAGTGACAGTTACGTCGATCTCCAAAGCAGCTTGATTCGTGTTATGGGTTCCCAGATAGGCCAAGTGCAGCAGCAATCTTTGCTGGCATCCAGACCATCAGCTGATGAACGGGTTGCTGCATTCCTGCTTGATCTTTCAAGTCGCCTTAATAGGCGTCAAATAGAGCACTTAGATTTTCGTATGGCTATGTCGCGCCAGCAGATTGCCAGTTATCTTGGTATTGCAATCGAAACGGTGAGCCGAGTATTAAAGCGCTTCCAGCAACAAGGATTGTTGGAGGTGAGCGGGAAACGAGTCTCTCTGCTGGATGTTGATGGCCTTCAGGCTATTGCTCATATTCCTCTTAAAGTTTAAATCTTGAGCGGCCTTTGCTGGCCGCTCAAAGTTTATACTAATCCTCGACAGTAACCTCGGTAGGAGTGCACTCCCACAGGCCGTGCTTGGTGCAATATGACAAGGCGGTAAGACTCAGGTTTTCACCAGTTGGCACCAGATTAAAAGTGACTTCTGCATTTCCTTTTGCGCCATCACCGCCCATGGTGCCAGGGGGGAAACTTGCCTCTGCGACCAAGGTTTGGCCGTTATATAGCTGGATAGAACGGATGTAGTGGGTGCCATCATCAGGGTGAGGGTAAGCATTACCCATGGTAACTGTCACTGGAAACTTCTCCCCTTGTTTGGCAGTTGCCGCACAACTGATGAACGGTGAGTGACGATCTATATAGTCTTTCTTGGTCTCTTTAGTTACTTGATTGATGTCTTGATAGCGGGTAATTGTGGGCATGGTAGCCTCCTCAATGTAATGACAGTATAGCAACAATGGTGATTATATACTGGCACCGTATTTCTGTGATGTCAAGGTTAATATTCTAGGTGTTGCAAATGGAGATATGCTGGTATAATCCGCCGCCTCAGTGGGGCGAACTCCCTCGAAACTTGATAGTAACGCGCTGAGATGGGCTGGATTGGGCACTGTAATATCTCTGACGATGCAAAGTAGGCGGAGTTTGCAACCAACCCTCGCTACAAATTTTTTTGAAACCCCGAAATCGGGGTTTTTTTTCGAGTTTGATGTGGTGGGCCGTAGGCCCATTTTTTGTTTGTGCTTCTGGACGGTTGGCTATGCGTGGTGCGCCAGACAATTTGACTCAGCTGCTCAGGCAGGTTGTTGAGACAATGGGATATGAGTTGGCCGGTGTTGAGCTGGTGAACAGAAAAAAGAGTGGTGTGTTGTTGCGAATATATATTGATAACGACAACGGTATCACCTTGGACGATTGTACTGCTGTGAGCCATCAGGTGAGCGGGGTGCTGGATGTAGAGGATCCCATCAAGGCTAATTATGATCTTGAAGTCTCTTCACCTGGCTCAGATAGACCGTTGTTTTATAAGGAACATTTCGTGAGGTTTGCCGGTAAAAAGGTGCGCATAAAAATACGCACAATGTTGCATGGGCAGCGCCGGTTTGAAGGTGTATTAGCTGGTATGCAAGATGAAGACGTGGTACTTGATGTCGGTGGTGAAAAGGTAGATTTGCCGTATGATCAGATTGAGACTGTGCGGCTGGTACCGGAATTCTGATTAGGAATTGGAATAGATGAATAAAGAGATATTATTGGTTGTTGATGCCGTATCCAATGAAAAAGGTATCGGTAAAGATGTGATTTTCGATGCAATTGAGATTGCATTGGCTACGGCTACCCGCAAGAAACATGTAGATGATATTGATGTCAGGGTCGCAATAGATCGCGATGATGGCAGCTACGATACTTTTCGCCGCTGGAGCGTGATTGAAGCGTTGGATGAAGAAGAACCAGAAAATCTGGATGCCTTCATTCTACTGGAGGATGCACTGAAGGCAGATCCAGAAATTCAAGCTGGCGAATACATCGAAGAACCAATGGAGTCGATTGCATTTGGACGGATCTCTGCGCAGACAGCCAAACAGGTTATTGTGCAAAAGGTTCGTGAAGCTGAGCGGGCCATGATAGTTGAGGCATATCAAGAACGTAAAGGTGAGCTGGTTACTGGTGTTGTAAAGCGTGCTGAACGCGGGCAGATTCTGCTGGATCTTGGCGGCAATGCTGAGGCGCTGATTCCGAGGGAGGAGATGATACCTCGTGAATCAGTTAGAACCGGGGATAGGATCAGAGGGTACCTCTATGACATCCGCCCTGAACAGCGTGGCCCACAACTCTTTATCAGCCGTACCTGCCCAGAGCTACTGATAGAACTGTTTAAGCTTGAAGTTCCTGAGGTAGGCGAAGGCCTGATAGATATTAAAGGTGCTGCAAGGGATTCAGGCCTCAGAGCCAAGATTGCTGTGCGTGCCAATGATCAGCGCATTGACCCGGTTGGTGCTTGCGTAGGTATGCGTGGCTCCAGGGTGCAGGCTGTTTCAAATGAGCTGGGTGGTGAGCGGGTAGACATCATATTGTGGAATGATAATCCTGCTCAATTTGTCATTAATGCAATGTCACCAGCTGAGGTTGTATCCATCGTAGTCGATGAAGATTCCCACAGTATGGATGTTGCTGTGGATGAGGAACAGCTATCTCAGGCCATAGGCAGGGGCGGTCAGAACGTGCGTCTTGCCAGTGAGCTGACAGGCTGGGAACTTAATGTTATGACCGAGGAGCAGGCCGCAGATAAGAGTGATAACGAGGCTCGCTCCCTAGTTGAAAATTTCATGGAACAGTTGGATGTGGACGAGGAAGTGGCAGCCATCCTGGCACAGGAGGGATTCTCTACCATCGATGAAGTGGCTTATGTGCCACTGAGTGAGATGCTGGAAATTGAAGAGTTTGATCAGGCGATTGTAGATGAATTGCGTGGGCGGGCCAAAGAGGTGCTGTTGACGCAGGCAATTGCGAAAGAAGAGACCCTGTCAGATGCCGAGCCTGAAGCAGACTTGCTGGCCATGAAAGGAATGGACAAGGGCTTGGCCTATGAGCTGGCTGGACTCGGCATAAAGACTATGGAAGATCTGGCAGAACAAGCTATTGACGACATAATGGAAATTGATGATATGGATGAAGAACGTGCGGGAGAGTTGATTATGACCGCACGCGAGCCCTGGTTTGCCGACGAGCAGCAGGGATAAAGGGGATCTGGAGGTTCATCCAAAATGAGTGATGTAACGATAAGACAATTTGCCGATGATGTTGGTATCCCCGTAGACCGCCTGTTGGGGCAGTTGGGAGAAGCCGGCCTGGATAATAATGATCCTGATGCCAACATTTCAGAAGAAGAAAAGCTTAGCCTGTTAGCATATCTTAGGGACAGCCATGGCACAGACAGTACTGGTGAATCATCTGGTGGTGAGCCAAAAAAGATCACCCTTAAACGTAAAACGGTTAGCCAGTTGCGCCAACCTGTGCAAGGTGGTCGGACAACCGGGCGGGCAACAGCAGGTACCCGCGCCCGTGGTGGCAAAACCGTAAATGTTGAAGTGCGGCGCAAGCGCACATATGTAAAGCGCAGCTCCGTCTCAGAAACCGAATCTGAGCAACTTGACGCTGAGGCCGCAAAAACAGCATTAGCTGAGCAGGCCGAGGCAAGGCTACTGATAGAACAGGAAGCTGAAGCACGCAAAGCAGCTGAAGAGCTTAGGCGCAAGGAAGAAGCAGCAGTGAAGCAGGCTGCTGAAGATGCGCGTCTGCATGCTGCTGAGGAAGAAAAACGTAAGACTCAAGTCGTAGCACAAGAGGCAACTGCGGCAAAGGAAGAGAAGCAGGGGCGGAAGGCTGCTCCTCGCAAGCCAGAGTCACACGTCGCTGAGAAGAAACCCAAGGATAAGAGTAAGGATCGGGGTAAAGAAGGTTCTGCACGCAGGCGTGAAGAGTTGCATGTTGCGAAGGATAAGCAGGGGCGACGTAAAAAGAAAAAACCAACCAGACAACCTGCGGCACGTCACGGTGCTCAGCAGGATGCAGAACATGGTTTTAACAAACCAACCGCGCCGGTTGTACACGAAGTCGAAGTTCCTGAGAACATTTCTGTTGGTGAGCTGGCTCAGAAAATGTCTATCAAGGCAGCTGAGGTCATCAAGACCATTATGAAAATGGGTTCCATGGTAACTATCAATCAGGTTCTCGATCATGATACTGCGATGCTGGTGGTTGAAGAAATGGGCCACAAGGCTGTTATAGCCAAAGAAGAGAGTGTTGAACTTGAGCTGATCGCTCAGGCTGAAGAGACAGGAGAAAAGACATCTCGTGCTCCTGTCGTGACCATTATGGGTCACGTTGACCACGGAAAAACCTCGCTGTTGGACTACATTCGTTCGACGCAGGTGGCGGATGGTGAAGCTGGAGGTATTACCCAGCACATCGGTGCCTACAGTGTGAGCACCGATAAAGGCATGCTTACCTTTCTGGATACACCCGGACATGCGGCATTCAGTGCCATGCGTGCCCGTGGCGCCAAGGTTACCGACATCATCGTGCTGGTAGTGGCGGCAGATGATGGTGTTATGCCGCAGACTAAGGAGGCCATCCAGCACGCTAAGGCTGCTGAGGTTCCGTTGGTGGTGGCGGTAAACAAAATGGATAAGCCTGAAGCCAACTCTGATCGAGTCATGCAGGAGCTGTCTCAAGAGGAGATTATCCCCGAGGATTGGGGCGGCGATACAATGTTTATTCCAGTCTCTGCTATATCTGGAGAAGGCATCGGTGACCTGCTGGACGCCTTAATATTACAGGCCGAGGTGTTAGAGCTTGAGGCAGTTGTAGATGGCCCTGCTCGTGGTGTAATTGTGGAATCCAGACTTGACCGTGGGCGCGGTCCGGTAGCCACTGTCCTGATTCAGTCAGGCACACTCAAGCGTGGTGATATCCTGGCTAGTGGTCAAGAGTTTGGTCGGGTTCGAGCCATGTTCGATGAGAGTGGCAAACCTATGGAATCTGCTGGGCCATCCATTCCGGTAGAGGTTCTGGGGCTTTCCGGTGTACCTAATGCGGGTGATGACACTATGGCCGTGCCGGATGAGCGCAAGGCTCGTGAGATTACTGTTGCGCGCCAGGATAAGTTGCGTGACAGCCGCCTGGCTGACCAGAAGGCAGCCAAGTTGGATGAGGTTTTTTCCCAAATGTCACAGGGCGAAGTGAACTACGTTAACCTGATTGTGAAAGCTGATGTGCAAGGCAGCGTTGAAGCCCTTAAAGATGCACTGACTAAAATCAGCGCAGACAATATCAAGGTTAAGGTAGTGGCTTCTGGTGTCGGCGGCATCAATGAATCTGATGCCAACCTGGCTGTTACCTCCAATGCCATCATAATCGGCTTTAATGTTCGTGCTGATGCTACAGCCCGTAAGGTGGTCGAAGATAAAGAGTTGGATCTACGTTATTACAGCATCATCTATGAAGTTATAGATGATGTGAAGAGCGCCATTTCAGGTATGCTGTCACCAGAAATACGCGAAGAAATTATTGGTTTAGCCCAGGTGCGGGATGTGTTCCGTTCCTCTAAACTGGGGGCGATTGCCGGTTGTATGGTGATTGAGGGAATGGTTAAACGAAATAGCCCAATCCGTGTACTGCGTGACAATGTTGTGATCTATGAAGGGTCTCTGGAGTCCTTGCGTCGCTTCAAGGAGAGTGTTGCTGAGGTCAAAAATGGCACTGAGTGTGGTATTGGCGTCAAGAATTACAACGATGTAAAACCTGGCGATCAGATTGAAATTTTCGAGCATATAGAAGTAGCACGCGAGCTGTAACGAATAATGGCTCGTGAATTTGGCAGAACTGAGCGTGTAGGCTCGCAGATGCAACGTGAGCTATCGACTCTGGTGCGTGATGACCTTAAAGATCCACGCCTGGGTATGATTACTATTCAGGAAGTTAGGGTGACGCGTGATTTCTCTCATGCCAAGGTTTTCTTCACGGCCATGACTGGAGATGCTGATAAGGTGGTTGTCGCTCGTGTCATGAATGATAGTGCTGCGTTTTTACGTCACGAACTTGGTCATCGGATGAAGCTTAGAACGGTTCCGCAGCTGAAATTTGTATATGATGATTCTATCGAGCATGGCTCCAGGCTCTCAGCGATGATTGATGAGGCGGTAGAGCTGGATCAGACGAAGCACCAGGAAGAGTAATTGGGACGTCAGAAACAACGTGGACGTAATGTACAGGGTATCCTGTTATTGGATAAGCCTCTAGGCATTACCTCCAATGCTGCATTGCAGCAGGTCAAACGGATCTTTCGTGCGCGCAAAGCAGGCCATACCGGTAGCCTGGATCCCTTGGCTAATGGCTTGCTGCCAATCTGTTTTGGGTCAGCTACTAAGATCTCAGCCTATTTATTAGATGCGAATAAGCATTACCGGGTAAAGGTCAAACTTGGCATCACTACCACAACAGCTGATGCAGAAGGGGAAGTGCTGGAGACGCGCCCTGTAGAAGGTGTTACAGAACCGGATGTTCGTAAGGTGCTAGAGGGTTTTCTGGGTGAGATCCAGCAGCTTCCGCCTATGTATTCTGCCCTAAAGCATAATGGCGAGCGGCTATATAAGCTTGCGCGCCAGGGTATTGAAGTGGAGCGTGAACCCCGTGGTGTGACCATCTATGCATTAGAATTATTGTCTTATGATCTGTTGGAAATCGAGCTGGATGTTTCATGCTCCAAGGGAACGTACATTCGAACCTTAGCCGAAGATGTGGGAGAGGCTCTGGGCTGTGGTGCACATGTATCAGCCTTGCGCAGAACAGGTGTAGGCCCATTCGGTATGGACGGCATGGTTGATGCGGCGACAATTGAGGCAACTGCGGAGCTTGGTCTGGATGCGTTGGATCAGCTGCTGCTGCCGGTTGATAGTGCAGTGTCTGATTGGCCAGAGGTTCGTGTGTCTGATGATGCGGCCTATTATCTGCGCCAAGGACAAGCTGTTCAGGTGCCAAAAGCACCCACCGAGGGCTGGGTTAGGCTCTATGCTGGGGAAGGCGTTTTCCTCGGTGTTGGCCAGATCCAGGATGATGGTAAGGTAGCCACAAAGAGATTGATATAATTTATAACTTTACCTGTCGCCCTGAACTCATTGTTGGGGAGGCTTTAGGCCGCTGAAGGCCATTTACCTTAAACTGAGGAATATTTTTCATGACAATGAGCGCAGAAGAAAAAGGTGCAATCGTTAAAGAGTACCAACGTGGTGAGGGCGACACAGGTTCGCCTGAGGTTCAGGTTGCATTACTGACAAACCGTATCAATCAGTTGACTGGGCATTTTGCTGATCATAAGCATGATCATCACTCTCGCCGTGGTCTAGTGCGCATGGTTAATTCCCGGCGCAAGCTGTTGGATTATCTCAAGGGAAAGGACGTTGAACGTTATCGTTCACTGATCTCCCGTCTTGGCCTGCGTCGTTAATCGGCCATCTTACTGAGGATCATAAAGTGACCCAGATTAAAAAAGAATTTCAATTCGGCGCTCATACCGTCACCCTGGAAACCGGTGAAGTTGCTCGTCAGGCAGACGGTGCTGTTATCGTCGATGTAGATGGCACCACAGTGCTGGTTACAGCGGTTGGAAAAAAGACTGCCCAGCCGGGACGCGATTTTTTCCCATTAACAATTAACTACCAAGAGCGTGTCTATGCGGCTGGCAAGATTCCAGGCGGGTTTTTTAGGCGTGAAGGGCGTCCTACCGAGAAAGATACCCTTACCAGCCGTCTGATCGACCGCCCATTGCGCCCGCTGTTTCCAAAGGGCTTTCTCAACGAAGTGCAGGTTGTGGCTACGGTGGTCTCTCTGAATAAAGAGATCGACCCTGATATCCCTGCGCTGATTGGTGCCTCTGCTGCCCTGGCTATCTCAGGTATGCCGTTTAATGGCCCTATTGGTGCTGCTCGTGTTGGCTATAAGGATGGTCAGTATCTGCTGAACCCTTCCCGCTCTGAGCTGGCTGAGTCTGTTTTGGACCTGGTAGTTGCCGGTACAGAAGGTGCTGTATTAATGGTGGAGTCAGAGGCCGATCAACTCTCAGAAGAGGTGATGTTGGGTGCTGTATTGTTCGGCCATGAACAGATGCAGGTTGCTATTCAGACCATCAATGAGTTGGCCCAGGAGGTTGGCACTCCAGCTTGGGATTGGACTGCTCCTGAAAAGGATGCATCCATTACTAGCAAGGTTGCCGATGCCTGTGGTGCTGATGTCACCAATGCCTACACCGTCGCTGATAAGATGGCCCGCCAGGACCGCCTTAGTGATATTCGCAAAGCTGTTGTTTCTCAGTTGTGTGGTGAAGGCGATGACACCCTGCCTGAAGAGGAGGTTCGTGGTGCTATCTCTGCGCTGGAGAAGAGTACCGTGCGCAGCCGTATCCTGGCAGGTGAGCCACGTATTGATGGTCGTGATACCAGAACCGTGCGTCCGATCTATGTACGTACCAGCACCCTGGATCGCACCCATGGCTCCGCCCTGTTCACCCGTGGTGAGACTCAGGCCCTGGTTGTCACCACCCTTGGTACCGAGCGTGACTCACAGATCATTGACGCCCTGGAAGGTGACTACCGTGAGCACTTTATGCTGCACTACAACTTCCCTCCCTATTGCGTAGGTGAGACCGGTTTCATGAGTGGCCCCAAGCGCCGCGAGATTGGCCATGGTCGTCTGGCTAAGCGTGGCATTCAGGCGGTTATGCCGGATATGGATGAATTCCCTTACTCCATTCGAGTGGTGTCTGAGATTACCGAGTCCAACGGCTCCAGCTCCATGGCCAGTGTTTGTGGCACCAGTCTCTCCTTGATGGATGCCGGTGTACCGATCAAGGCACCAGTAGCTGGTGTTGCCATGGGCCTGATCAAGGAAGAAGATGCCTTCGCTGTACTGACCGACATCCTCGGTGATGAGGATCACCTCGGTGATATGGACTTCAAGGTAGCAGGTACCACCGATGGGATTACCGCTTTGCAGATGGACATCAAGATCGAGGGTATAACCCGCGAGATTATGGAAGCTGCACTTGGCCAGGCAAAAGATGGCCGCATGTATATCCTTGAAGAGATGAGCAAGAACATCAGCAGCCACCGTGAAGAGATGTCTGAGTACGCACCTCGCATTATTACTATCAAGATTAACCCGGACAAGATCCGCGACATTATCGGCAAGGGTGGTGTCACCATTCGCAGCATTACCGAGGAGACTGGTGCTACCATTGATGTAAATGATGATGGTGTAGTTAAGGTATTCTCCGTGGACAAGTCTGCTGGAGAAGAGGCCAAGAAACGCATTGAGCTGATTACGGCTGATGTAGAGGTTGATACCATCTATGACGGCAAGGTCGCTCGACTGATGGACTTTGGTGCCTTTGTTACTATCCTGCCGGGTAAGGATGGCCTGGTACATATATCCCAGATCTGCGAAGAGCGGGTCGAGAAGGTCAGCGACAAGCTGTCAGAAGGGGATAAGGTAAAGGTAAAGGTTCTGGAAGTTGATAAACAGGGCCGGATTCGCCTTAGCATGAAAGGGGTTGAGCAGGACTGATCTGCTTGCGAAATGTGGTGTAAAAAAGGGGCCTTTATGGCCCCTTTTTTACTGTAATGTGACTATGGTTACGTGACTGGTAGGCGGCATTGGTGCTGACCTTTTGCTATACAGGCATCAAATTATTTGAATAGTGTGCAGGGGGGAAAGAGACTAAGCTAATAAATAATGAAAACCTCACCACTTCAGCTCTATGACCGGCTGGTTCTTGGAAGACCTGGTTTAACGTTATTACTGGTTCTGTTGGTTACCGGTTTTTTTAGCTGGTTTATCCAGGACTTCAAGCTTGATATTTCTGCCGATGCACTGGTACTGGAAAACGATAAGGATCTACGCTATTACCGCTCAATTAGTGCGCGTTATGGCTCTGATGACTACCTGGTTATCACCTATACGCCCAATGCAGGATTGTTTAACCCCCAAACCCTGGATGATCTGCAAAGACTTCGCGACAGTCTGGTTGACATTGAGCGGGTGGAGTCAGTCATTAGCATCCTTGATGTGCCTCTCATCAGCAGCCCGCCGATGGATCTGTCAGAGCTACAGGAAGGCATTCGCACTCTAAGAGATCCCAATACAGATTTTGAGCTGGCCAAAAAAGAGCTGCGTGAAAGCCCACTTTACCGCAATCGGCTGGTGAGTACATCTCAGGCTGGGCTTTCCGTTCAAATCGCGGTTGGAGTTAACTCCTGATGCTGGCGTGAGTGTTATTCAGATGAGAAATCTAGATGCAGCACTTGGTATTGAGCCTGCTGAATTGGTACGGGTGGATGAGATGCCTTTACCAAAACACCTGGTTCGTGAGGGAGATATCATCTTCCGCAGCCGTGCTGTAAAGAGCTTTGACGGAACCTTGATTGATTTTGAGCCTAATAATGTAATTGTTGCATCACCACTGATTGTTATTACCCCCCAGCAAAACAAAGTGTTGCCAGCCTATCTTAATTGGTTTATTAATCAACATATTACGCAGAGTCATTTCCAAAACCATGCCAAAGGTACGGCGGTGCGTATGGTTGGGAAAAAAGCTTTAGAAGCGTTGCTGGTCAAGCTGCCTTCGTTGGGGCAGCAAGCAGCCATTGTTAAGTTAGTGTCCCTCGCGGCAGAAGAGCAGAGATTACTCCGAGTGTTAGGTAAAAAGCGCAAGCAATATATGGAAGATATTTTGATGCAAATGGCATCAAAGCCCCAGCGGTGATTGCTGCTGGGTTAAGGTGGTACCCAGAGTGCGCAAACACCCTGGGTACCGAGTCTCAATTAAGAAACTCTTAGGAGAGTTCATTATGAGTATTAAAATCGGTAATTACAACTTTGAGGGGCCATTTACTTCGGTCAATCAGCTTAAAAAGCAGTCTGGTGTCTACGTGGTTTTAGGTAGAAACTCCTCAGCTGAACGGTGGAATGTCTTGGATGTAGGGGAATCTGAAAATGTTCATGACCGGGTGGAAAATCATGACCGTGCAGATTGCTGGAAAAAACAAGGCTATTCATCAATCGCGGTAGCGGCATATTACTGCAATGAGCAACAACGGATGCGGATTGAAAAAGAGCTTAGGAAGCAATTTAATCCGCCATGTGGTAAACGATAGGCATAACTGCAAGGGCGGGGTGTATCCCCGCCCATTGTATGCAGAAAATAACTAAAGAATTGTTCGACGTACAAAAACAGGAATCGTAATGACAAAAATCAGCCAACAAGACATCAATGCTGCCGCCTGGGCAGCCTGTAATACCTTTAGGGGTGTGATTGATGGTGCGCAATATAAAGATTACATCCTGGTGATGTTGTTCGTTAAATACATCTCTGATGTCTGGCAACACCATTACGATGAATATCATAAACAATTCAAAGGAAATGAAAAACGCATTCAACGCAAGCTAGACCGTGAGCGCTTTATGTTGCCAGAAGTAGTAATCACTGATCCGAATGATAAAAAAGAGAAAGAGTTGGATCGGTTTCGTGCATCTTTTCACAGTCTCTATGAGCGTCGTAGTGAACCCAATATTGGAGAACTAATCAACGAGACCATGGAGGCCATTGAAGAGGCTAACAAAGTAAAACTTGAAGGAGTATTCCGCAATATCGATTTCAATAGTGAGCCCAATCTGGGGCGAACCAAAGACCGCAATCGCCGTCTGAAACACTTGCTGGAAGATTTCAATAAACCTCAGCTTGATATGCGTCCAGGCCGTGTCTCAGAAGATGTCATCGGTAACACCTATATCTATCTCATTGAACGCTTTGCCACCGATGCCGGTAAAAAGGCCGGTGAGTTCTACACTCCCCACCAGGTATCAGAGCTGGTTGCCAAGCTGGCTAAACCCAAAGCAGGAGATCGTATCTGCGACCCTTCATGTGGCTCCGCAGGGCTGCTGATTGAAGCGGCGCGTGTGGTTGGGGGCAGAAACTTTGCCCTGTTTGGTGAAGAGGTCAACGGTAGTACCTGGGCCTTGGCCCGCATGAATATGTTTCTGCATAGTGCTGATGCGGCTCGCATTGAATGGTGCAATACCCTTACCAGTCCTGCCCTGGTGGAAAATGACCGCCTGATGAAATTTGATGTAGTTGTTGCCAACCCACCATTCTCACTCGACAAATGGGGAGCTGATGATCTGCAACAGGATCAATACAACCGCTTCTGGCGGGGGCTGCCACCCAAAAGCAAAGGTGATTGGGCCTTTATCTCCAACATGATCGAACGTGCGGTGGAAAAGCAGGGCCGAGTGTCAGTAGTGGTACCCCATGGTGTACTGTTTCGTGGTGCTGCCGAAGGCCGCATTCGCCAAAAAATGATTGAGGACAATTTGCTCGATGCTGTTATCGGCCTGCCTGGCAATCTCTTCCCCACCACCTCAATCCCGGTAGCCATACTGATCTTTGACCGCTCCCGTGAAAAGGGCGGCACCAAATTCCGTCGTAAACAGGTGCTGTTTGTGGATGCCAGCCGTGATTACCAGCCCGGAAAGAACATGAATATGCTCACACCGGAGCAGATCGGCAAAATTGTAAAGACGGTAAAAAAGCGCAAGCCGATGGAGAAATATGCTTATCTTGCCAGCTTTAATGAGATCAAAGAGAACGACTTTAACCTCAATATTCCCCGCTATGTCGATACCTTTGAGGAAGAGGAACCCATCGATATTGATGCCGTGCAGCAGGAAATTGACCAACTGGAAAAAGAGCTGGCTGCGGTGCGGAGGAAGATGAAGAAAAAATTGGGGGAGATTGTACGGTGAGCAAAAAGACCCCATCAATAGTTCGTTCATCTGCCGCTGAATATCTGACGTTTGTCGCGGCTGGAGGCAGTTCGGAAACCGCTGTGGAAATGCGCTATGAGAACGAGAATATCTGGTTGACACAAAAAATGATGGCAACCCTCTATGATGTATCGGTATCTGCCATCAATCAGCACCTGAAACGCATTTTTGCCGACAATGAGTTGGAACGCGAGGCAACTATTAAGAAATACTTAATAGTTCAAGCCGAAGGCAACAGGCAAGTGCGACGTGAAGTGGAGCACTATAATCTACAGGCGATTATTGCCGTTGGCTTCAAAATAGAAAACGAACGCGCCGTGCAATTCCGTAAGTGGGCGAATCAAATCGTGAAGGACTATACGATTCAAGGTTGGACGATGGATGTTGAGCGCCTCAAACAGGGTGGAAGCATCCTGGCCGATGAATACTTTGAACGCCAACTTGAAAAGATTCGGGAAATCCGGCTTTCTGAGCGCAAGTTCTATCAGAAAATCACGGATATATATGCGACATCACTGGACTATGATCCATCGGCAACGGCAACAAAACGCTTTTTTGCTGCCATACAAAACAAGATGCACTATGCCATTCATGGCAATACGGCAGCGGAAATCATTGTGGATCGGGCAGATCACAAGGAAGAAAACATGGGCTTAACCAGCTGGGATGGTGCGCCCAAAGGGAAAATTCACAAATACGATGTATCCGTAGCCAAAAACTATCTCTCTGGATTTGAGCTTGAGCAAATGCAGCGGATTGTTTCAGCGTATCTTGATATGGCGGAACTCCAGGCCATGCGTCGCATTCCCATGACCATGGCAGACTGGGAAGAACGCTTGAGTGGTTTTCTAAAACTTTGGGATAGGGAAATTCTTCAGGATGCGGGTAAAGTTACCGCCGAAATTGCCAAAAACCGCGCCGAAAGTGAGTTCGAGAAATACCGGCTTGTTCAGGATCGGTTGTTCGAGTCGGATTTTGATCGGGTGGTGAAGGAGCTTGAGCAAAAGAAAACAGAAGTGGATGACCAGGAGTCTTATCAATGAGCAAGGAAATCACACAACATCACCAGATCTTTGAAAACCTGAAACAGACGCAGGATGATGGGATGGAATTCCGTAAAAAAACTGGTCAGCGGGAAATAGACCATTTTTCCCAAGTGGCGAAAATGGTTCGAATTGGCTTGGGAGTACTTAGTGACATTGGAGTTAAGGCACGTATTGCTATTTCTGATCTGACTAAATTGGCAACTTGTAAGCATTACTTACAAGTTCAGAAGGCTAGGGCAGGATATGTGCGGCATGAGTGTGAGTGGTATGGGGTTAGGTGGTGGGAGTATAAGGAGATAGCGAGGGAGGTGTTGGGGCTGTGAGGCGGTTATCGAAGGAGGAAGGAGGATTTAGAAAACTAGGTACGAAACAAAAATTTTATTCTGGTGAAGTACCAAGTGATTCTATTTTAGAAAAATGAGATGTTCTAATTGCAATGACAGAACAGGCTCCGGGTTTGCTTGGGAGCACTATTTTTATTCCTGAAAAGAGCAGATATTTGCACAATCAACGGCTTGGGCTTTTGCAGATCAAAAACCCAAAGGTAAAAAAAGAGTTTTTATATCATGTATTTAATTCGCGCATCATAAGAAAGCCAATTAGTGAAACATCTGCT
>UOFX01000021.1_pt1 | contig 37212 bp, 36 predicted proteins | sample 1989101 | NCBI WGS metagenome assembly UOFX01 (sample SAMEA4712195, study PRJEB27164) | hydrothermal vent metagenome | biome: marine basaltic hydrothermal vent biome; feature: marine hydrothermal vent; material: mineral | place: Pacific Ocean | collected 2011-06-14/2011-07-23 | depth 1719 m
AAATTCACGAAATACGGTAAACTCTTTTAAAGGCACAAGCTGTAAGTTCAGTCATTTACCAGAGTTTCCTGCGTTTATAACCAATCGCTACAGCCGACAATTTACAACGCATTTCGTTTGGCTACGCCAAGCCTCATCCGCTGTAAATCGCTGCTAAGCTTGGCCGTTATACGTTAAGGAAAATTAAATGCCAGCAGATAGAGAAGACATAGATCCAGCAATAGAATCCACTGGTGACAAAGTCCATAGGGTGGTAAGAGCAGGGTTAGGGTTGATGCCAGTTGGTAGTGGAACAGCAGTTGAAATATTCAACAGCTTAGTGACTCCACCGCTCGAAAAAAGAAAGAATAAATGGATGATTGAGGTCACAGAGTCTTTGCAAGCTCTTGAAGAAAAGAGCGAGCTTAATATTTCTGAAGTATTTGAAAATGAGGAGTTTCTAAGCACATTAATTGAGGCAAGCTCTGCGGCCTTGAAAACACACGAAAATGAAAAGTTAAGTGCACTTAGGTCTGCTGTAATAAATTCAGCTACAGGTGATGCCCCTGAATTCTCAAAAAGAGAATTATATCTTCGCTACATATCGGAACTAACTGTATGGCACATAAAGCTGTTGAATTTATTTAATGACCCAGCAGAGTGGGGTGCGAGAAACAATGTTCAGTTTCCATCGTTATACTCCGGTGGAAGAAGTCACATACTATTGAAAGCGTATCCTGAGTTAAACAACGAAAGAGATTTTTATGACCAAGTGTGGAAAGACCTCTATTCAAGAGGTCTGGTAAATACGGATTCTCTGCATGGCATGATGACAGGAGATGGTTTAATGCAGGCTTGCACTACAGAAAGCGGCCAAATTTTTATCGGGTTTATTACAACCCAGGAGGAAGAAAACGTATAACAAAAGCAATTGAGAGGGACAAACCTCCGCAGTGCTTTTTTTGTGCTGGAAGAGCTAGCACAAAAAAATCCTCACTACGGTTTGCCCCTCATTGCTGGCGTTGGGGTGTCTCACACTCGTATAATGAGGTTATAGCTTAAGGTTTTTTTGATTTATCGGAAAATCGAAACTGCTTGCTACCGTAGAGGTTTTCCGGTTAGTCTTCCCGTAAAGTCGGAGGCCAAAAAAGAATTTGCCTGCAGTTTCAAACAGCAGGACAAATGGTAGTAATTTGCCTGGTTGCAATTTTGAAGCGTGAACCTGGCTCTCCAAAAATGGCCGAGGCGAATCGAAACAGTTTGCCACTGAGGGAGTTTTTCAGCTTGCCTGCTCGGAAAGTTGGAGCTTGTACTGTTTCATCGTGAATGAAATAAGCCTGGTTTGCAACTTCCACGATGCAACAGTACAAGAGGCGGCGGGGAAAACAGAGGCAACCTGAATGTGTTGCAAATTTACGAGGCGGTGAGTTTTTTCCACACCTCAAAAACCGGGTTACCGCAACACTGAGGAAAAGGGACATCCCCGTGTTGCGTAAACCAAAACACTCTGCCCGGAAAATTTCGGTGGCTTGTGTTTGGTTGCCATTAAGGAACTTGGGATGTCCCAACAATCTAATTAACTCAGACCTGCTAATGGCGGTGTTGAATCGAAGTTTCGCGGCTTTGTTGTGAGTTTTATGTTTAACATAGTCCGTGGCTATAAACCGCAGGCAGGTTATCAGGGCCGTTGAGGCTGTAGAAAAACCCTATTTTCTGGTAAAATATATGGAGTTTGATAGCAATTAGAAGGATGAAGAAATGGCGCGATTTATTAATACCAACTACGATCAAACGAAAATGATCCCTGTATCATTTGATCGGCAGATACTGCCAGGTTCTTTTGAATTTACCCTCTCGCAAATCATTGACCATCATATTGATCTTTCCCCATTTGAAGCACGTTTTATCAATAGTGATAATGGTCGCCCAGGATACAATCCGTCAATACTCTTAAAGATAGTCATACTGGCCTACTCAAAAGGCATTATTACCAGTCGTAAAATTGAAAGGAATAAACCCAGACACCCATTATTTGAGTTATTTATAACCCATTGTAATCACGAGTATTATTCTTGATTTAAATGATGGCTGTCCAGGTTTGTCCGGTTTGTCCAATTCCATTGGACTTTGTTGGAAGAAGTATAAACATATCGTTAATAACGGCTAATTTAAGGCTAATAAACAGCTTGATTTACGGCCAGTTATCGGCTAATTTAAGGCTATGATATGGAGTCCTCAATATACTATCAGCAATAAACTTCTGCTAACTATTCGTGAGATTGGGGAATCTATTGGTGAGATTAAAGCGCAGAATCTTACGCATGCCACTTTGGCAAAACTGGAGTTAAATGCCAGAGAGCTATCCTCTTATGCCTCAACCAGTATAGAAGGCAATCCATTGCCGCTTACCGATGTGAAACGCTTGCTAAAGAGTCGTAAAGAAAGCATTCGTGATACTGAACGTGAAGTTCTCAATTACAACAACACCTTGCAAACGCTATACAAATCCGTCAGTCAGGATCGTTTCAAGCTGAGCGTCAAAACACTGGAGCATGTTCAAGGGCTAGTGGTAAATGGTTTGATGGATAATCTTTCTCATTGTGGAGCATTGCGACAAGATCCCGTTATTATCCGTAATCCACACAAAATAGATGAAGTTGTCTTCATTCCACCAGACGCAAAAGATGTGCGACAACTTACAAAAGAACTCATGGATTTTGTGAATGAAAATGTTGGAAAAATTGATCCTGTCATTCTTGCGGGTGTTTTCCATCGTCAGAACGTTATTATCCATCCCTTTATTGATGGTAATGGCCGAACAACAAGGCTGCTAACAACAGCTATATTAGGTAAGACTGGACTTGATCTGTTCGAGATATTTAGTTTTGAGGATTACTACAACCGTAATATCACTCGCTATTTTAAAGCGGTTGGTCTTGAAGGCGATTATTACGATTTGAAAGAGAAAATCGATTTTTCTGCATGGCTGGAATATTTTGCAGAAGGCATACTTGATGAACTTCGTCGCATCATAAAAATATTGCCAGAACAATTAAACACTAAGCCAAGATTAGAACCTAACCACCAGCAAATACTGGATTATATTCACGAGCGAGGCAGCATTACGCAGCGTGAATATGGTGCTATCTCTGATCGTAGTTTAGCGTCACGAAAACTAGATTTTGAAAAACTAGTGCAATTGAATTTGATAGAATCTAAAGGTATTGGGCGAGGCACTTATTACGTGCTTGTATCATCTTGACTAGGTCAATGCTTTAGTCACAAAATTCAAATTGCCCTGAATAGCCAAACGTCCGGCCCCAGTAGCCTGGGTTGAGTGGTAACGAAACCCGGGGTAGGTTGGCGCATATTCCCCCAGGTTTCACTGCGTTCAACCCAGGCTACGTACTGAGGAACGAAGCCCAACCTACTATTCAATACTTCTTTAGAATTGTGCTGAATACGAATCATGAACCACAAAAAAATCAAAGTTAACCTGACCAAGCAGTCCTTGAAGCTGTTTGAGGGGGATGCAGTCATACACAGCTACCCAATTTCCAGTGCCTTTAATGGCCCTGGAGAAGAGATTGGCAGCGGATGCACGCCACGGGGAGAGCACCGGGTTCGAATCAAGATTGGGGCAGGGCAACCAGAGAACTCGGTCTTTGTAGGTCGGCGGCTCACGGGTGAGATATATTCACCCAGTTTGGGAGCGGCCCAGCCTGAACGGGATTGGATTTTGTGTCGGATTTTATGGCTTACCGGAACGGAATCAGGTCGAAATCGGGGTGGGCGATTGGATACTCTGCGGCGCTACATCTATATTCACGGGTGTCCTGACACAGCGCCTATGGGTAAGCCTCTCTCCCACGGATGCATCCGTATGCGAAACCAGGACTTGGTGGAGCTGTTTGATTTGGTTGATGCGGGTGTGATGGTGGATATTCATGAGATATAACGGGAAACTATTTGTTTAACCTACTAATATCCCGTTTGCTTAGCACCGTAGTGGTGGTTGTCGGTGTGATTTGCATCGTCTTTCTGCTCATCCACATGGTGCCTGGTGACCCGGTGGAGGTAATGCTTGGGGAGTCGGCCCGTCCCGCTGATCGGGAGGCGTTGCGCACTGCTTTGGGATTGAACCAGCCCCTTGCCACTCAGCTTGTTCAATATTTCGGTGGCCTGCTGCGGCTGGATCTAGGTACCTCTCTTATCTCTCAACGGCCTATTGCCGATATCCTTGCCGAACGTCTGCCAGCCACCTTGGAGCTGGCAGCAGTCTCTCTCTTGCTTGCGGTATTGATTGCCCTACCGCTGGGAGTGATGGCTGCTGTACATAAGGGTCGGGGATGGGATGCAGGGGCGATGAGTTTTTCCCTGCTGGGGGTGTCTATCCCTAACTTCTGGATGGGGCCGATGCTGATCCTGGTGTTTTCATTCTGGCTGGGTTGGACCCCGGTCAGCGGCCGTGAGGGGGCGGGTAGCTTCATCCTGCCTGCAATCACCCTGGGCACAGCCTTGGCTGCTATCCTGGCGCGTATGGTGCGCAGCAGTCTGCTGGAGGTGTTAAATGAGGACTATGTCCGCACCGCCCGAGCTAAAGGGCTATCTGAGGGGGCAGTAATCTGGCGGCATGCCCTGCGTAATGCCTGGTTGCCGGTGATAACCCTGCTTGGACTACAGCTTGGTGCTCTGTTGGGTGGGGCGGTAATTACTGAGACTGTCTTCTCCTGGCCTGGTATCGGCTCCTTGCTGGTGGAATCGATCCAGAAGCGTGATTACCCGGTAGTGCAGGGGTGTGTGCTGGTGATTAGCCTGGCCTATGTGTTGGTGAATACCGTAACTGATCTGGTCTATGCCTGGGTTGACCCACGTATCCGGTTCTCATGATGAAACTATATATACCAGTGGCCGTGCTGTTGCTGTGGTGTCTGATGGCGCTGTTTGGCCCCTTGTTACCACTTGATCCAAACCGCATTGATTTACCTAATATACTCGCTGCCCCAGGTAAGGAATACCTATTAGGCAGCGATGATCTGGGCCGCTCTATCCTGGATCGTTTGATCATGGGCGCACGTACATCTTTTGTAGTGGCGATGGGTGTTGTGTTTATTTCAAGCCTGGTTGGAATCCTGGCTGGGGCCTTTGCCGCTTATGCCGGGGGCTGGGTTGATCTGTTATTGGTACGCATAATCGATGTCTTTATGGCCTTCCCCGGCATCCTGTTAGCCATCGCGCTGGCTGGTGTTATGGGGCCGGGTATTGATAATGTCATTATTGCTCTGTCAGTAGTTGGCTGGGTGGGGTATGCACGTCTGGCTCGTGCCCAGGTGCTTTCCTTTAAGCACCGTGACCATGTGTCTGCTGCCATTGCTTTGGGAACCGGCCATGTACATATTGTCACTCGTCATCTGCTGCCGCTTATTGCTGCGCCGTTGATCATAGAGGCAACCTTCGGTATTGCCGGTATTGTAATTGCCGAGGCTGGCCTATCGTATCTTGGCTTGGGTGTGCAGCCGCCAGCAGCCTCATGGGGTAGCATGATCCGCGATGGAACCCGCTATATGCTGGTGGCACCGCACATGGTGCTGGCACCGGGGATGGCTATCTTGCTGGTGGTGCTGGCGGTTAACCTATTGGGAGACCGCCTGCGTGATTGGATGGATGTGCGTAGTTAGAAACATTTAGGAGGCCCTGATTAAAGCCATCCATGGCTTTATCAGAGTACGCCAACAGAAAATTGGTACAAACCGTGATTTTCTATTGCCGCAGAAACTCTAATTCAATTTAGAGTTTCCCTGACTACTGTACAAAAAAACTGGTAAAAAACAGCTCGTCGATACTGGTCTTGCCGGTTAGGTCTTTCATTACTTCCTGAGCCGATGCAAGTGCCGTTTGCCGGAATGCCTCTTTGCCAGCCGGTGTTTTAAGTGATGAGCCTGTTTGCTCAGAGAGCAGTAAAATCAGTTCGTGGCGGATGGCAGCGCCATGCAGCTTTAGGTCCTCAAGCTGCTCCTCATCTCTGGTCATTACCTGGAGATCAATGCGGGCATATTTGGCACCTTCTTTCATGTTTACCACTAGGGAGGGTTTGAGCGAGACGTAGTGTGCTTGCTTATCTTCATCCTCGGCATAGGAGTAGCCAGCAACAAGCAGCATGGTGGACAAGATCAACAATAGTATATGGCGCATTATTCTCTTCCAATCTGGTGTAATGTACGGTTATACAATCTAGCAGGCTGGAAAAACATCTATGTTACAGCAAGTAATCCCATGACCCGTGGCCCTCTGATGCTTGATCTTGCAGGCACTGACCTTACACCGGCAGAGCGTGAGATGCTGCAGCATCCTGCTGCTGGTGGTGTCATCCTGTTTAGCCGCAATTTCCAGTCTCCTGATCAAATCTATCGGCTGGTTGCGGAAATACATAAGCTACGCGATCCAGCATTACTGATTGCCGTGGATCAGGAAGGTGGGCGGGTGCAGCGTTTTCGTGAAGGATTTACCAGATTGCCTCCAGTGGCATGGTTTGGAACCCTGTATGACGCAGATAGCAAACACGCCCATGATGTCGCTCGTGAGACAGGCTGGCTGATGGCCACCGAGTTGCGTACCGTGGGTGTGGATTTCAGTTTTGCCCCGGTATTGGATCTGGGTGGCGAATTGAGCAAGGTAATCGGTGACCGGGCCTTTGATCAGCGGCCAGTGGTGGTTACAGAGTTGGCGCAGGCCTGGATGACAGGTGTGCATGATGCAGGAATGATCGCTGTGGGCAAACACTTTCCAGGTCATGGTGGTGTGCGGGAGGATTCTCACCATGAGCTACCGGTAGATCGCCGTGATGTGGCGGATATCCTGTCGGACCTGATGCCATTTGAGCGCATGATCAGCTATGGTCTTGAGGCCATCATGCCTGCTCATGTCATTTACCCGCAGGCAGACCCGCAATTGGCCGGTTTTTCATCATACTGGCTGCAAGACATATTACGTGGCCGTTTCCGCTTCCAGGGGGCGATATTCAGTGATGATCTATCTATGGCAGCAGCGGATGCGGCAGGTGACTATGGAGAGCGTGCAATGGCAGCCCTGGAGGCGGGCTGCGATATGGTGCTGGTCTGCAATAATCCAGAGGCAGCAGGTCAAGTGCTGGAAGCCCTCAAGGAGTATCAAGATCCAGTAGCTCAAACACGCCTGCTGCGCATGCATGGCCGTCATCAGATTACGCGGGATGAAATGCATCTTGATCCACGCTGGCAGGCTGCCGTGCGTATGGTTGGGGAGTATGATGAGACACTGTCGCTGTCCCTGAACCTTTAGCCCTGATACCATCGAATCTACAATAGCAGCAGGAAATACAATATGACCATTAGTGCAGAAGAGGCGAAGGCGGTATTCAATAGTGCCAACCGATTATTCAGCCAGGAAGAAATGGAGACCGCCATGGATCGTATGGCAGCAGAGATTACCGCAGAACTTGCAGAGTCAGATCCCATTGTATTGAGCGTAATGAATGGTGGTCTGATTCCGGCTGGGCAAATCTTAACCAGGTTGGATTTCCCTCTGCGGGTTGATTATGTCCATGCTACCCGTTATCGAGGCGAAACATCTGGCAGTGAGTTGCACTGGTTGCGTCCACCAGAGGAACTGCTGGAAGGAAAGGTTGTACTTATCCTCGATGATATCCTTGATGAGGGCGTTACCTTAGCTGCTATTGTTGAAAGTTGCCGCAATCAAGGTGCAGTCAGTGTGCATACTGCTGTGTTGGTAGAGAAGGACCATGAGCGCAGCAATGGCTTCCAGGCTGATTTTGTTGGCGTAAAGGCAGCAGATTGCTACCTGTTTGGCTATGGCATGGACTACAAGGGTTACTTACGCAATGCTGCTGGTATCTATGCTGTAGCAAGCTCAGCATGACAAGGTTTGCAATTATTGGTGGCTCCGGTTTTTCCCAACTAAGTGAACTGAAAGTTACCCAACATAAGACGGTAGACACCCCTTATGGTGAACCCTCTGCACCCCTGACCTATGGCGTGTTCGGAGGGCAGGAGATCGTCTTTCTCCCGCGCCATGGAGTAGGGCACAGCCTGCCGCCACACCAGATTAATTACCGAGCCAATATTTGGGCGCTGCAAGATAGCGGGGTTAAACAGATCATAGGCATGGGAGCCGTAGGAGGGATTCGTAATGATATGGCCCCTGGTTGCGTAGCCATCCCAAATCAAATCATTGATTACACCTGGGGGCGTGCCCACACTTTTTTTGACCAGGATGACACCCAGGTTACGCATGTGGATTTTACTGAGCCATACAGTAAGGAACTGCGCGATAAGTTAATAGCAGCAGGAAAGGCCGCTGATATAGATTTGCTTGCAGATGGAACCTACGGAGCTGTACAAGGGCCACGCCTGGAGACCGCTATGGAGATCAACCGCATGGAGCGTGATGGGTGTGACCTGGTAGGTATGACAGGTATGCCGGAAGCGTCACTGGCCAGAGAGCTGGAGCTTGAATATGCATGCTGTGCTGTAGTTGCCAATTGGGCGGCAGGGCGGGGTGATGGCCCCATTGCCTGGGAAGAGATAGAAGCCAATTTGGATCAAGGTATGGGTATAGCGAGAAGGTTGCTGCTACAGTTTGTATCTTGATCGTCAGGAATCAAAATAGATTATAGGCAACGGAGAAATGGATGCCAGAGTCCTGCCAGTCATGTTCATTGCCATTATCAATATTTCTGAGTGGTGCAGCCCAAAATATCTTAGCGTGCAAATGCCGGCCAGGAGTCCATTGCAGCCCAATACCAAGACTCTGGATGGATGCTGGTTCCAGGGATGGGCCAAATTTTGGTTTGGCCCATCCATAGTCAAGAAATGGGATTAGATGAACCTGGCTGTATCCTGCCTCACTGCGCAATAGCGGGATCTTGAATTCCAGCGAACTAACTAATCCCACGTCACGTACCAGTTGATTCTCCCGGTAGCCGCGTACGCTGTAGGCACCACCCACTGCGAACTGTTCCAATGGCAGCAGGCTGTCTTCCGTAAGCTGGAGATTGGTACGGAAGGAGACCTGCACACCATGATCCCCAACCCTTCTGGCCCAGAGAAATTGCCCCAACCAGGAAATAAATTTGCTGTCCGGCAGGCTGCTGTTGACTGTAGCATCCATGGCATTCAGGCCGAAACTGAAGCGTGAGCTGAAGGTAAGTACCTGCCGGGGGCTGCGCTGCATCCAATGCTGGGTGAAACGCAGCACGCTTATATGGCTGGCACCATCTTCCACTCCTGGTGAAAAAGAGAATGGCAGGCCCAGCAGATAGGTCTTACTACGGCGGCGCTCCAACGCCAGCTCTAAGGCCAATTCTGTCGATGTGGTTTTGTGTAGAGGTTGGCGTATTCCTATACCGATAGTGTGGGAGCGACTCTTGATATCAAGGTTGTTGAAGGGGGACTCGATGACCTTGGATCTGCTCTTGTCATATCTCATAGTGAGCTGTGTGTCGTAGGCGTTGAGGGGGATAGAATAGGAGATGGCATAGTCGTGCAGCCCCAGGGTTTTCCCGATATGGCCGCTCAGCATATCGCCGAAACCCAGCAGGTTGCGGTGGTAGACTGCCAACTGTTTTCGTTCCGCACCTACGGCCGGTGAGCGATGGTTGTCGTAGGAGGCGGTGATTTGATACGGTCGCTCTGTCTCCTGTACCTTAATACGCAGGATTCCTGCACCACGCTGCAACCCAGGAGCAAGCTCTGCATTTATGCGGCTGATCAGTGGGTTTTGCCGCAGGAGCTGCAAGTGCTGCCGTAAGCTATTGATATTCAATGGTGAGTCAGTACCTGGCTTGATTCGATCAAGGATGTAACTGGCTCGCAGCCGGTTATTTCCAGTCAGCTCGATGTTGGCTAACACACCCTCAATAATCTCCAGGGTAATGCTGCCGCCCGTCACCTTCTGGTCTGGTATAACCACACCGGAGTTGATATATCCATTATCCACGTAGAGTCGAGTGATTAGTTGGCGTATTTCATGGAGTTCAGCCGAGGTGATGCTCCGATTCTTGAAAGAATCGGTGATTTCTTCCAGCTCTCTATTGGAGAAGGCTGTGTTGCCTTTGAATTGAAATTGCCTGATGTGAATTCTCAGGCCAGCAGTCAGTCGCTCGCCATCGGTGAGTGGCTGTAGCGGCGGCAGGATCATGGGGGGTGTTGGCGCTGATTCCTCCAGCTCCAGGCGCGGGGTATGGTGTTCTCCGGGGCGCTCGATTCGCTCCATGGGTTGCTGAGCTGCAACGTCTGATAGTGCCAGGGCCAGGATGGGAAAGGCGATTTGTTTGAGTAGAGATTGGCCTTGAGTGGAGTTATAAGATTGGTAACTGTCCATGGTTGAGTGTTAGGTCTCCTTACCTTAATCAGATTTTTTAGCTTAAAGACATGCTATCCACAAGGTTGGTTTCGGTATAAGACTTGGTGGCAGATACCCATTGCCTGGTTGTTCCATCGCCAAGCCACCCTGCATGACCATTAAATCCAGCAGTGAGCCGGGCATAAAGCCATCAGGTGTCAGAGGAAGACCACCACGGCCTGCCATCACCAGGCTGCTGGTGTTTGCACCATCCCTTGCTGCGCATCTGTTATGCAGCAGTGCAGAGGCATCCATGAACACACTTGGCAGTACCGATAGGCTACCGCTGATGTCAGTATCCAGGGAGTCCACCTGCACGTTGCCGTCGATGCCGAGTTGGGAGGAAGCGGTGACTGTACTGTCCGGTGACTGAAAGAAGTTTTCTGCGACGATATTGATATTGCCGCCGGAGCCGCCAAAGGCGTTAGCAATGATGTTGCTGTTATTCAGCACCACATGGATGGGGTCGATGCTGATGTTGCCACCGGTTCCAGTGCCACCCTGTGCGGAAGTGGTGATCTCGCTGTTCACCAGATAGAGCATGTTGATGGCGTTGGCTGTGATGTTGCCGCCATCCGACTGTTGGGTTTCAGTAGATATGCTGCTGTCGGTCATACGGATTTCGTCACTGGCCTCAATGACGATAGAGCCGCTGCTTCCAGTGCCGGTGCTGCTGCTGTTGATGGTGCCGCCATTCATCATGCTAAGTGTTTTGGTTGCTATTTCAATCTCTCCGCCATGACCTGATGAATAGGTGCTGGCTGAAATTTCTGCGCCACTCCGTATCTCGAGGCTACGGGTCTTGATAGTGAGATTCCCAGCATTGCCGGTACCTGAGGTGGCTTGGGCGGCAATGCCGGTAAATGTCGTGGCTGTATCACCGGATAGGATTATGGTATCGGCTTCTACCAGCAGGTCTCCGCCCTGGCCGGAGGCGAATGTGCTGGCTGAAATTATTGCCCCATCCAGAACCTCCAGGCTACCGGTATCGATTATGAGACTCCCGGCATCACCACTTGCTGCGCTGCCAGTGCTAATGCCGGTGAATTCTGCCTTGCCATCGGCCAGGTATATGCTTTCGGCTGCTACCAGAAGTTCTCCGCCTTGGCCGGAGGAAAAGGTGTCGGATGAAATGACCGCGCCATCCAGAATCTCCAGGCTACCGGTCTTGATGGTGATATTGCCAGCATCGCCGGTGCCTGAGATAGTTTGGGCGGTGATGCCGGTAAGCGTCGTGGCTCCATCCCCGTCCAGAATTATGGTGTCGGCTGCCACCAGCAGGTCTCCGCCCTGGCCGGAGGCGAATGTGCTGGTTGAGATTTTTGCGCCGTCCCTGACCTCCAGGCTGCCGACCTGTAACCGGATGTTTGAACCTTGGCCGTCACCGTCGGTTCGGCCAATAATCTCTCCAGCAGTAATAGCCAACTTACCTTGCACAGTCACATCAATTACGCCACCGTGCAGATCCTCCCCACTGGAGGTTAGGGTAGAATCGTTAATCTCAAACTGGCCGCTACGGATATAGATCGCTCCACCTCCAGCGCCATCGGTGGAGACTTCTCCCCATTCAGAGATGGTTATTTTGCCCTGCTCACCTGGACTCATACCAACGCCATCTGGCGTGAATACAACTTCACCGGCTGCGGCGCGGCTAACCAGATTGATGCGGCCATGGGCTGCATATAACCCTCCTCCAAGAATATCTATATCCCCGCCCACCAGCGATATGCTTTCGCCTTCAGGAACCTGTAGGCCACCTTCTGCCCAACTGTTTACCCAAACCCCTGCAAGGTTGTCAGCCAGAAACCCAAAGGCCTCTGGGGGAGCTGTAGTTAACAGATTGTAGCTATCAAACACCGGGTCAACATAAAAGGTACCGCCTGCGCCTAAGGTGAGGTAATTGGCGGTGCTGGCGTAAAATGAACCACTGATGTCCAGAGAGGCGTTTGCGCCAAAGGCGATCCCCTGTGGATTAAGGAGATAGAGGTTGGCCCCGGATATTTCTGAGCGGAGTGGGCCATCAATCCACGAATAGCTGCCTGCCGTTACTCGGCTGATGATGTTTTTAATGGGAACTGAAGGTGGTGTCCAGACCTTGAAGGTTGCACTCTGCCCTGCATAGATGTCGAACTGGCTGAAACTATAGAACAGGTTGCCGCCAACCTGGTGTCCATAATCGTTGTAGATCTCATGATCTGGGCCTGAAATAGCTCCCCACCATGGACTGATGGTGCCGTCCAGGACGACATCTGCCAGGGTTTCAAGTGAGGTTGTAATACAGAAGAGCAGTGCGCATAACGATTTTATCGGTTCCCTCATTCCTTTTCCCTTTAATCCTTGTTCCTGTGTTGCAAATGCTCCGATAGTTATATCGGGCGGTTCCTATATCAGTCTGCACCTTGAAATGGTATCTTACCCAGACTTTTGTTCCTTCTGCAACCGCGAAGAACAGAGCGTTGTTTTTGGATTTGGTACCAACCAACTTGCAGGGAGCGCAGGCTAAAATGTACAAAACAGGCCAAGGATATAACCACAAGGATATGGTATATGCCCTCCTGGTCTGGTTTCTTTTGGCCCCATTCCTGGTCAATGCCGCAACAGCTTCTGAAACCCCCTCTGCTACCCAATATTTATCCCAAGGACTCATTGCATACCGTACCGGTGATTTTGCAAGGGCACTTAGGCTGTGGCAGGGAGCTGAGCATGCTGCTGCCCTGAGTAAAGATCGGACTAACCAAGCTCAGGCATTATTGCGGCAGGGTGATGCCTATCGAGTCCTTGGCCGGTTACAACATGCTGTCCAGGTGCTGAAGGCTGCTCTAGCTGTGGTTCGGAGCGCCAAAGATGTACCCTATGGTGCGGCTGTTCTGGCTTCCCTGGGGGAGACCTATGGCTATATCGGGGCCAAGGAGAAGGCTGAAGAGCATTTGCTGGAGGCGGTTCGCCTGGGGCGAGAGGAGGGCAATGATGGCGTTGCAATCGTGGCTCTCAACGGTCTTGGCAACCTGCTTGGCAGTGCTGGCAACCTTGATGGTGCATTAGCCGCGTACGGTGAAGGTGCGGCACTGGCTGAGCAGACAAAGGAGCGGTTACTGCTGGCCAAGACGGCGGTGAATGTTGCGCGGATGCTGTTGAAGGCGGGCCGTGTCGCGCCATCGGAGGGGTGGCTGCAACGTGCATTAGTGGCAGTGGTTGAGATTGCAAATTCTCACAGCAAGGCATTTGTCCTGCTTAATGCCGGCCGTCTGGCTGAGGTATTACATGGTCAGTTGAAAGATGAGGATGGTGTTTGGCTCCAACGCGCCCATGATGCTCTGCGTGATGCTGAGTCGGTAGCTCGCTCAATAGGTGATCAGCTGGCAGTTTCCTTTGCCCTGGGTTTTCTGGGCCAACTCTATGAACATCGCCAGCGCCATGATGATGCCATGCAGTTGACTGAGGAAGCCATGTTTGCGGCACAGCAGGCTGATGCACCAGAGATACTCTACCGTTGGCAATGGCAAATCGGGAGGCTCATGGAGACCCGTGGTGATCAGCAGGGAGCGCTGGCTGCGTACCGTGATGCGGTGACCAGCCTGCAAGCTGTGCGGGGTGATTTTGCTTTCTATTATGGCGGTGCTCTACCCTCATTCCGGCAGACAGCGGAGCCGCTCTATTTACGGCTGGCTGACCTGCTGTTGCGCAATGCGGCAAATACCACTGACAGGGAACAGCAGCAAGGCTATCTGGTGGAGGCGCGTGCCGCCATAGAGCGGTTGAAGGTGGCAGAGCTACAGGACTTCTTCCAGGATGATTGCGTCACTGAGTTCCAGGCCAGGAGTACGGGCTTGGACGCCATCGCTGAGCACACGGCGATCCTTTATCCCATCCTGCTGGATGATCGCACCGAGCTGCTGCTCAGTCTGGCGGATGGCATCAAACAGGTGGTGGTACCAGTAAGCCGTGAGGTCATGACTCAGGAGATCCGCCAGTTCCGGCGGGGTCTTGAAAACCGGATCTCACTGAAGTATCTGGCCTCTGCACGTAAGCTGTACGAGTGGCTCATAAAGCCTATTGTTGCTGATCTGGAGGCGCACTCGGTTGCAACGCTGGTGGTGGTGCCGGATGGCCCTTTGCGCACCATTCCCATGGCTGCTTTGTATGATGGCAGACAGTACCTGATTAATCGCTATGCTGTTGGCACCACACCCGGCCTGACCTTGACTGATCCCCGTCCTCTGGAGCGGCAAGGGCTGACGTTGTTGCTCACTGGCCTGACTGAACCGGTACAGGGTTTCTCCGGGCTGCCTAACGTAGGTAAAGAGCTGGATGAGATTGCATCGATGCATAGCAGTCAGATGCTTAAGAACCAAGACTACCTGCTGAAAACCATAGAAAAAGAGCTTACGGAAAACCATTACTCGGTGGTGCATATCGCCTCCCATGGACAGTTCAAGGGAGATCCCAATGAGTCGTTTCTGCTCACTTATGATTCCAGGATGACCATGAATCACCTACAGCAGTTTATGGGATTGACCCAGTACCGTGACCGGCCGGTTGAGCTGCTGACCCTGAGTGCCTGCCAGACTGCTGCGGGTGATGATCAGGCGGCTCTGGGATTGGCTGGGATGGCCGTTAAGGCCGGTGCGCGTAGCGTCTTGGCCAGCTTGTGGTTTATCTCTGATGAGGCCTCTGCTGTGCTGGTATCGGAGTTTTATCGGCAATTGCTGAACCCTGAGGTATCCAAGGCCAAGGCCTTGCAGCAGGCCCAGCTGAAGCTGCTTGCGGACAAGCGCTATCGCCATCCAGGCTATTGGGCACCATTTCTGCTGATCGGCAACTGGCTGTGATGCCGTGGGTATAGGATCGGAATCATTTCGCTCTCCCTCTGTGGTATGTGCCGTTACGGCCTTACTGGTCTTCCTGGTGCTGATCGGGCTGCGCCAGTCAGGGGCGCTACAGGCGTTGGAGCTGAATATCTATGACAGGTTTACTCAACTGCGACCGGCCATCGCCCCGGATGCCAGAGTTGTGGTGCTGGGAGTGACAGAGGCTGATCTACAGCGTTTCAGCCACCCGCTTACCGATGCCGTGTTGGTGGAGGTATTGGCAACACTGCTCAGCTATGGCCCCAGAGTCATCGGGGTTGATATCTACCGCGATATTCCCATACCACCTGGTAGCAACCGGCTTGATGCACTACTCAGAAAGAATATCAATATCATCTGGGTGGAGCAGTTCGGGCAGTCGGGCAGGGTGGGGGTGGCCGCGCCGGCGGTGCTGTATGGCACGGAGCGGATTGGGTTCAATGATCTTGTGTACGACTCTGATGGGACTATCAGGCGCGGGCTACTGTTTCTGGACGATGGTGAGCGGCTTGGCTATTCCCTGTCACTGCAACTGGCTCTAGGCTATCTTGCGGAGGAGGGGGTAGTACCACAACCGGATGAGCAGACACCGGAGTGGATGCGGCTGGGAAATACCACCATCGTTCCCTTTGGGGCGAACGATGGTGGTTATGTGGAGGCTGATGCGGCAGGTTATCAATATCTGGTGGATTATATGAGCGGGATTGGTGGTTTTCCGGTCTATTCTCTATCGCATTTGCTGGATGGCTTGATCCCCCGTGAAACATTACAAAACCGAGTGGTGCTATTGGGCGGCATGGCTGTGAGCCTGAATGATTTTTTTCATACACCCATAAGTGAGAATGGGCAGGAGCTCCCTGTCTATGGAGTTGAGGTGCATGCACACATGACCTCGCAGTTACTTCGCCTTGCCCTGGATAACACTGCAATGATCCGATCCATGGATGAGTTCGGGGAAACCCTGTGGATTGGACTCTGGTGCCTGCTTGGCGGTTTATTGGGGTGGGTAGTTCGTGCGCCACGCTATTTTCTGCCCTTGACTGTGATTGGGATTATATTGCTGTGCGGGGTGGGGTTCTGGGCCTTGCTGTGGTCGTGGTGGCTGCCGGTAGTGCCTCCAGCTGCAGGTTGGCTGGTCGCCGCCGGGGCGGTAATTTCCTATCTGTCACACCAGGAGCAAGAACAGCGCCAGCTATTGATGCAGCTCTTTTCACGGCATGTTTCGCCGGATGTGGCTGAGGAGTTGTGGCAGGAGCGGCGAAGGTTCTTGAAAAATGGTATTGCAGAACCGCAGGAACTCATAGCGACCGTCCTGTTTACCGATATTGAGGGTTTTACATCGGTATCGGAGTCGATGCAGCCACGGCAGTTGATGGGGTGGCTCAATACCTACATGGAGGCGATGAATGGGGTGATTGGAAGATATGATGGTGTCGTTAACAAGTATATTGGTGATGCGATTATGGCCCTGTTCGGTGTGCCGGTGGCTAAATGTACTGAGGCGGAGATTGCCCGTGACGCTGTCAACGCAGTTGACTGTGCCCTGGTTATGGAGCAGGAGTTGGACAGGTTGAATTCCGTGTGGGAGGTGCAGGGCCTTCCCCCCATCCGCATGCGGGTGGGGATCTTTACCGGTGAGCTGGTGGCCGGGACTATTGGCAACCAGCAGCGGGCGGAGTATACGGTCATCGGTGATACTGTGAATACGGCCTCTCGGCTGGAGAGTTTTGGCAAAGGGCCGGAAGAGGGCAGCTATGCTGGTCGCTCCTGCCGCATACTAATTGGTGGTATTACTCGTGCGCATATTTTGGATACCCATAAAGTGGTCTCTATGGGAAACGTGACATTAAAGGGGAAGGCTCAAAAAGTAGAGGTTTTTCGGGTTGTGAGGCGTCTTGCTGAAGCTTAGAAATATTTACCATCTAATGGATGAGAGAGATTATGAAAACAGATCAAACCAGTTTTTATCTGCTGTTTGTGGGGATTATCACCATCTTCATGGCTTGGGGGGCTGGAGTTCTTGCCGGGGGTTCTGAATTGTCACCCAAAGGGAGCGAGTCGATACTGATCTATAAGCCACCGTTTCGTGGGGCACCCAAGAGCCGTGTGGGTGGTGGGGTACGTGGCACTGGCTCCGATTTCTCTACTCTTGTGGTGCTTGCTCCAGAGCACACAGGGCTGACCTTAAAGGAGCAGCCGACGCTATATTGGTATTTATCCAGTCGGACGATGACCAGCTTGGCGATCAGTATTGTCGATGATGAACAGCTACAGTCACTGGTGGAACAGCGTATGCCGTCTCAGGGAGGAGGGATACAGCGGGTCAGACTCGCAGATCTCAGTGTGCGCCTGAAACCAGGTGTTGAGTACCGCTGGAATGTAGCATTGATCTCAGATCTGGAACAGCGCTCTAATGATATTGTCGCTAGTGGCTCCATAAAGCGGGTTACCGCAACCGGTGATTTGCGGGAAAGACTTAAACAGGCTGCCCCTGCTGATGGCCCCAGAATACTGGCAGCAGCCGGACTTTGGTATGACGCCATGGAGGCTGCTTCTGAGTTGGTTGAGAAATATCCGGAACAGGTTAAGTTACGCCGCCAACGGGCGATACTCTTGGAGCAGGTGAATCTGAAAGAGGTGGCGGATTTATCCTATGACTGAACTTCAGATGACCTGATGAGTCCACTTTCATCACCAATGAATAGCAAGAATGGAAAAGGTAGAGCCTGAAATGAGATTTCACCTATATTGCCAAGGGCAATTGCTGCCTGGTGCTAGGGAGGAAAAAAGTGTCAGGAAGATCGGGAAGATTATTAACCGTACAGAGGATGAGGTTAAAGGGCAGATTTTGATCGGTGAGCCAAGGAAAATAACCAGTTCAAATGATGAAACATTAATCAATCGCCTCTATTGTTCTCTGCGTAAGGCTGGGCTTGATGTTGAGATAATACAGCGTGCAGATGAGTCGGTGAGACCATTAGATGTCACTATACGGCGAGTAGACGTGGATGAATTGCTAACAGATCCTGATGTTTTTCCAATACAACCTATAGATTACAGTCAAAAGCGTGTGATTGTGATTGCCATTGCTGTGATGCTACTGGTTATGGGGTTTGTCTGGTACTGGCTTTAAAAGGTCGGAGCTTATAATACAGCCCTGAAACCAGCAGGGCACGCCTGGCAATGAAGTAATTATAAAGCCTGTAACAGGGGTGCTCCAGATCGATGATTTTTGTCAGGCCGTTGGTTTGTGATCTTTCGATGCGGCTCACGATGCCCAGCACCTGCGCTGGTGATATTGGCTCATCCAGGCAATAGGTGGAATCTCCGCGTGTTTGCAAAACCACTTTGTTGTTCTGCCGCAAGAACCGTATCAGCCGGTGCAGTATGGTTTTGCCATGGTTGTTTTTGAATAGCAGCAGGTCGCCAAAACGTAGTTCGCTGGGAGTTTTCCCCTTGATTACCACCATGTCTCCATCGTTGATAGTTGGTGTCATACTCTGCCCATAAACCGGCATACGCAACTCCAGGTCACGGCGCAGGATGTCATCTGCAAGACCAGCCAGTTCTTTGCTTACCATCATCAACTTGCCATGGGCAGTTCAGACACAGCCTTAGCGACCTCATCGGCATCGGTTGAGAATTGGAAATCAAATGCTGGAACATCGGCCAGCAGTGCCTCGCACAGACTGAGGCTGGATTCAGTCAGGGCGCGGTCGTACCAGGGGATGGAACTTACTGGGAACAGGCGTGCCAAGATTTCTTTAGGGGGTAGCGGTGTGACTTTGGTGTGTGTGCCTTGAGTCAGAAAATACAGGCCAGCCAGGGGGGCGCTTTCGTTGCGAGCTATATGCGCGTCTCCCGGCCAGGGCGTGCCAAAGGCATGAAACCCATCCGCCAACCGCCGGATGATGATGCGATCATCACTGAGCAGTGAGAGACCAGGGATACCAGCCTGTATCAGCAGACGTGAGAGGGTGCTTTTCCCACCGCCGGAAACCGCCGGGAATACAAAGGCGTGATTGTCCAGGCTTAGTCCAGTGGAGTGGATAAGCAGGCCTTGATTATGAGCCAGGATATTGATGAAAAGGATTTGATCTAAGGGGTATTGGGCGGCCACATTGTGTACCGTTACAACATCATTTTGCGTGCGTTTCAGAACATCCCCGCAATGCACTCGTACGTGACGAAAATTGGTACTGGTCTTGGCTATCCATATAGGGCCTTCGCTAGAGCCTGGAGCATCCAGACGGATATAATTATCCCGGCCGTCGGTTAATAATGACCATGAACCATCTGTATCAAATATGGTTCTTAGAGCGGCCGTGTCAGGTGGATCATCAAAGGTTAGCTCAACTGTGATATCCATTTGATTTGGTAGTTTGCCATGGTGACAGATAAAGGGTAGATACCAATCTTGTAGTGGGTTTAGTTGAATATTTGCCGGGTATGAATAGTTGAAACGTATACCGGCCACTTCCACGGCAAAGGGTATTGGTGTATCACATGGCATTCTATGAGCCGGATTGAAAGCATGCTGGTATCAGGCAGTTTATACCTGTGGGGCCGGCAGAGGATGCGATTTTGCAGCCAATGGATAGAACCTCGTCAGTCGCGAGGGAAAGCACCTGCAGCTTTGGTGTCTGGTATGGTTGTTTTTTATGCTTCTTATCGGTCTTTATTTTCATAATGCTGGTTCCTTAGTAGAGAAGTTACCTTATTCTCAATGCGTTCATATACTGCCTGTGTAGTTTGGCATATATACTCCGATTTGGTATTGCCGTTGCCGTTCTCTAAGGCGAATATAGGTGGGCATCCCCGGCACAGGTTCCTTAGGTGGCATGCTGTACAGGGATTATCATCGTCAATTTTGATTTTTCTGATTTTAGCTATGGGGCCGTTCCAGCCATCCAGGAAACTACCTTGCCGTAGATTGTACTGCGCCTTGGTATAGACCGTACAGGGCTGCATATTTCCATATGGGTCAATATGGAAAGTGGTCAGACCGGCTCCGCATTGGTAAAGATAATCCGATGCCTGCATGTCTTTAGTGCGGATGTAGAATTCAGCGTACTTTTCAATCTGCTCGTCATTGGAGATGTCCAGCTCAGCAGCCTCTATTGGGTTTACACGCAGATCCAATGGATCTTTGAATGATGGCGGTGTAACCTCAATGCTGGCTTTTTGGTGTGCTGGTCTGGTATTGGAATGACCGCAATTATCAACGCTGGGCATGCATGGGAAAATAGCCCAATCCAGATAGAAATCGACACCATAAGACTTGGCCATGCTCTCCATTTTTTTAAGTTCATGTTTGTTTTGTTCCATTAACACTGTTTTAAGCTTGAAGCGATGACCATTCGCCTTTAACCGTTGAATCCCTTCAATGCAGTGTTGGTACGCCCCCTTAACTTGAGTGATCAGTTCGTAAGTTTGCCTGGTTGCACCGTATAGGCTGATTTCAATATTGCGTGGTGGGAATTTGTTAAACAGATCAATGATCCGATCCGTCACCAGAATGCCATCGCAGAATACGGTGATTAACAAGCCCTTCTTTACCGCGTAGGCATAAATATCAGGAAAATCCTGACGTATCATCGGGTCCCCACCGGTGATGGTGAGGTTTAATGTACCGGCGGCCACCATCTGGTCAATAGCGTCCAGCACCTCCGTTGTTGTCAGCTCTTCGGCCTGATGAGTGCGGATAGTTGTTTGATCGCCCAGATAGCAATGAATACAGCGGAGATTGCACCGGTGGGTCAACTCAATGCTGCCATCAAGTGGGATACGAGAGGCCATTGCCTTGTTGGTGAATTGCTTCAGATACTGTGTATTGGAAAGGGTGCTGCTTTGTTCGGTCGGCATGGTCAGCTTGTCTTTATAATTAGATCTGCCTTCAGTAGATCAAGAACCAACTGGTTAAGATCCTCATAAGCAGTGTCCGGTTGCACATCAAAATTATCAAGCAGGTCGGTGCAAATCTCTGCTAACGTCAATTTCCCATCCAATAGTTTCCAGATGCTGGCACCGACTGGGTTCAGGGAAAAGAGCTGTTCCATATTCGCCAGTTTGCCACTGATGGGGACGATCAGTGTTTCGCCAACAATTTCCCTGACCACAAGGTTTTCTTGGGTTTGGTATTTATCAGACATCGATATTTCGGCATTCGTGGACAATTGTTTTACCCATTGCAGTTTGAATTTGCACCAGCTGATTTGCTGGCACGTCGATAATAGTAGGAATCCCAACCCACAGCAACATGGTGAGATTGGTTTTACCACGGCATCAGTGTAATAATTGCCTGATTATTATCAGAATACAAACTAAACACTCAAGTATATGCCTATTAAGCCAATATATAATTATTATGTATGGGCGTGAGTCGCTTTAAGTGGATCTAAATGAAAACAGTACACACTAATGCATTGTCTTGCTCCGGGTTCCTGGCTATCTGCTTGGTGTTGGCCTTAATTTGTTTTGGCAGTGGTAATGTTCAGGCTGCCTGGGTGGATGTAGGCATAACCCAAAGTAGTGACGATGCGGAAGAGCAGTCGATCCTGAATCTGACGAGTTCTGATCTCGAGCTGGTTGATGAGGGGGCAACCGAACAGGAGGTCGGGGTTCGCTTCCAGAATGTCACTATTCCACCTGGCAGTACTATTAACAGTGCATACATTGATTTTGTCGTGGATGAAACCGATAGCGGGGCCACCAACCTGATTATTGAAGGTGAAGACGAGGATGATGCGGTCACCTTTAGCACTGCGGCAAATATCACTGGCAGAACCCGCACCAGCGCTTCTGTGACGTGGAATAGCGTACCTGCCTGGGGAACAGTGGGTACTACCCAAACCACTCCCAATCTGGCTTCTATCGTACAGGAGATCGTAAATCGCGGTGGTTGGTTCAGCGGAAACTCCATGGCTATTCTATTTTCCGGTACAGGAGAACGCACTGCGGAGTCATACAACGGTGTCTCCGCTTCTGCCCCCACCCTGAGGGTAAATTACGGCCCAGGCGTTGGTACAGACATCTCAATACAGGTATCCCAAAGCTCGGATGATGCTGAAGAGCAGTTCAGTATGGAGCTAGGCAGCAGTGATCTGGAACTGGTAGATGACGGTGGTACGCAGCAGCAGGTGGGGTTGCGTTATCAAGCTGTTGAAATACCCCAGGGTGCAACCATTTTGGAGGCCTATCTGACATTTGACACCGATGAAACCAACAGTGGAGCTACAAACCTGACGTTTCACGGCCAGGATGCGGATGATACCGTGACATTCAGCTCTTCAGCGCTCATAAGCGGTCGGACTAAAACCAGTGCGTCTGCGGATTGGAATGGTGTGCCGGCCTGGAATACTGTGGATGAACTGCACCAATCTCCTGATCTTGCCGCCATTGTGCAAGAGATTGTTGATCGCGGGGGGTGGGTAAGCGGCAATTCCATGGTTCTTATGATAACCGGAACGGGCGAACGCACGGCGGAATCGTGGAATGGTGAAGATGGCCCAGTCCTAAGCATCCGCTACGATGGAACTATTGCGCCTATAGCATCGGATCTTTGTTATACCGTAGCGGATTCTGGCGATACCCTGGTTACTGTGCCACTCACGGGCGCTACGGCGGGTGACGGAACATCTGTGGGCAATACTGGCACTACAAGCATTGAGGCCATTACCTATGATTCTGTAAATGGCAATCTTTACGCAGCTGATGCTGGGCAACTGGGTAGGCTGAACCGCACCACGGGGACTTTCTACCCCATGAATTCAACCTTTGGAACTGGTGCTGGAACCATAGGTGGAGTTCCCACCAATATCACTTTCACAGATTCTGACAGTCTCAGTTTTAACCCGGTCACTACCGAGATGTACGGGATTCATGTTCGAGGTGGTAACGATGTCCTGTTTAAAATCAATTATTACACGGGTGCTCACATATCGGGTGCCTTTGGGGCCGGTATCGACTACCTGGAAATTACCGGTGGTCCCACAGCCACAGACGGTATGGCTATCGACCCCACCACCAATACGACGTATCTCATGGATAATGATATTCTGTATACACTCAGCTTGACCACCGGGGTTACTACTGTGGTCGGGCCACTTATCCGCACCGAAGGTGGCACAGTTCCCTCGGATATGGAAGGGCTGGGGTTTGCCGATAATGGCGTTCTTTATGGCACCACCGGTAATAATGGAGCTTCTGCTACCGATAACAGGTTGTGGTCTATTGCCACAGGTACAGCAGATGCCACCATCATAGACAGCGATGGAAATGGCATCGGTGTTGGCAGTGATTATGAATCGGTGGATTGTGTATTTAATACTGCAGCTTCTACTCTTGCAACGATCGGTGACATGCTTGCCTATAGCGAGGGTTCACGTGTGGTCGTACAGTGGAATACCTTGTCTGAGCAGGGCACGGTAGGATTTCATCTGGAACGCCTTGATGAGGGGAGTGGAAAGTACCAACGGTTAAACAAAAAGCTACTGCCAGGGCTGCTTCATTCCCGCTATGGTGGCACATATCGCTACCGGGATCGCAAGGCGAGGGTTGGTAATACCTATACCTACCGATTGGTGGAGGTGGAGGCCTCTGGAAATACCCGTACCTACGGCCCATACACACTCACAGTGGCAGAGGGCGCCCCGGTTGAGTATTCTTCTGTGCAGGATGGTTTTGAACGCACGGTGCTGAGATTTAAGCGCCCAGTGGTGAACTTTGAGCGGGCGGCACGCCCCAGGCCGACCTTGAAGCAGGCACGCATTAAAGCCAATCGGATGGCCCGCAGCAAGGCCAAACGAGTGGCCCGCAGCAAGGCTAAACAGAAAAAGCGCTGGCGCAAAGGGCCAGCGGTGAAGGTTCAGGTACGCGAGGACGGACTCTATTATCTGAGTGCAGCGGCACTGTCTGACCTGTTTGAGTTGTCCAAGGTCGAGATCTCCAGGCGCATTAAACAGAACTGGCTGCGCCTGACTAACCGGGGTAAGCGAGTAGCTACCCTGGCCGCACCAGGCAATGTCGGGTTGTATTTCTATGGTCAGGCTATCGACAGTCTGTATACGCAGGACAATCTATACCGGCTGACATTTGGCAAGGGTCTGCGTATGGCTAAGCGTAACGGGCGCGCACCGACGCCAGTCACGGGACAGAGCTTCCAGGCTGTTGTGCATGCCGAGGTTGATCAGTATGCCGCTGTCAACCTGTTTGAAGATCCGGGTGCCGATTACTGGATGTGGGACTATCTGATGCCTGGTCTTGGAATAGATAGCAAAGCTTTCACTGTGTCCAGTCCAGGATTAGCAGGTGCACAGGGAGGGAAGGCGACCCTGGTGGTGCGCCTGCAAGGTGGCAGTGAGGCGGTGGTGGGTCTGGATCACCACGCCCTGGTGAGTTTTAACGGTGTTGAGGTGGGTGCAGCACAGTGGGACGGGCTGACCGCCAAAGAGATGACATTGGAGCTGCCTCTGGATCTGCTCAACGATGGGGAGAACACTGTGGAGGTAGCCGGGGTGCTGGGGAACGGAGTGCCTTATAGTCTCATCTATATCAACGAGTTTACGCTTAGCTACCCACGGGTCTACACCACTGATCATAACCACCTGGAGGTTCACAGGGCTGGGCACAAAGTCATCTCCATTGACGGCTTTAACAGTGAACTTATCCTGGCGTTTGATATTTCCAATCCAAGTCGGCCACGCCTGATCAAGCGACCTACCATTGATGGCGAGGACAACAACTACCGCATTAGCTTCCGAGCCAATGCTGGCCGCTACCTGGCTCTCACTCATGAAGCCGTCGCCGTCCCGGAAGATCTTGTGGTTGATATTCCATCCAGGCTGAAAAAGAGGCACCGGGTAGACTATCTGATTATTACCTCCTCGGATCTGATGGCAGCCGCCCAAGAGTTGGCTGACTACCGCCAGGGCCAGAACCTGCGCACCATGGTGGTGGATATTGAGGACATCTATGATGAGTTCAGTTTTGGACTCAAGAACCCTGTTGCTATTGAGGCATTCCTGCGCTACGCCTATGCTCGTTATCGGCCAGGCCCACGCTATGTGGTGCTTGCTGGTGAGGGTTCCTATGACTACAAGGATCACATGGGTTTTGGTGATGGCATCATTCCAGCGCTGTTGACCGCCACCCCGGACGGGTTATTCCCCTCGGATAACTTGTATGCTGATGTGGTTGGTGATGACTCAGTGCCGGAGATTGCCATCGGCCGCTTACCAGTTATCAATGCAGAGGAACTCACTGCCTATCTGGTCAAACTCCAGGCCTATGAGGCGGCAAGCGGTGGGCTCTGGGAGAGCCAAGCCATACTTGCTGCTGATGCAGCGGACAAGGGTGGTAATTTCTCCTCAGTAAATCAGATGATTGGGGAGTTATTTCCACCTGAATACCTCATAGATCGGCTCGACCTGGATACCATGCCCCTTGCAGATGCCCGTCAGCAGCTCCTTGATGGCCTGAATGAGGGGCGTGCCTTTGTTAACTTCACTGGTCATGGCAGCATCGTCGGGCTGGGCAACAACGGTCTATTTACCAGCAGCGATGTAGCAACGCTTGACAATGCCGAGCGCCTGCCGGTGCTCACTGCTCTGACGTGCCTGGCTGGGCATTTTGGTTATCCTGGTTTTGATTCCATAGCTGAGAACCTGGTGATCAAGCCAGATGGAGGGGCGATTGCCGTATGGTCACCTTCAGGTATGTCAATGAATGATCGTGCAAGTATCATGGGTCGGGGTTTTTATAGTGCCATCTTTCAAGATCAAGGTGAGAATTTGGTGCTTGGCGATGCCCTGCTGAAGGCTAAAATTAACTACGCAAAAGACGGCATTGATCCGTATCTCCTGAATACCTTTAACCTCATTGGTGATCCGGCTACGATTATGAAGTAGTCAAGCACCAAGCACCCCATGACTTCGTCACCGAATTAAATGAATCTGAATATCTATTTCAAGCTTTTTCCACGCATGATCTGCCGTAATAACCTTAGTTCTAAGCCGTATTGCGGTTGCCAAACAGGCGCGATCGGCTAAAGATAATCCCAGTACTTTGCACGTGGCCCACAAGGAGGCAGATAAATGTGCGTCTTCTTCAGTGAAATTGGTAACTGTCAAACCCAGAGCCTTTAGGGATGTATCTATTTTGTTGACCTCCACCCCCGATTTATCAAGTTTCTGTAGAACCTCAGACCAATTCACCGCAGATATTACGCAATGATCTATGCTTTGCTGGACATAGGTGCCACCTGGTTCGTTGTGAATGGCCGCAAGTAGTGCAGATGCATCAACAACCCACTGTGCTTGAGTCATTTATTCTCCTGTTTTGCTGCTGTTCTGCGCTCATTGATAAGCTCTTGAGCCAGGTTTATTTCCTTGGGGATTTGACGGCAAGCCTGATGGACAGATTGCCAAAGTTGCTCCTTGGTTTCCATAATAAGCTGCCCATTTTCAACCCATGCTATGAGTTGAGACCCAGGTTTGATAGCAAGTTGATGGCGTAAATTAGCCGGAATTACAATTCGGCCCTGCTTGCCTACCGATAGTTCTGCTGTTTGCATAGAAAAACCTTTGAAATTCACATGTGCCACAAGTATAGGTGAAATGTGGCACATTGTCATTCTACAGCAGGTCGCACAGAGGCAGGCATGCTCAAGATAAAAAGTAATGGCTCATCCCTGAGCCACCACCTTTGTTTCCGAGCCTAATACTCTGGCGTTTCTGACTCGTACATGATGCCTTTCTTTTCAGCCTGTGCTTTTAAGGTGCGGTAGATTTTGTGATCCAATGAATCATTGGCATCGCCACTTGCTGCGACCTTATCCTTGAGATAGCTTGAACGCTGTTTATTGAGCTGTTTCATTTCATCTAACAGTTCTTTGCGTCGCTCCGCTTTTTCCTTTATCGCTGCCTGCTGCTCCGCAGGTGCCAGAGCCTGGATTGATGCAGGGAGCATTTCCTGTTTGAGGTCAGCAAGATCTACTTTGCCGCTGGTGACTCCATCCACCAGTTCTTTCTCTCCCAATAGGTTCTCTGCACCGCTTACAGTGGTATTGAATGCAGCTCTGCGTGCGCGGGATGCCATTGATCCAGCGGCATGTAGTTTTTTGGTGGCAGCCTGTTTTTTGGCTTGCCGGACTTTTTCTTCTGCGCTTCCGTAGTAGAGGCGCGTGTCATCCAGCTCCTCCGAGAGGGTGGCAAGTTTGTTATCGTAAGGTGTGGTCATGGCTATGGCGCTGCCGGTTTGTTCTACCTGAAAGTAATTGCCGCCACCCAACTGAGCAATTTGTTGCCAGTCTCTGCTGGTGGAGTGGTCTTTACCGCACTGTATGGTGTTTATGACAATGCCATTTCTGTGCGCTGTTTTCAGAGATATGGGGTATTTGACGTCATCCTGGTAATCCATGTGGGGTGGGGCGTCACCAATCAGGAACACAACCTTGTAGGTGTCCTGATCCTGGCTCCAGGAGATCTTAGTCACTGCATCATCCAGAGCCTGGTTAACGCTCTCAGGGCCGTCGCCACCTCCTTGTGCCTGGAAATCCATCAGGCTGGCATAGACTGAATCCAGATCTGCGGATAAATCAATAACCCTGGTTACATATTGGTCGCCTCGATCCCGGTAAGCAACCAGCCCCATTTTAATCTCAGGGGCAGATTGAGCAGAGGCCATGGTAGTAGCGATAGACCAGATCTTTTCCTTAGCTGCCTGGATCAATCCCCCCATGCTGCCGGTGGTATCCAGTACAAAGACGACCTCAATCTTTGGGCGTTCATTAGCGAACGGTATTGTGATCACAGGTTCTATTCTGTGCGGTGTTATAGAAGTGGCGCTGTTGCTCTGCATGGCAGGGTAAAAGGTTACGGTGATAGCTGTAACGGCGAAGAGTGCAAAGGTAAGTAGTCTGGTTTTCATGTTCATGCTCCTCAATGGTTGGCAGATAGTTTGCGGATGGCAGCTTCTGCGGTTTGAAATGCAGTCTGGAATGGTTTGCTGTCAGCCGATGTTGCTTGGGTGTTCTTGCGATATAGGGATGCCGGGATGGCGGTGAAGAGTGCTTGCACCAGAAACAGGCACCAGATGCTGAGGCCAATACTGCCGGTCTGAACAATGGCCCAGATTGCAGCCGCCAGACTAAGTGCTGTCAAGCCAAGGTCGGCCAATGCGGAGAGCATGCTGGAATAAAAATAGAGGGAGCGTATCAGCCAGATCAGACCGAGATGGGCCATTAGATAGAGGATAAATGGTGGATTGAACAGCCAGAGAGTGCCGGCTGCCGTTGTCCAGAGGGCGAGGGTGGTTATCTTGCCGATGCGCTCTTGAGTTTGGCTTAACAGGTAGATGAGGTAGGCAAGACCGAGGATCGGGATCAGCAGTTTTAGTGCCCAACTACTGGTAAAGATAGTGCTGAGGGCTGCATGTGTACTGCCGCCAATCAGGCTGGCGGCCAGGGCAATTGCCAAGCCATTGAGCAAGGTGGGGCGTTTCATGATTGGTTCCTCTTCTGCTGTTCTTTAAGGAAGGCAATATCAATATCCTCATCCTGGATGGAGATGATTGATTTCTCCCAAGGTGTATTACTGCCTTGTGCCGTCTCGCTATCCGTAAACAGCTCAGCCTTCTGCTGCATACTGCTCAGGCGATCCCGGTTCTCCTGGAGTTGAGATTTGAGGCCAGTGATTTGTTCTGCCAGAGCATGGCGTTTATGAACGGTGTTTTTATAGAATTGCTGCATCTCAAGTTTGCGCTTTACCACTGTTCGTGCCAGTTTCTCCTGACTGGATTCAAAGCAAAGATCGAGTTCTTCATCTATCTCTGCCAGTGACTGATTGAGGCTGGATTCGCGGCCCTTGAGTTGTCCGTGCTCATGCTCCAATAATCGAATCTGTTGCTCATCTTGTGCCAGCGCCTCCTCCATTTCACGGATGGCCTGCTTGAGCAGTAGATCCGGTTCTTCAATATGATCTAGAACAGCGTTGAAGTCGGCGCGGAACAGCCGCGATACCCTGGTGATTAATGCCATGATCTTTCCCCTTTCGTGGTGGGTTGTTGGAACCTGATTTAAGTCTAGGGTGGGGATGCATGGTTATGTAGACAGGGTTTTGTAAAAGCTCTGAGTGAGGTTTTACAAAAGATTTACGTGCCGAAATAATGGGGAGCTGATAGGCTTAAATTACTATGCAACGAAAAACCAGAATCCTGATTGTTGAAGATGAAGAGGCCATTAGAACCGGCCTGATTGATGTCTTTCTGTTTCACGGTTATGAAGTTGATTTTGCCGCTGAAGGAACTGAAGGGCTGAGAAAAGCGCAGACTGGAACCTTTGACCTGATCCTGTTGGATGTCATGCTGCCTGGTATGAATGGTTTTGATATATGCAACGGGATACGTGCTGAAGATCGGGATCAACCAATTATCATGCTAACGGCAAAGAGTAGTGATGAAGACATCATTCAAGGGTTATCGCTGGGGGCGGATGATTATGTGTCCAAGCCTTTCTCAGTAGCGCAGTTGGTGTTACGAGTTCAGGCAGTATTGCGACGATCACATATTGGCATAGAGATAGCGCATCATATTAAATTGGGGGAGGATATTGAGATTGATATCCGTAACCTCACTGGACGTTGTGGTGGCATAGAGACCACCTTCACCAGACGAGAGATGGAGATCCTGCAATATTTGCATGCCAACAAAGAACGCCCGGTGCCGAGAGATGAATTGCTGGTCAAGGTATGGGGCTATGCAAAGAACCTGGATATTGAGACTCGAACGGTTGATATACATATCGCAAAGTTACGGCGCAAGGTTGAACCAGATCCTTCAGAACCACGTTATCTGGTAACAGTGCGTGGTGCTGGTTATCGCCTTCTATGAGCTTACTAACAGGTCTGGATCGGCGAAAACTCAGGCTGTGGCTGCTGCTATTTTTTATGGCGCTGGTGATACCGACAGTGGTTCTGGTTCAGCAGGCATATAGCCAATTGAAGTGGGAGGCAATGCATCAGTATCGTGTGTTGGCAGAAGAGTTGGCAGCCAGGGTTGATGCCAGCTTTACCATGCTGATTGATAAGGAAGAGGCTCGTTCATTTGCAGATTATGCCTTTTTAGTGATTGAGGGTGAGACAAAAGCCAATTTTCTTCAGCGTTCGCCGTTATCTAAATACCCGGTTGAATCCTCATTGCCTGGTTTGATTGGATATTTCCAGGTCGATGCTGGAGGCTTGTTCAGTACACCATTGTTACCTATGGCATCGGTACCGGTAGCCAGCTACGGAATCTCTCCTGAGGAGATGGAACAGCGACAAGTGCTGCAAACAACTATCCAGCAGATATTAGCCCAAAACAGCCTGGTGGATAGCCGTAAATCACGTTTGGCAAAAGCAGAACTGCCGGAGGCAAACCTGCTGGCAAGCACTGCAATGGAGGCTGTGGCTGTACCTGAATCAAAGGATGATGCTGTTGCAATGGTTGCTGAATCCATGCCCTTGCAGGAAGAGGAGCAGATGGTCGGTCAGGCATTGTTTGATCAACTCAATTCCGAGCCGGCATCAATGCAGCGGAAAGGCAAGCCGGTCAGTGATCTTGGGCGGGTAGAGGATCTTGAGTTGGATTACCGTTATCAGTCAGGGGCAAAAAAATCCCTTGCCAAAACACGCAGTGTTCGTAAGGAGCTAAGTGTTGTACCTATGGCTCCAGCGGTTGATGCCGTTGCTGCCAGAGTGAGCATAGCTACCTTTGAGAGTGAGATTGATCCCTTTGAGTTTGCATTGCTTGATAGTGGTCACTTTGTGTTGTTCAGAAAGGTATGGCGCAACGGCCAGCGTTATATCCAGGGGTTTTTGCTTGAACAGACGCAATTTTTGAGTGCAATCAAAGATGGTTTTGATGAGACTGCACTGTCAGCAATGAGTAATCTGATTGTGGCCTACAAAGGGGATGTCTTTGCCGCTTTCTCAGGACAGGCATCAGAGCGGTATCTATCCAGCCGTGATGAATTAACTGGAACCCTGTTATACCAGACCAGCTTGTCGGCACCTCTGGGTGATCTGGAGCTGTTGTTCAATATTATACGGTTGCCGTCAGGGGCTGGGGGTGGGGTTATCACATGGATGGCAGCAATTCTTTTGCTGGTTCTTTGTTGCGGTTTGCTATTGATGTACCGGCTTGCAATAAGGCAGATGGAACTCTCACGCCAGCAGCAGGATTTTGTCTCGGCAGTCAGTCATGAGTTAAAGACCCCGCTTACCTCAATCCGCATGTATGGAGAGATGCTGAAGGAGGGTTGGGCCAGTGAAGAGAAGAAACAAACCTACTATGACTATATCTATGATGAGAGTGAGCGCCTGTCCAGATTGATCAATAATGTTCTGCAATTGGCTCGGATGACACGCAGTGAGCTTCAGATTGATCTGACTCCTGTAACTGCTGCTGAATTGATGGATAGCATCCGCTCAAAAATTTCCTCACAGGTTGAACGGGCAGGGTACATATTAAACCTGACGTATGACGAAAAAGCGGCAACCATAGCGATAGATAAAGACTATTTCATTCAGATCATCATCAACCTGGTGGACAACGCCATAAAGTTTTCTGCCAATGCGGATAAAAAGGTGGTGGATATCAGTTGTCATGTATTGCAAGACAACAGTGTACAGTTTGCGATTAGAGATTATGGCCCAGGCATACCCCGTGATCAGATGAAAAAGATCTTTAAGCTGTTTTATCGCTCAGAGAATGAACTCACTCGTGAAACGGTTGGGACAGGCATTGGCTTGGCATTAGTGCATCAGTTAACGGCAGCCATGGGTGGGCGGGTGGATGTGGTAAACAAGGATGCAGGGGCAGAGTTTCAAATATTTTTCAGACCATAAGCCGTAGCGACATTCACGAAAGCCAGCCCAGTTACCTGATAATTCGTGATCTTGGTGGTATAAAATGAAGGACGCACCTGTCAATACATGTGTATTGACGTAATATCGTGATTTTACTAGACTACATAGTGAGACCATGAAATCCAAGCATAAAACAGCGCAGCTACAGATCCGTGTGTCGCCCCAAGAAAAGGAGGCGATTAGGCTGGCGGCGCATCGGGAGGATTCTGATATTTCCTCCTACGTCCTGCGTCGGTTATTCACACCACGGTGTGAAGAGTTTCGATGCCTTGTGGAGGGGCTGAGTGAGACCGCAGATGGCAGTTATGCTTATGCTGCAATCAATGATTTTCTTAGCAGTTTAGGCAGAGATGAATTTTCGCTTGTTGTGGCACAGGTTCCGAGTATCCAGCTTAATGAGGATGACTGGAATTATCTGGCAGCCATGGTGGAACATGCTGCGCACCAAAAACAATTGTCGGCACCTGCCTGGACTAAAAACATTGCTCCTGTTCTTATGCCTGTTTTTGCTACCCAACTGGTTAATTTGCGACTTGCCTTGCTGCTTAATGCACCACCTGCGTTCCGCCGCCGCAATATCTTCGTGGATGCCTCTATTGGAGATCGGGTATAAATATGCATGCCCTTTCTCGTGGCGACATCAAGCGTCTATTTGATCTCCTCAATGAAGACCTGTCAGCTCAGTCATTAACCGGTGAGCTGTATCTTGTGGGTGGAGCTGTTATGTGTTTGGTCTTTAATGCTCGTGCAACCACCCTGGATGTAGATGCTATTTTTGAGCCGGTAGGCGTGCTGCGGGAGGCAGCAGCAAAAATAGGCCGGGAATCTGGTATTGGTGAACATTGGCTGAACGATGCGGTGAAAGGATTTCTAAGTGAGTCTGGAACCTTCAGCGAGTTTCTTGATCTTGGTAGCCTGAAGGTGTTTTGTGCGCAACCGGAATATCTGTTGGCGATGAAATGCTTGGCGATGCGTTTGGGCAGGGAGTTTCATGATGAAGCAGATATACGATACCTACTCCGCTATCTAAATATCGAGTCCTACCATGAAGCCGTGAGCATAATTACACGCTACTATCCAAAGAACCGTTTTCCTCAAAAAACACTTTATGCTCTGGAAGAGATTTTAGGGTATTGAATCTGGGTTAGTGTTTGGCTAAAAACACTGTGCCAGTCTCACCAGTCCAGCCGCCACTAAACTCACACGCCCTTAAAATAATTCGCTGTGGCTTCCTAGTCTAGCTAGTTTCTATCCAGAAACGGTGCTATTTTCTTCGCGGCTAAAGCCGCTCCTACAAAATCTCCAGGGATACCAATATATTGTAGGAGCTTTAGCCGCGATTGATTGCGGCACGGTATTTATGGACGGGCACTAGCTAGTTGTAACTCCGTCCCGCTGGTTTTATAAATCAGCAATAAATCAGGTTTAATGTGACACTCACGAAAGCCAGCCCAGTTACCTGATAATTCGTGATCTTTAAATGTAGCATCAAGAGTAATTTCTTGCTCTAAGGCGGAAATAACCCCAAATATTGTTTTTAATTCCGGTAGTGGTAATTTTCTTGCTTTTTTAAAGTCTTTCTTAAACTGGGTGGAATAGGTGATATTAATCATTCTCTAGGCTGACCTGAAAATCGTTAAACAGTGCTGAGGTGCCAGCACTTTTATGCCCCCTTCCTTCGTCCAACTCTTGCATGGCTTGTAATGTAATCTTGTTGGGCTGCTTGTTTCTAAGCTCAAAAGGTATTCCGCCATAATTAATAACTGCTTTGGTGAATAATTTAATGGCTTGAGATGGGCTTAATCCAATATCTTCACATACTTGAGTGAATTCAAGTTTTGTTCCATGGTCAATACGTACGCTGATCATGTCTGTTTTCATACTTAACGGCCTTTTGTATTGCAAATATTACTAATTGTAATGCAAAACACATCAGAAGCAAGGAGTTTAATTGGGGGTAAAAGTGGCTGGTCTGCTGATAATTTCTCGTTAGCTTTCCTACCCCAGTGCTGTTAATTCGCGTTCTACCATATCGGCATCACCTGTGTTGAGTGCTGCCAGACGGCGCAGGTGGCTGATGCTATCGATATCAATCTGATGACACTGAATACCCAAGTGCTGGTTTGTTACATGGGTGATTGAACCCTGCATGCAAATGTGGGTTTTATCATCTGACAGCTGGATATCCAGTGAGACATCTGTGCCAGCCTCACCAGCCCAGTCAGATGGCAGTGCGATTAAAGCTCCCTTTAGTGAGATGTCGATGACGGTACTCTGGCACCTGTTGTCGGTCTGGTTATGGGTAATAGCAACAGGGGCATCAAACAGAATACGGTGAAAGCGACGGCGGTTGTGTTCTGTGTTATCGGGCGGCATGGTATCTCCATAAAAAGCAGCAGGGCAGGTTACGTCAGGTATAGACCGTCTTGTATAACTGTCAAGCTTTAGATGCTATTTTCCTGGGTTGGACTGCAGAACTTTGCAGGTGAAAAACCATCTGTGTGTCTCCGATTTTGACAGCATCCCCGCCATGCAATTGTTGGCTGTGCTCACCGATTGGGGTGCCGTTAACGGTGGTGTCGGATTCTCCTTCCAAGTGGACGAGAAAGTAGCCATTCTGGCGATTGGTTATCGCTGCGCTTGATTGCCCTTTAATGCCAAGGCGCACCATGCTGTTGTCTAGAAAGATAACCTTTCCAGAATGATCTCCGTTTATGATTTGTACGCAGGTTCCCGCAGCAGGGATGATTTCATCTCTACTCGTCGCCTTCTCAGGTAGCTTGTAGGCTATTGTGGGTGCGGATGTATCGCAAAAAGACTGCTTGTCCTGGGCGAATGAAAGTGTATGTTTGCCGATCTGAATCACATCACCGTGAGATAGACTGCATTCTGATGTTGGAGTGTGATTTACCAAAGTTGGGTACTCTTCATCTAGGGAGATAAGCTGGTAGTTGTCTTCAGTTCTGGTGATTATTGCGTGCTGCTGTGCTACTGCCAGGCTGTCAATTGTAATGGTGCAGCCAGGGTCTCGACCAATGACGGTCTTTGAGCCTTGCTCTATATCGCGGCCTGTTATCTGGTGGCCCCTGAACGATAAGTAGATCTTTGCCATATCGACATACCTAATTAACCTAACTCATTGGTCACTATAGTATCACCTTATGCTTGTGCAATGATGGGTTGACGAAAGGCCGATATCTACCGGCGAGTGGTTGTGCGGTGGGGTAGGCTACATTTTTGCAACAAATCCGAATTTAACGCTGGTTATTGCTCAGTGGCTACATTGTCCTGATAAGCGGTGAGTGCTTGAGCTAATACCTTAAAAATACCCCGTATGCGGCATAAAAAGGAAATTACTTCCTATTTATTGACCTGTTTTTGGTCAATTGATTGCCTCTGTCCCCTGATGACAAGCGATTTTCCTGCGTTTCTGTGAACTCAGTTCAAGTTTTAGTGCTATTTTATTAGTAATCTACAGAATAGAATCTTACAAATACAAATACGGTACCTACGCAAGGTTGAAAGCATCGATATGTTAAAGCGAAATAGTAGCGGATTCACTTTGATAGAACTGATAGTCACTATCGTGATAATGGGCATACTCATAGGCATAGGTGTGCCATCTTTTCAGGACATGATGAACAACAGTCGTGCCTCCACGCATGCGAATAACCTGGTTACAGCCTTTAACATGGCGCGCAGTGAAGCGGTTAAAAGAGGGCAGACTATTGAGGTTTGTTCTGCTAATGCAGGAGGAACCGCCTGCGCTGGTGCTGGAGTTGGATGGGGCAGTGGATGGCTAGTATGGTGGGACGGCAAAAATGATGATGCTGCGGGGAATTGCGATGCGAGCAATACTGCAAACAGTGCTCTTGCAGCTTGTGAGATTATCAGAGCATGGTCAACAGGAACTGGGGCACCCACTACAACGACAACGGTAGATTCGGTCTCATTTGGATCCAGAGGTGAGATGGCCAGTAGTAGTGCTGAAATCACTTTGGACCTCTGTTCCAGTCCATATCAGAGAACCTTGACGATTAACCCCATAGGGCATATTCGATCGAACCGGGGAAGCTGTTAATAAAGGGGCTAATTATGATGAAGAGCAAGCTATCAAAAGCTGACACAAATGCAGGTTTTACCCTGATAGAGGTGCTTGTCACACTGGTTATCCTGGGTGTTGGCCTGTTAGGGATGGCGGGGATGCAGATGACTGGGTTGCAGTCTAATCAAGGGGCCTATTTAAGGTCGCAGGCCAATTTTATCGCCACTGATGTTGCTGATCGTTTGCGGGCCAATTCCTCGGAGTTGGATGAGTATGATGGTTTTACGGTCGACATTGAAGCTGTAGTGCTTCCCACAAGCCAGGATTGTGAAACTGCAATGGTCTCCTGCAATTTGGATGAAGTTGCTGACTATGACATGTTTCGATGGAACGCTATGGTTTCTGACTTATTGCCTCCTGTCATTGATGTTGATGGGGATAACGAACTGGTTATTAATATTACCGCAGCCGCAGATGGCAAAAGCAGTGAGGCTAATATTCTCATCCGCTGGACAAGCATGGGTGAGACTGTAGAACTACCTATGGTCATTCATATTTGGACAATTTAAGACTGCATAGCCAAGGGGTATCAGATGTCATCATACAGATACAATTCCAAGATGGGGCCTACATGGCTGACAATGGGCGGTGTAACGCTCGTAGAGCTGATGGTGGCGATGGGTATTAGCCTGCTCCTTGGTGCTGGCTTTGTGCAGATGTTTGTTTCCAATCAGGTGACCTATAACTTGACTGAGTCGCTGAGCCGTATGCAGGAGAACAGCCGCTATACGCTGGACAACTTAAAGCGTGAAATCCAGATGGCTGGCTTTACCGGCTGTGATCGAGAATTAATACTGATGGATGGGACACCAGACGGGACTCCGTTTCTTCCATTTCCAACAGGCAGTGCAAACCCTATTCAGATTCAATATGCCGGTGATAACATATTCACTTTGCAAGCTGATGTCCAGATAAATCAGACTACTCCTATCCAAATTGCAGATAACGTAACTCAAGGTGGTCGTGATGCAGAGACCAG
>UOFX01000057.1_pt1 | contig 36988 bp, 29 predicted proteins | sample 1989101 | NCBI WGS metagenome assembly UOFX01 (sample SAMEA4712195, study PRJEB27164) | hydrothermal vent metagenome | biome: marine basaltic hydrothermal vent biome; feature: marine hydrothermal vent; material: mineral | place: Pacific Ocean | collected 2011-06-14/2011-07-23 | depth 1719 m
GGACGACTATGCATTGATTGACAGTGAGACTGTCACCACCGAGAACCTGCTCAGCATCGTCAAGACCATCAGCGCCACTGACCAGGCATCCAGCGCTGGGACCGATGTAGTGATCGGCGAAGTGGTGACCTATGAGCTTACAGTAACGGTAATTGAAGGCACCACCAATACGGTGAACATCACCGACACCCTGCCGCAAGAGCTGACGTTCATAGCTGGTACCCTCGCGGTCACCCCCAACGGGCCAGGCATGACCACCAGCTATGTGGACGAAGCAACATCCGCCACCTGGACACCAGCCACCCGCGTCCTTACGGTCGATCTTGGTACTGTAACCAACCCAGGTGATAACAACGCTGTCAACGACACGGTTACCATCACCTTCGATGTCCTGGTGGCAAACGACACCAACAACAATAACAACGAGACCAAGACCAATACCGTGGCTGTTACCGACGGTGTGCGCAACGACAGCGATACCATTGATGTGACAGTTAGAGAGCCTGAGTTGACCATCACCACATCCGTCTCAGATGCTACTCCTCACCTCAATGATGTAATCCAGTACACCTTAACGGTGGATCACAGCGCTGGCAGCACCGAAGACGCTTTTGATCTCACCTTAACAGACCTGCTGCCATCAACAGACCTGAGCATTATCAGCATAGATTCCATCGGTGGTACCAATGCCGATAGTTTCGCTGTGGGTGACTTTACGATTACTGGCGGTGGCTCTGGGATCGCCTTCACAGCGCCAGGCACTCTCGACCTGGCGCTAACTAATGACTTTACCATCACCTATAGTGTGCAGGTGACCAATGATATCGCTGACTACGGTAGCAGCTACACTAATAATGCACATCTGAGCTGGACCTCCACCGATGGCCCCAATAGCGATGAGCGCACTAGCGGGGGTGGCATTAACGACTACGATGCCACCGATGCTAGCGGTGTTACTCTGATCGGTGCTGATCTTTTGATCACCAAAGATGACGGCGCCGCCTCTATTATTCCGGGCAACAGCAACACTTATACCATCACCGTCACCAATAAGGCTGGTGCCAATGCAGACACAGCTACCGGTATTGTCGTAACCGATACGGTACCTACCGGACTGACCATGAATCTGGCTGCAACCTCCGCCAATCCCTTCTTTACCTCCTTCATCGGCGGTGTGGTTACCTGGACAATCCCCACCCTGAATGTAGGTGCCAGTGAAAATCTACAACTGGTGGTGGATGTGGATAACCCAGCCATCGCAGGGCTTGAGAGCATCACCAATACCGCCAGCGCCGTCCATGACGATATAGACCCAACTCCGGCAGACAATACTGACAGCGACGTGAATATCTTGGATGCTGTACCAAACCTGACCATCACCAAAGACGACGGCCTAGCTTCAGTGGCACCAGGAGACAACCTCACCTATACCATAGTGGTACAAAATACCGGCAACCAAAACAGCTCAAATGTCGTAGTCTCCGACACATTCCCCCATACGGTGCTTGAGAACCTGGTAGCCAACATGGGCGGTGTGATCGATAGCATTGCTGGAACCATCCAGTGGAACCTTGGTACCTTAAATGCTGGTGATACAGTGACCTTGACTGTTGATGCCCAAGTACGACCAGTGTTGTTGGCTGGAGTTACTGGTTTTACCAATACCGTGACCGTAGCTGATGACGGTGCTGGAACCGGAGGCATACCAGTGACCGATACCAATGACGACACTGATGCCCTGCAAGCAGCACCGGATTACGTTATCACCAAGACTGACAATCAGACCACAGCCAGACCAGGTGATACCATCACCTATGTCATATCAGTCAGCAACGAAGGCAACCGAAACGGTACTGGTGTAATAGTAACCGATAAATATTCATCAGCCCTGTTGGAAGGTGTCAGCGCCGACAATGGAGGCACCGTAGATACGGCGAACGGCACTGTCACCTGGAACCTTGGCAATCTGAATGGCGGGGACACAGTGACCCTCACCATAACCGGCACCATACCCATGATTCCTCCTGTTGGTGAAAACCTGCTGGTCAATAGCGTAGAGGTGGATGATGACGGCCTCAACGGGGCAGACCCCACCCCGGATAATAACTTAGACACGGACAAGACCGAACTTGCAACATTTGTATTCGATTCTATCCGCAATGACGCTGAGGAGGACGATGATAATAAGCTGTCCTTGATACGCTTCCTTGAAGAACGAGAATACACCTTACCGACCATGCCAGTGGCACCCATCTTCAGTGGCACCACCGAGCCAGGTACAACCATCACCATCACCATGTTTGATGAAGCTGGCTCCATCCTTGGTACCCAGACGGTTATTGGAGACACTGGCGGCAACTGGCTTACCAGCTTCCCCAACGTGGTGATCTATGACCATCCCTATTCTATTCAGATGACTCAGAGCATCTCGTCGGCTAATGACAGCACCGCTACCGGCTTCAACCTGCGCACATATTTTAGCCCGGCCCTCAATCATCAGATATTTTTCAGCCATCACCCATCCATAGAGGCTGTCTTCGGTAATTCTCCCTCAGTGATGACACATTCTCTGCATGAGGGGCTGAACAACCCCTTGATGATGGGATGGGACAATACCTACGCATATGAATTTTTGGCAGCATCAGCTACAACAACACAATATGCCAAGTGAGAAATTCAATGGAATATAGGATTATTGATAATCCAGCAATTGACTTTTTTGCCGGGGTAAAATTAAAGCTACGCTATGCACTATGTATGGTTGTTTACACTTGCTTTTGCTGCTAAATGGCATATATTGGGCAAGCCAGATAGCATCGAACGTAGAAGATCAATAATATTATCCATTCGGGTATCTAAATAGATCTTGGTTTAAGAGAGAAAAATGAAAAAAACAATATTAATTCGGCGGCTAAACACCATCACAATTGTAATGCTCATTGGCCTTCTTGGTGGGTGCTTAAAACAGTACCGCTGGGATGATATTCATGAGACCGATGAGCGAACTCGCCCGGTACCTACAATCTCTATAAAGGACTACCTCCCAGATGAGCTGGAGCAGGTTCAGTGGTCCCGCTTAGAGATCGAACAGGGGCTAGATCTCGACCGTAAGAAGGGTTCTGCACTGGCTGAAAACGATGGCGCGCAGGCCGATTATGACCAGGCAGAAAAGGCCGAAGATCAATCCACCAACACCTCAACCCCCCCCAGTATCTTTGACCTTGAATTGGCCAGAACTCTTGCAAGTTACCACAAAAATGCATCCGAACTGGCTGAAAACAAAGGCGTATACCGCACCGCCGTTCGTAACCGTATGCAAAAGCCTGGAACTCTACCAGCTAGATTTGCCCCAGACCCAATGCCAACAAACTTTTCACCCTGGTGGCGAAACCAGGTCATCAGCCAAGCTAACCCTGATTCTGTACCGGTCAAGCGTAGCCTCGAAGAGTTCTATCTTAGTGCTATAGAGAATTCCACCCAGATCAAAGTATTCAAAGATATCCCCCTGATCCGTGGCACAGCCATTTTGGAAGCAGAGGGCCGATTTGACCCCCACCTGTTCATGGAAGCGCGTTTTGAACACACTAATGAGCCAGTAGGCAGCACGCTCAAGACTGGTGGTCCCAGCAGGTTTCGCGAACATGACCGCAACTTTACCTTCGGCGTGCGCAAAAAAACCACGACTGGTGCCGAAGTTGAGCTATCCCAACGTGTAGGTGCCGTTAAAAACAACTCGGTATTTTTTCTCCCTGACCCTCAATCACAGTCCAAGCTCAATCTCAGCATTACCCAACCCCTGCTAAACCGATCTGGCGTTGAATATAACCGCAGCACTGTACGCATAGCCAAGCTGGATCACCAGATTGCTCTGGATGAATTCCAGCGGCAAATGGAATCTCACATGCTGGAGCTGGCACGCTCATATTGGGGCCTCTACCTTGAACGCGCCGTTCTTATCATCAAAAGCAAGCTGGTAGAAGAGACCGAACTACTGCTCGATGAACTGAATGCGCGACGCAAGGTAGACGTGCTGGAGAGCCAACTCGTACGCACCAGGGCAGCCCTGACAGCAAGGCGCAGTGATACCATCCGTGCAGGACAAGCTGTGCGTAATGCCGAAGCAAAGCTGATTTCTCTGGTCAATGACCCTGATGTGCGGATGGTGGATACCCTTGAGATCGTCCCAGATTCACCACCTGCGACCGATAGCAGAACCATCAGCCTACGTGAGGCAGCAGAACACGCCTTACATAACCGCCCGGAGATCAATCAAACCTTGAAGCAACTACAGGCCGGTATGATCCGCCTGAATATGTCGAAAAAGGAACTGCTACCAGTGCTGGATCTGGTATTAGGTGCAAGTCTGGATGGACTCAACAGTGGTACGGCTATGGGCGATGCTGTTGACCGCCAGTTTGATGAAGGTGGCCCAAGTTACTACGCTGGTGTCATAATCGATATCCCTCTCGGTAACCAGACAGCAAAGGCGCGCCACCAACGCCGACGGTTAGAGGTACGACAGCTCACCAACCAACTTCGTACTACCGTTGAAACCCTGTTACTTGAGGTTCAGGTATCGGTGCGTGAGGTTAATACCGCGCGGCAGCAAGTGGAAGCGGATTACCAAAGCATGACGGCCGCCAAACATGAGCTGGAATCCATCAGCGAGCGCGGTATTCTCTCCAGCGACGAGGGCAGGCTCCGTGGCATATTGCTGGAAGATCTATTAAGTGCCCAGGAGCGTCTAACCGAGAAAGAGCAGATGTTCCTGGTTTCCCTAGTGACCTACAATGTATCCCTGACCAATTTGGATCGTTCCATGGGAGTTTTACTCCAAACTCAGGAGATCAATATGGAGCGGAGTGATGGTGAACACCGGCTCCCAGAGATGATTAGAACTGAGTTCAGTGGCAACAACTCCTGAATCTCTACCAGTCCGGCTGTGGATTCTCCTGGTATTGCCATTAGTTGCATCCACAGCCTTGTGTGCTGAGCACGAAGGCTTTACCGAACCATTCCAAACCCTGCAACTCACCACGGTTGTACCAGGCCAGCTAGCCAGCCTTGACGTGCGCGAGGGAGATCATGTCAAGATCGGTCAACAGCTTGCAGCCCTGGATACCGCTACATTAGAGGCTACCCTGGCCATTGCCAAGGCGAAGAAGAACGCACAAGGAGCCGTCTCCTCAGCTACTGCCCTGTTCAAGCTGCGCCAGATACGTGTAACCAAGTTATTAGCTCTGCAAATCGAAGGCCATGCCAGAGAGGATGAGATAGAACGCGCCCTGGCAGACCAGGAGGTAGCCAAGGCGAACCTGGTGATTGCAAAGGAAGAAGTAACGGTCAACCGACTCGAATATGAACGAGTGAAGCAACAGATAGAACTCCATTACCTGCGTAGTCCCATTAACGGGGTTGTAGTGGAGCTGCATAAAGAAGTTGCAGAGATAGTACAGAAGAGTGAAGATCCGATCCTGACTTTGGTACAGTTGGATCGCCTGCGTCTCACCCTCCATCTGCCCACACCTGAGGCACTATCACTGCACCAGGGGGATATTGTGCAACCTCACTGCCCAGAGCTGGATGCCACAGTTGAGGGAGTAATAGAACTGGTTTCACCATTGACCAATGCTGACAGTGGCACAGTACGGGTTAAAATACTCCTGGACAACCCCAATGACAGATACAGGAGCGGAGTACGTTGCACAGTGTTATTTTAGATTTTTTACTTAACAGACATTTTATAACCGGGACATGGGCAAATGACAAAAAAACAAGCACAGAATGACGAAAAACAGGGCCAGATGGTTCGTTTGAGATATGAACAAACAGATGCCTCTTTTGCCTCCCAATTTGTAGTAAATGCCAACCAGGAGGAAGTAATCCTCAACATCTCATCTGGCTATATCAATGACCCCCAATCCGGTGACACCCTGTTGCCCATACAATCCCGCATCGCCATGTCAACCGGCGGCGCTGTCCGCCTGATCAATACCCTCAGCAAAGCGTTGCAAGAGATGCAAGAGGCACGGGACAAGTCAGGTGGAACATTGGAAGCAGGGCTGCCAAAACTCAAGAACTAGTTTTTATCGCATAGAGAAGCCCCCTACTGGGCTATCGCTCCGATACATCGGCCCATATGCCCGATCCAGACCAAACCACCACCCCCTGCCCCACAGTTTCGGCGAATAGGTTGCAGCCTGCTCCACTCCCGGAGATGGATCTGGCCGCCCTGCATCTGGAGATGCGCCGTATTTTTGATACAGGTGCAACCGGCAACGAGGCGTTACTCAAGCTTATCCAGTTTCTGGTAAACCTGACAAACGCCACCAGCAGCGCCTACTTTCACTACCACTCAGATGGAACCCTTACTGCTGGGCCACGGGCCATTTCAAAGCAAGCTAGTGCTTGGAGTACAGAGCTACTGGATGAGCTGCAAGCTGCTGCGGAAAAGTCTTGTGAGACAAACCGCCTATATACGGGCCACTCAGGGATATATGATGCCATTGCCATCCTGGCAGCACCCATAGGCGGAAAGCAACAGCCCCAAGGTGCCATGTCTCTTGCTCTGGTCATTGGCAGTGAACGCCTGGAAACTTTCGCCACCATTCTACAACTGGTTGCTGGTCTGTTACTGACTATTGAAATTTCAGATACGCCCAACGATATACCACAATCCAGCAGAGATAATGCAGCAATACGCCTGCTGGCTGGCAACCTGGCCTGCCAGGACTTACGAACGGCTGCCCTGCATACTGCGGAAGAGTTCGCATCCCAGCCCGATATTAGCCAAGCCATCATAGGGATGCGCATGGGTACCAAAAAACGCTGCCGCTTGCAGGCGCTCTCAGGGGTGGCAGAGTTTGACCCTAGATCCGAGCTAAGCCGTAGACTCGAAGCGGCCATGGACGAATGCCTCAGCCGGGATGATATGCTCCAATGCAGCGCCGATAAGGGCGATGCGCTACCAATTTTATCACCCCTCCTCAAGCTGCTTCACACCAGCGCCATACTGCTGCTGCCGCTACGCGCAGCAAATGGCAAAGTGACAGGTGTGATCATCCTGTGCAGACCACACACAACAATACCAGCGGATACCGAATACCTGGAGACCTTTACAAAATACGCCGGTGCCGCATTAAGCACCATACAGGCAGGTGATCCAGGCAAGCTAAGAGGCACCAAGCCGCACACCTGGGGGCGTTGGCTCATACTGACCCTGCTCCTGAGTCTGACGGCAGTGCTATGGATGCCAGTGGACCATACCATCAATGCCGCCACCACCATCCAGCCGATCAAACACCGTTTCGTATCCGCGCCCTTTGCCGGAGTCCTTGAGAGCAGTAATGTTCGACCAGGTGATCTGGTCTCAGCTGGAGACCCTCTTGCCAGGATGGATGGGCGTGAGATTGACTGGAAGCTAAACACCCTGCTGGCCGAACAACAAAAGGCAGTAAAGAAGCGGGATGTAAGTATAGCAACCAGAGATACACCTTCGGCCCAGATGGCTAAGCTTGAAATTGCCCGCCTTGATGCGCAGAAGGAGCTACTTACACACCGCAAGCAAAACCTTATTATTACCAGCCCTATAGACGGGTTAGTAATTACCGGAGATCTGCGACGAGAAGAAGGAAGCCCTCTGAAGATAGGACAGAGGCTATTTGAAATCGCCCCACTTGATACCATGCTGGCTGAGGTGGCTGTGCCAGCAGCAGATGTCGCCTACTTTCAAAATAACATGCCAGCCGAGATCCACCTGGAGTCATTTCCAAGTCGTACATGGCAACAACCTGTGGTTGATCTCCACCCGCGCTCGGTTGTACTTGACGGCAAAAATGTATTCATCGCTGAGGTAAAACTGGATAATCCCGATGGCCTGCTGCGGCCAGGCATGAGCGGGCGAGCACAGTTAATAGGCGAACCACAGTACCTGTGGTGGGTGCTCTTCCACCGTCCCTGGGAGCGACTCGTAACCTGGATTTTCTGGTAATGACCTCGCCTAAATCAGGCAATACCACCAAAGCAGAGCAACCGCCTCCTGCAGATGCCAGCCTTCCGCTTAGTAATGAACCGCAGGCCCCACTTCTGCAAATACGAGACGACCTGCTCTACTCCCTTCAGGAAGAGGCCGACGGCACCATCTACATTATCGAAGATCCGGTCATCTCCAGATTTTTCCGCATCGGCAAACGTGAGTACAGCCTTCTGCTTCAATTTGACGGGCGGCAAACACCCGCCCAAGCCCTGGAGAATGCAAATGAATGTCTGGGTGCAGATTCCCTCAGCAACGAAGAAGCAAGCCAGATTGCCCAGTGGTTAGCCACGGAAAACCTGCTTGTAATGCAGGGTATGGACAACCTCCAACGCATGCAGGCGGCCAAGAAAAAGAGCGACCAGATACGTTTCATGCGGAAGCTCAACCCTATCTTCATCAAGCTGCCGCTCATCAATCCTAACCGCTTGCTAGCTGCTCTATTACCGTACCTGCATTGGATGTTAGGCAAAAAATTCTTCGTTATCTGGTCACTGATAGTCCTTGGTGGACTCTATCAGATTGCTGCTCATGGAGATCGTTTCGCTCAGGCCTCACAGGGCATCCTCTATCCCCACAACTGGCTCTGGTTAGGACTCACATGGATAACCCTCAAGACCATCCATGAGATATTTCACGGCCTGGTGAGCAAGAAGTATGGTGGGGATCTCTACGAAGCCGGGGTTATCCTCATCCTGTTCATGCCCATCGGCTATGTAGACGCCACCTCCTCATGGCGTTTTAACGGCAGGTGGCCACGTATCCATACCGCCGCCGCAGGCATGTTCATTGAGCTGTTCCTGGCTGGTATCGCAGCCTGGGTGTGGGCCTACTCCGACGATGGCGTGGTGGCTGACATCGCCTACAACACCATCTTTATCGCCGGGATCAGCACCCTGCTGTTCAACGCCAATCCACTGATGCGATTCGATGGTTACTTCATCTTCTCCGACTTACTCGGAATCCCCAACCTTTACACCAGGGGTAGCAGCTACATCTCCTATCTTGGCCGCAGATACATCATAGGATTGAATATACGATTCCCGCACTGGTCACCAGTCAAAGATACACTCATCAAGCTATACGGAGTGCTGGCCTTGCTCTGGCGATTAATAGTAATAATCGTAATACTAATAGCTGCCTACCACCTGTTCTATGGCGCAGGGGTTATCCTTACTGCCACAGGGATCGCCGTTATGGCGGGCATTCCAGCTTGGCGTCTGGGTAAATTCCTGCTGCAAGGCGCAGGTAGCATAAAACCATCACTCCCTACTTTTTTTATGCGGCTCGGAATCCTCTGCACCGCCATCTACCTTGTGCTCCAGGCACACTGGGCACAGAACCTCATGGTGCCAGCGGTTGTAGATTTCACCAATATGGCAGTGGTACGTGCGCAAAGTCCAGGTTTCGTGAGGCAAATACATGTCACTGATACCCAACTGGTAGCACAAGGCGAGGTTCTGCTGGAGCTGGAAAACCATGAGCTAACGCTGGAGCTTAAAACGCTCAACCTGGAACTGGAACAAGCAAAGACTAAGGGGCGAATCTATCTTAAAGGTGGGCTACAAGCAGCCTATCAAATTGAGCAGCAAAACATCCAAAATCTGCATTCCAGGCTGGAAGAGAAAGGCCGGCAAGTAGATGAGTTGATCATCTATGCACCGCAGGCTGGTCAGATTCTAACCCGCCATTTAGACGCCCAGATAGGCAGCTACCTGGGTGTTGGCACAGAGATATTAAAAATTGCAGACAGTAGGGAAAAAGAGGTACAAATTAGTATTGGGGAAGACGACATGCATGAATTGGCATCTCTCATTGGACAATCCCTGGAGCTGCGCCTTGATGGTGCCGGGAACCAGATATTAGCAGTTGAGGTAGAGCGGATTACACCTCGTGCAAGCAGGGAGGTACTCCACCCCATGCTTACCGCTCTCAACGGTGGGCCGTTAGTAGTGCGGCCCAAGTCGTCCGAGCCAAGCAGCCAAGAGCTAGCAGAGTCAACTACAGCCTACGAACTATTAAAACCAAGGTTCAACATTACCAGTAGATTGAGTTCAGAAGAGAGCCGACAGCTATGGGCAGGAGAAACAGCAACAGCAAAAATTCCAGGGCGTGAGCGCACTATTGGGAATCATATCTATGTAGCCATTTCCAGGTGGGTAGAGAGGCTGAGTGATCAGGCACGGTGGGACTGAACATCCTAAATCGACCGTTTTCAGACAAAAAAGATTTCAATTTGTCCGTAGACTTCAGGGAAAAGAACTTTTATGCTTCTTATACTCCTTATGTGGATGTCCATTCTCCAATTCTACAACAATTATAGATGATAAGGATCATATCCTGATGGCAAGCGCTTCCAAAGAGCAACGAGCTTATACCAGAAGAGCTCTGACCCTTGAGGTTGAGGTTTCTGCCGAGCAGTCAAAACCGGCCCTTTATGTGGTGCATGACTACTGTCCTGGCGGCATGCTGCTTCTCTTTAGATCAGGGCCGCAGCCGGCAGGATTGCGTCGCGATGATCGGCTAACCATCTGCTTATCACTGCCGAATCAGCAACAGGTCAGAGAGCTGCATGCACGTGTTGCACGCAGCTTTGTCAACGGGATTGGTGTTGCCTTCATTGACCCGAGTCCAGCAACACTGCTTGCGCTTGATCAGCTGGCAGACGCCGCTTCAGTGCAGACAGAGGTTAAGCCCGCTACATCAGAACTGAATGCCGGCAAACAGTGTCAGGTCATCTCCCGCTGCCAGCAGGTACTGTCAAGCTACCTGTTCGATATACTACATGACTTTTTCTGCCGTGCAGATGACCGATTGCTGGTTTGTGCGCGTGATGCGCTGAATGATGAGGATCAATCGGCATTTTATGAAGCAATCGCTGAGCTGGCGCGTTTCCGCCAGCCGATTACCGAGGCGTTTCATGATGTAGTGATGGAGGGGCTTGATGTGTTGGAGCGTCCCGGCTTGCTTGCGCATAAGCGTACGCCTGAGGAGCTGGGTTCGTTCGAGCTGTCGATTGTTGATCATGAGGAATTTGAGCATTGGTTGATGGTGACCGGCATGGTCTCCAGAATCGAGTCACATTTCTCCAATGAGCTGTTTGATCTGCTGCAGCGGCTGAGAGTCCTGACCGGCTCAGAGGGGTTTAATGAGGATAATAACCCGCTTGGGCCGGCTGTTATCTGCCATGCCTTCTGTGACTCGATCACGGTCATGCATCTGCAGCCACCGTCCTGCAATGAGGTGTGTGATGTATTTGAGTTGATTACGCTCCCTCATCTGGCACGGCTCTATCAAAATCTGAGCAATATCTTTGTTGAGGCCGGTGTCCTGCCAGTTATCAAACACCGGCCGATTCCCAGTGAGCCGTCACAGGCGCATGCTGCTGCCGCGCCACAACCAGCTAAAGGCGGATATGTTGGCGGCAGGCAGGATAACCAGCATGAAGTTGTTGAGCAGAAGATGGAGCAGAAGGTGGAGCAAAAGGTGGAGCAGAACGCCTATAAGGTTGCACTGGAGCTGATTAATCTGCAGAAGATCAATCGTGGCGCGACTGGAGGAGTGCTCCCACCAACTGCTACCGCAGAAGCGGCCAAAGAGGCAGTGGATTACTACTCCACCAAAGAGGTGTTTGAGGCGCTCGACCGCCTGCCACAGAGAGAAGTGCAGGATATCAAGACGGATCTGCCGATGGTGTTGGAGCGTCAAACAGGCCAGACGGATAAGCAGATTCCCAATGAACTGCACGACTCGATCGAACTGACCATCGATCTGCTTGATTCGATTCTGGATGATGCGCTATTGACTAAGATGACCAAGGCGCATGTTGAACGGCTCAAGATACCGCTGCTGAAGACGGCGCTACGCGACAAAACCTTTTTCACCTCACCAAACCACCCGGCACGCAAACTGCTGAACCAGATAGCGGTGCTCGGCACCACCAGCGGCGGCAAGAATGAGGCGGCCGACATCAACCCCGAACTGATGCGCGCCGTTACGCGAGTGGCAGAGCGGATCGACAAAAAGCTGGAGCAGAGTGATGAGGTCTTTGCCGAAGCGGTCGATGGCCTCACTCAGCTGGTCAATCGGCAGGATGAGTCATTCACACGCAATGTCGACCGTACCATCAAGGCATGTGAAGGAGCACAAAAGATCCATCAGGCAAGATCGGTAATAAGGGATGTGCTATCGCAAGGGCTGGTTGGCAAGGAACTGCCTCCATTGATATTGACGCTGTTGGATCTGGGCTGGCCAAAATCACTCGTCATCACCTATCTGCGCAATGGCCTGGATAGTCAGAACCGGCCGATGCAGTTGCAGGTTGTGGATGACCTGCTGGCGCTGATGGGCTTCATGGAGCAAGAGAACAGATGCCAGCCACCGAATGCATCGCAGCTGTTGAAGGTGATCGCGGAGGATCTCGGTTACATCTCGTTTGACTCGATGGAAATCGACCGTTTTATCGCAGAGCTGGATTTGGTGCTGCAGGAGGCTAAAGGTGGACAGACGCCGCCAACCGTGCTGATAGAGCAGCAGGATGTCGATGGCCGCCTTGGTTATACGTTGGCGCTTAAAACCGACGCCCCGTGCTTTGGGGTCGATGCTGATATCTCGAGCGGAACGGATGAGGAGCAGACCAAGTGGCTCGGTATGGCCAAGGCACTCAGGTGTGTTGATTGGATCAGCCTCACAGCTACGCCCGGTGATAGCCAGTTGCTGAAACTGGTCTGGATAGATGATAAGGTCGGCCTCTACGTCTTTGTCAATCGCAAGGGGATCAAAGCGCTGGAGCTGCAGCACGATGAGATTGCCGGCCTGTTGATGAACGGCATAATCGAGGTCTTTGAGGAGGCTGAGCTGCCGCTGGTCGAGCGTGGTGTACACCGCATGCTACAGCGCATGCATGAGAAGTTGGTGCTACAAGCAACCCATGATCCATTGACCGGACTGTGCAATCGTAAGGAGTTCTACAAACGGCTGGAGCGAGCATTGGAGAGTGCCCGGCTGACCCATACCACCCATCTGCTCTGTCACTTCAATCTCGATCAGTTCAACTTGATCAACAATGGTTACGGCCACCTTGCGGGAGATACATTGCTGAAGCAGGTAGCCGGCCTCTTCACAGCGCAGATTGATGAGAAGAGTGATGTAATTGCACGACTGGGAAGTGATGAGTTCGGTCTGCTGCTCCAGCAACGTACAACGCAGGAGGGGTTCCAGCAGGCCGATGCGATCCGTAAGGCACTGCAGGAGGACTACCGCTTCAACTGGGAGGGTAAACGTTATCCAGTTACCACCTGTGTGGGGGTGGCGCCAATCACGGAGCAGACTGATAAAGTCGCTGAGCTTCTAATATCGGCCGACTCTGCCTGTCAGATAGCTAAAGCAGCTGGCAGCAACCGTATCCACCTCTATCAGACAGATGATACCAAAGTAAAACAGCACCATGAGACAATCTCCTGGGCGGCCCTCGTTGATAGCGCATTGGATAATGATAGCCTGCAGCTCTACTGCCAGCAAATTGCGCCGCTCAACAGCAATGGCACGGAAAAACCTCACTACGAGATACTGCTTCGTGTGCTCGATGAAGAAGGTAAAACGACTACTCCATCCAACTTCATCAAAGCGGCGGAGCTATTGAACCGGATGCCCGATATCGATCGCTGGATTATCCGTAAGGTTTTTGGCTGGTTGATAGAGAATAGTGAGCGTATCAAAAGGATCGACAGTGTCAGCATCAACCTCTCCGGCTGCTCGCTCAATGACGAAGGCTTTCTGGCGTTCATCCAGCAGCAGTTTACAGAGAGCCATGCACCGCCGGAGAAGGTCTGTTTTGAAGTGACAGAGACAGCCGCGATCTCCAGCCTCTCCAACGCCGCCGACTTTGTCAAACAGCTAAAAGCAATGGGCTGCACCTTTGCGCTGGACGACTTTGGCAGCGGCCTCTCATCTTATTCATATCTAAAACACCTACCGGTCGACTTCCTCAAGATTGATGGCATGTTTGTGAAGGACATCCACAACAACCAAGCCGACTATGCGATGGTAAAGTCGATCAATGAACTGGGCCACTTTCTCGGCAAAAAAACCATTGCCGAATATGTTGAAAATAAATTAATTTATGATCATCTTGTTGAGATAGGTGTTGATTATGCCCAAGGGTATGCGATTGAGAGGCCCTATAGTTTGGATGAAATGGTGTGCTGAAGAATAAGAATAGGAATTTCAACCGCGTAATATACCAAGATAAATATACTTCATCCTTGCTACTCCCTCTCAAACAGCGCCATGGACTCAATATGTGCCGTGTGCGGAAACATATCCATCACCCCGGCAGATACCAGCCGGTAGCCATGCTTATGCACCAGTTCACCTGCGTCCCTGGCCAGGGTGCCTGGGTAGCATGAGATATAGAGAATACGCATCACTCCTAGCTTAGGTAAATACTCCAAAATCTCGAATGCCCCGCTACGGGGCGGATCCAATAGCGCCTTATTAAAGGTCTTGCCAAGCCATGGCTCTTGCACCAGCTCTTCGTAAAGATTGGCAGTATAAAAAGTTGTATTCTCAATACCATTGCGCTGGGCATTTTCCCGCGCCCGCGCCACCAGGCCAGGATCACCTTCAACAGCTACAACCGACCCTGCATTCTTTGCTAACGGGAGGGTGAAATTACCGAGACCGCAGAATAGTTCCAGCACTCGATCATCTGATTTCAACTCCAGCATATCAATTGCACGGCGCACCATTAACCGATTGATGCCACTATTGACCTGGGTAAAATCCGATGGGAGAAACTTCAGCTCTACATCAAAGTCCGGTATGGCATAGGTAAGATTAGCCGCTTCACCAGACAGTGGTTTGATCGTGGTTGGGCCACCTTCTTGCAGATAGATATGGATACCATGCCGTCTACTGAAGATAGCCAATGCTGTACAGTCTTCTGCCGATGGGGTTTCAAGGACACGAAAGATAAGTACGCATACCTCATCCCCCATGGCCATTTCAATTTGTGGCACCTTGTCGCTAATCGAAAGACTTTCGATCAACTCACTCAGGGGGGCGATCAGCTCCCCAACCTTAGGATGCAGTACCTTGCATATGGAGAGGTCAGTAATGAAACTTGAACCACGCTCCCGGAACCCTACCAACACCTTACCTTTCTTAGGCACATTTTTAGCGCCCAGTCTGGCCTTACGGCGATAGCCCCAGTGATCATCCAGCTCTAAAGGCGCTAGAACCTCTTCCGGCCGCACCTTGCCAATATGTTTCAGCGCATCCATCAGGGTTTGTTGCTTATGGCTCAACTGAGCCTTAGGGTGCTGGTGTTGCAGGCTACAACCACCACAAACACCAAAGTGAGGGCACGCAGGTTCCACTCGCTCTGGTGATGGTTTAATTACCTCCGTAACCTGCCCTTCATCAAATTTCCGCATCTTTTTGGAATAGGTGAACATCACCTCTTCCCCAGGTAAACCACCATGAATAAACACGGTCTTGCCTTCGATGTGGGTTACACCCCGGCCATCATGGCTTAGGGATTCAATGGTTGCTGCTACCGGCTCAGTAGGTAGTTTTTTCCTTCGACGGGATCGCCCCATACCACAAACCCCAGATTACTTTTGCTGCCACTTGCCTTTGGCATCCTGATACCACCAGCCTGTGGCTGCTTCATCAATCCAGATCCCGGCATAGGTGTTGCGAACGTTGGATGCCCACTCTGGGCGGTCATTGGCTTCGGCAATGGCTAGGTAGAGGGCTGTCCGATCGGCATTCTCAGCTTTAACCATCTTCTTGATCTTGCCACGTTCCTTCAGTGGGATAGCTGAGGCATTACGCACCTTGATCATGGCATCACTGGTAAAACCTACAGCGCCGTTGGCATAGTAACTCTTGAGGGAGGCGGTGCGCCGTTTCATCTTGGCATGTAGTTTACGGATCTTTGGCGTATTTACTTTAAAATCAGGTGCTGCCGCATGGGCAGTAGGAATCAGAAAATTGACTACATTCTCACCAACCTGAACATAGAATGGCCTTGCAGGCAGCACCGCAGATTCCTTATTCTCAACGGGCTTGGCACCTTCTTTACCCAGGATATCCTTTACCATCTCCCGCGCCGCTTCTTCAGCTTGGGCCGATGGAAAATAGATGTTGATGGTGACACAGGCAGTAACAAACAACATCATGCCTAGCAGGCTTCCGGTTCTAGCTAATTGCATTTGAGACTCTCCTCATAGTTCAATTCGTTATTATTAATCCAACATGGTTTGTAACTACTTACACCATGAAGAACATGAAGCACATGAAGGTTTCACAGGACAAGGCTTTTTCTCGTTCCCACGCTCCTGCGTGGGAATGCATATGGGAGATTAATGACAGCACGGTATGGGTTCCCACGGAAGACCGTGGGAACCAGAATAACCAGAAATGCAAATGGCAGCACCAATGACTCGATGTGCTAATTCGCTATTACCTTTCAACACTTCATGCTCTTCATGTTCTTCATGGTGTAGGTAGTTACCATAGTTTAACTTATTACGGTGGACTGTACGCAACTTACATTAGTTCATTTAGATCACTTGATTTCAGCATCTCCCAATCCATTATCAATAATCTGCTGTAGCATGCTAATCAGGATATCCCAATCAAACCGTTGGTCAAAACCAATAATGTCAATACGTGGCAAACCGCCACCCTTAACCAGGTAAAATCCGTCACCTTTTGATTCAACTCCACCCATCGTACAGGCACCATTCTCAAGGCGGCAACTAACCCCAAGCTTGTCATAGCCAAATTCTTTAAAGAAGCTTAGGAAGCCTCTGGATAAAGCGCCACTAGGCCCACCACTAAAACTGGAAATATTATCTATGGCCTGCTGGCTGAGTGTATGACTGCTGTCATCATCCTCTGGTGTGGCAAAGCGCGCATCAAAGGAGACAGGCTGCCAGTTTTCAAGATATAGGTCGTCAATACGACCCTCTAATTTGCCGGTAATTTTACCAAATGAAAAGGCGCTGGTCAGCGCCTCTAGATCCAGATTTTTCAACTCAATATTGGCTTGTAAGGTGGGCCATACACCAAATGGATCATCCAGACGCAGATCCTGAATAAGCACCAAACCATTAAAGAGGTTGGCAATCATGGCACCTTCCACCTGTAGAATACCATCTTTGAAGGTCGCCTCTGGAATACCACCGGAGAGCTTTCCCGCAAGGGGCAACCATCCCAGGGCCTCAGTTAAACGCTCCATTGAGATTGGTGTTATGGCCCCTCCAAATGCCACGCTTGGCCCCTCTTCTTCCATGCGGAGGTCGAAGACAGATACCTCCAGGCCACCATCCAGAACAGGTATCCTGACTTTATGGAGCAGGCGCAGAGAATTCTCATGCAACTGAAGATTAAACTCAGCCGCCCCCAGAGTAAGGCCATCCAACAGGTGACCACTATCCCAGGAAAGGTTTGACTCCACAGCTCCCTGGCCACCAGTCCAGATCAGGTTCCCGTTGAGGCCATACAGGCCAATGCGCCGATGCATTGGGACATCCTCTTCCTCTTCAATAACAGGCGGCAAAACCTCATCCACATGAACATCATGGAGCTGCAACGCCAGTTGTTGCGCCCCATTAAGCACATAGTTCAGTGATACCTCTATCTGTCCAGCCAGATCCAGGCTGGCAAGCAGAGATTCTGCCTGAGTGGGCTGCACATAGTTTTCATAGACCGCTTTTATGCCTATCTGCTTTGCCTGGAGACGTATATTTTGCAGTGCTGGCTTATCTCTCAGTGCAACATTGACCACGGCATTGAATTCCAAGATATCAGGATGAAGATAATCGAGAGACTTGATCTCAAGTTGCTGAGGATCAAAGCTGAATTTGGTGGTGATGGATATAGGATTTTGCCCAGGGTCAAAATAGGCAAATGGAGTGAGTATTGCACCCTGTTCCAGCTTTACCTTGGTGTCACCTGCCCAGGTATCGGCTGCTGCACCTAACTTCCCTTGCCAGGAGCCGGATAATCCCTCCCCCATATTTTCTCCGCTGGCATCACCAAAGGCCACCTCGATGAAATCAAGCTGCCATTGCAGCTTTGATACAATCTCCTCTACACCTGAGACAGAGGCCGTTAAATCAACCTTACCAGCCAATTCATAATCGTTTCCGGTGAGCAATAGCTTTTGGGCTACTGCAATGTCAAACCCCTTCCCCTGAGCCTGCAATGACCATTTTTGCAAATCTGTTTGAATCTTAAAATGCAATACACCACTGGCAATATGCACCTGGCTCAGTTCAGCATTAAGCGTTTGAGTCGGTATATCAAAACGGAAGCTAATGGGGATTTTTGGATTCTCCAGGGCAGGATGCTGGAGATGGAGCATACCCTCAAAGCAACTGACACTGCGGCCACTAATATCACCATTACTGCATGAGAGTGCCGGGGTCTTGAGGGGGGATAGCAATGCAGGATGGGTAAACTGTTTGGCTGAGATGCGAAAGCCAGCCTTGGTTCCTTGCTGCCAATCAAGGCTTAGACTCACTGACTCTGCAACCCAATCAGAACCAGTGACCTGACCAAGCTCAAGTGTGATTTCATCTACGGCACTGACCGCCTGGACAGGCAGCACATTCAGCACTCCGAACAGGAGTGCATACCTAATCCTGGTGAAAAACACCTGTGGAAAGATAGCGGTCACCCCGATCACAAACAACAGAAACAATCACTGCATTCTCTACTTCTGCAGAAAGACGTAACGCCGCAGCCAATGCCCCTCCAGAAGAAATACCGGCAAAGATCCCTTCTATGGCTGCCAGTTCTCTGGTTGTGGTCTCTGCCTCATCCTGGCTAACATCAATAATCCTATCCACCCTGCTTGGCTCAAATATCTTTGGCAGATACTCTTTGGGCCAGCGACGAATACCAGGGATTGCAGAACCTTCCTGGGGCTGCACGCCAACAATCTGAATATCCGGATTCTTTTCCTTCAGGTAGATTGATACACCCATGATAGTTCCAGTGGTACCCATAGAACTGACAAAATGGGTGATCTCACCATTTGTATCATGCCAAATCTCTGGGCCAGTGCCTTCAATATGGGAGAGCGGATTATCAAAGTTCCCAAATTGATCCAGAACAGTGCCCTCCCCCTCTGACTCCAACTTACGGGCCATATCAATGGCTGCCTCCATGCTTCCTGCTTTTGGAGTCAGCACGATCTCTGCTCCGTAGGCCAGCATGATATCGCGGCGCTCAATACTCATGTGCTCAGGCATCACCAGTACCATCCGGTAACCTTTAATGGCTGCGGCCATGGCGAGCGCAATGCCTGTATTGCCACTAGTGGCCTCAATCAGACTATCACCTGGCTTGATGACACCACGCTCTTCTGCATGACAAATCATGCTCATGGCAGGCCGATCCTTTACTGATCCAGCTGGGTTATTGCCTTCCAGCTTAAGCAGGATGGTATTGCTGCTATCCCCAGCCATACGCTGCAACCGTACCAGTGGGGTGTCACCGATATAATCTGCAATCGTTGGGTAATTCATAACGACTAGGATCCCAGCAGCCGCTTCATTTCAGTAACAGCTTCTGCCAATCCAGAAAATACCGCCCTGGCAATAATGGAATGCCCGATATTCAGCTCAGTTATACCATCTATGGCAGTGATCTGTTGCACATTGTGATAGTGCAACCCATGGCCTGCATTTATTTGCAGTCCAATGCTTAGGCCGTAAGCCACTGCCTCTTTTATTTTGATCAGTTCCTTGTCAGTATCTTCCCTTGATGCAGCATCAGCGTAATGGCCAGTATGGATTTCAACCACAGGGGCACCGACTGCAACAGCCGCATCCAGCTGTTTTGGATCGGCATCAATAAACAACGAAACACGAATGCCAGCCTCAGCCAGTTGAGTGCAATAATCCCGCAAATACGGCACATTACTAGCAACATCCAACCCGCCTTCGGTAGTTAACTCTTCTCTGCTTTCAGGCACTAAACAGCAGTCGGAAGGGGCAACACGGCTGGCAATTGCCAACATCTCACTGGTAGCTGCCATCTCAAGATTCATGCGGGTTTGTAACAGGCCAGCTAACAACTCAACATCACGATCCTGGATGTGACGTCGGTCTTCACGCAGATGAATTGTTATAACATCAGCCCCTGCTTGTTCCGCAACCAAGGCCGCCTGAGCCGGTTCCGGGTAACTGGTACCACGGGCCTGACGCAGGGTGGCAACATGATCTATGTTGACACCCAGGAGGATTGCTTTGTTCTTTGCCATTAGATTGTCCAACTAGATTTATATTTACTGAAACAGCTCACGGCTTTTCAACGGTCTATCACCAAGATAATAAGCCAGCACCTGGCGCATTAGCATTCTGGCCTCTTTTCTGCCATTGGCATCAACGACTGTATCATGCGCCAATGCCAATAAGGTACTGCCCTTAATCGTGTTGCCAGCATCTGGCTTTGCCATTAAAGGGCCATGCTCCAATTCATATCGATAATACCTGTCTAATTCAATTGGATCACCATTTTCAGCTTCATGCTCCAATTGCATACCATACCCCAATTCGGCCAGGAACAGGCACTCAAACCAGCGTAGCGGCTGCTCAAAGTCAGTACTGGTTGCAAGCCTGCCGAGAGTTTCCATGTAGAGGTGAAACAACTCGTCATGAGGATCATTCCGCCCAAGCAGCCGCATGACCAGCTCATTTATATAAAACCCACAATAAAGCGCACGCCCTGCAAGGTGTATCCTGGATCCATTTGGCTCATGTACGGCAAGAGTTTTCACTGCCCCTCGGCCAACCCATTTAATAGCCAAGGGAGCAAAAGGCTGGAGCAGTCCACTACTGCCGGTTCGTTTGGCAAAAACACCTTTTGCAATCGCTGGGAAACGGCCATCAGCGGCCGTAAAACACTCCAGCAACAAGCTGGTATTGGAGTGAGGTTTTCGATGTAGGATAAAGGCTGGTTTCAGCACATTACTAATCCAAAGGATGGTTAATCACTATACCCTAGCCGTACCAGTGCTCCTTCATCACTGGACCAGCTTTTCTTAACCTTAACCCAGATACTTAGATAGACTTTTTTCTCAAACAGTTTTTCCATTTCCATACGCGCCTGCGTACCAACTGCTTTGAGTGCCTCACCCTGCTTGCCAATGATGATGTTTTTCTGCCCCTCCCGCTCCACCCAAACAAGGGCACCAATACGGTACATATTTCCAGCATCTTCAAATTGCTCAATCTCAACTGTTAATGCATAGGGGATCTCTTTTGCGTAGCGGCGGGTTAATTGCTCACGCACTAACTCTGCGGCAAAAAAACGTTCAGAACGATCTGTTAGTTGGTCTTCAGGGAAGATGTTATCCCCCTCTGGCATAGCAGCCAGCACAAGCTCTTCTAGCCCAGATACATTTTTACCTGTCTTTGCAGAAAGAGGAATTATATCCCGAAAGCAATGCCTCTCAGACAGCTCTTTAATGAAGGGCAACATGGCTCCCTTATCTTCAATCTGATCCAGCTTATTAATTACCAACACGGCTGGTACCTGCGTCTTAGAGATCAGATCCAGAACCGCAGTGTCTTCTGCCGTCCATTTCATTGCATCCACCACAAACAGGATAAAATCCACACCATGCAGCATTGTTTTTGCAGTACGATTTAAATAGCGATTCATGGCATGGTCATCACGTTGGTGGATACCAGGGGTATCAACATAGATAATCTGCCCACAGGCATCAGTTTTTACACCCAGAATACTATGCCTGGTGGTCTGTGGTTTACGTGATGTGATAGCCAGTTTTTGCCCAACCAACCTGTTCAACAAAGTTGATTTACCAGCATTCGGACGGCCGATTATTGAGACATAACCACACCTGTTATTGGGGGTGTTACTCATAATGCTTGGGGCTGGCTAAGATAAGCCAACATTTTTTCAGCCGCATCCTGTTCCGCCTTACGTCGGCTACTACCACTACCATTGCAGGTTTGAATGAAACCATCCACAGAACATTGCACTTGAAACATCTGTTCATGCTGCTCACCACTGACATTTACCACACTGTAATTGGGAAGGGCTGATTTATGCGCTTGCAAATGCTCCTGAAGGCGGGTCTTTGGGTCTTTCTGCTGATCACCTAACGACATCTGGCTCAGTTTTTCCTGGAACAGGCTCAATATGATCTGCCGTGACGCCTCATAACCACCATCCAGGTAAATAGCAGCAAATATAGCTTCCATAGTATCGGCAAGAATAGAATTACGGCTTTGGCCACCGCTACGCAATTCACCCGTCCCCAGAAACAGGTAAGCCCCCAGATCAAGCTCACGAGCCAATGCAGCCAGGGAATCACCTTTGACCAATTCGGCCCGCAGGCGACTTAGCTGGCCCTCATCCGCTGCCCCAAACTGTTGGCATAGCTCATCAGCTATTACAAACCCCAGTATGGCATCACCGAGAAATTCAAGCCGTTCATTATTGGCTGTGCCAACACTACGGTGAGTTAACGCATTGTTAGCTAAACGCCAATCTGAAAATTGGTATCCAATGGTCTTAAAAAGACGCTCGACAGGTTGCCTCAATTAGTTTTTAACTCCATTGACTCCTTGAACGCCATTACTACCGAGAGATTTTTGAACATAGGTCGCCGCACTTCATACTCGATATTGACAGTCAGTTTTCCACCCGATTTTTTTATCTCGATATGCTCTTTCTTTATATCGCGTATACTATTTATGATCAGCCGTCTCATTATTGAAGTCCGGATTTCTCTAGTGCTCATCTTGACTGTGAGTGGATCTTCTTTAATGTTATTAACAATATCTTTTACCGAGTTATTCTCCATATAAGCGGGACTTATCTGCATGACAAGGTAGGCAAAAAAGCCTATTAAAACCATGACAGTCATGATTCCAGATCCACTCATACCCTGTTGTTTTTTGAGGCCATGCACCATTGTCTATTCTCCCGCTTACAATATGCTGCTTATCTGGGTTGTAGAAATAATCTACTATTTTATTCCAGAACCCGTAAATAGCTTGAAGCTAGTCTATACCTTCAGCCAGTCGTTCCCAAGCAACTGGAAAATCAGGACGATCCCAATCCCAGCTCATCCAAATACCAAATGCTTTTCCAACCAGATTTTTCTCCGGGACAAATCCCCAGCAACGACTATCACTGCTGTGGTCCCGATTATCACCCATTACAAAAAAACTGTCTGGCGGTACCATTACTGGCCCTCGCAGCAATACCTGGCACCGGTATGGGAAATCTGGTGCCGCAGTCTCAATCAGGATTGCATGTTCCACATCCGCTACCATTTCCATGCTGTGCAGCGACCCCGTCGCCGACTCACCAGAGCCAATACCTGTATATGTCCCAATGGAGGTCTGTAGGGCGGGCTTGCCATTGATGTACAGTACTTTGTCCTGGTACCAAATCTGGTCTCCAGGGACGCCCACCACACGCTTGATATAGTCTATAGAGGGATCCAGCGGAAACCGAAATACAGCAACATCACCTCGCTCAGGCGACCCAGCCTCAATAACCTTGGTGTTGATTACTGGTAGACGAACCCCATAGGCATATTTATTGACCAGAATAAAATCACCAATCAGCAGTGTCGGCATCATGGAACTGGATGGAATGCGAAACGGCTCAAAGATAAATGAGCGCAATACCAACACCACCAGAATCACAGGGAAAAAAGAGCGCGCATACTCCACCAGCAGCGGTTCCCTGGTGCTGTGTGCAATGTCTTCCTGACTGGTACCATTTTCAGCCTCCTGCGTTGCGACAGAACGTCTGCGCGGTGCAAACATCAAGGCATCAATCAACCAGATGCCACCGGTCACAAAGACCAAGGTCACCAATATTGCGGGAAAATTTAAATCCATAGTTATCTTATTGCCAAATTAAATAGTTGCCACCACCGTTAATTATCCTTACCCACACGCAACACTGCAAGAAAGGCATCCTGCGGAATCTCCACCTTGCCGATCTGTTTCATGCGCTTTTTGCCTGCCTTTTGCTTCTCCAGCAGCTTACGCTTACGGCTAACATCCCCACCATAGCATTTCGCGGTCACATTCTTGCGCAGTGCCTTTACCGTAGTACGAGCGATAACGTGTGCGCCAATAGCGGCCTGGATTGCCACCTCAAACATCTGTCGCGGGATAATCTCTTTCATCTTTACCGTTAATTCGCGCCCCCTGGATTGAGCATGATCCCGATGCACGATAGCTGAGAGCGCATCTACCCTATCACCGTTTATCAAAATATCCAGCTTGATCAGGGGTGCCGCCTGAAAGCGTTTAAATTCATATTCAAAAGAAGCATAACCACGGCTGACCGATTTAAGGCGGTCAAAAAAGTCCAAAACCACCTCATTCATTGGTAATTCATAGGTCAACTGCACTTGACCGCCAAGGTACTGCATGTTTTTCTGGGCACCGCGCTTCTCGATACATAGGTTAATAACAGCGCCAAGATGATCCTGCGGAACCAGAATGCTGGCCTCAATGATGGGTTCACGTACCTCTTCTATTCTTCCTGTATCCGGCAGATCAGCGGGATTATCTATCTTGAGAATCTCCCCTTTGTCGGTCAATACTTCGTAGATCACCGTGGGAGCTGTGGTGATCAAATCAAGGGCATACTCCCGCTCCAGCCGCTCCTGCACAATCTCCATGTGCAGCAAGCCCAGGAAACCGCAGCGGAAACCAAAACCCAGAGCCTGGGAAGTTTCCGGCTCAAAATGGAGCGAGGCATCATTGAGCCGCAACTTTTGCAATGCCTCACGAAAGGACTCATAGGCATCCGAGTTAATCGGGTAGAGTCCGGCAAAAACTCTAGGGCGAACATGCTCAAAACCGGACAATGGTTCTGATGCCTTATGGCCCATATGAGTGATGGTATCACCAACTGGCACACCATTGATCTCTTTGATACCGGCAATAATATAGCCAACTTCACCAGGCCCTAGCATGGGTCTATCTTCCCTCTTAGGGGTAAAACAGCCCACTTTTTCAACCTGATAGCTGCGGCCAGATGACATTACACACATCTTATCCTTGGGTCGAATAATACCATCCACCACCCGCACCAGTGATATAACTCCAACATAACTATCGAACCAGGAATCAATGATCAAGGCTTTTAGCGGCTTGGTTGCATCGCCTTGTGGAGCCGGTATACGCGCTACCAGCATCTCTAGCAAATCAGGGATGCCTATACCAGTTTTAGCACTGACATGCAGGGCATCATGCGCCTCCAGACCGATAATCTCCTCAATCTCGGTTATCACCCGCTCCGGCTCAGCCGCAGGCAGATCAATCTTGTTCAGAACCGGCAGCACCTCTAGCCCCTGCTCAATGGCGGTATAGCAGTTTGCTACGCTCTGAGCCTCAACGCCCTGAGCTGCATCCACTACCAGTAACGCTCCTTCACAGGCTGCAAGCGAACGTGATACCTCATAGGAAAAATCCACATGCCCTGGAGTGTCAATAAAGTTGAGCTGGTACTGCTGACCATCCTTCGCTCTGTATTTAAGGGTTACACTCTGCGCCTTAATGGTAATTCCTCGCTCACGCTCCAGATCCATGGAGTCAAGAACCTGGGCCTCCATTTCCCGCGCAGCAAGCCCTCCACAGACCTGGATAAAACGATCAGCAATGGTAGATTTGCCATGATCAATGTGGGCGATAATAGAAAAATTTCGTATGTGCTGAAGATCTGTCATCTAATAAGTTAAGTCGCTTGTTTGCGCTGTAATATAATAAAGGGTTACGAAAAACGGAGCTTTTCAATCAGAAAAGCCCCGTTTATATAACTGATGCGAACACCAATTTTGTGCCGCACATCATACCTTAGTTATGATTCAGAAACGATCTTACTCTATTTTGTACCTCATGCAGTGAAGCCACCTGTGAAGTGCGTTGCATCAATCATCCTCTGGCAATTTGAGCGCAAGAAAGATTGGGCCTTGGCGGCGGTAAACCAGCACAGCCACAGATTTCCCTTCCGGCAAAGACTCTACCTGCTGCTTAAAATCTGCAATATCTTTTAGATAAACACCATTAATCATCTGAATCACATCACCCTTACGAATGCCTGCCTCACGAGCCGGGCCGAGCTTAACATCTTCGGCCAAAACACCACCCTCGGCCTCCAACCCAAGATGCGACCTCTCTTCCTTAGTCAGTTCCCGCACAGTTACGCCAATGCGGTTCCCGCGAACAATAGCTGATGCTGCTGCGGAACCAGCCTTCGTGGCTACATCTCCCGGTAGAGTTCCAAGCACAACCTTCACTGTTAACTGCTCACCCTGGCGTAAAATACCCACTTCGGCCGGCTGATCCACCGGAGCAGCTCCAACCATAGGTGGCAAGGCAGATGAATTAGCCACCTCATCTCCATTAAAGGTCAAGATGACATCCCCTGGTTGCAGCCCTGCCTTTTCCGAGGGGCTATCTGGCTGCACCCGCGCCACCAAAGCACCATATGGACGAGATAGCCCAAAAGACTCCGCCAGCTCACGAGTTACATCCTGGATCAGGACACCTAGCCAGCCTCTGGTTACAAAACCTTTGTTTTTGATCTGATCGACCACATTCATTGCCATATCAATAGGGATGGCAAAGGACAGGCCCATGAAACTCCCGGTGTGACTGAAGATCTGCGAATTAATCCCTACCACCTCACCATCCAGATTAAACAGAGGACCACCTGAATTACCAGGGTTGATTGCCACATCAGTCTGAATGAATGGGACATAATTCTCACTTGGCAAGCTACGACCTTTTGCGCTGACAATGCCCTGGGTAACTGAGTGATCAAAACCAAAAGGAGAGCCAATGGCCAGTACCCACTCTCCTACTTTAAGCTCTCTGTTCCGGCTTACTGCTACCACTGGCAGATTGTCAGCATCAATTTTTAGGAGCGCAATATCACTACGCTCATCTGACCCAACTACCTCAGCTTTGAACTCCCTGTGATCACTAAGCCGAACAGTAATTTCATCTGCACCAGTAACCACATGATGATTCGTCATCAGATAGCCATCATCTGAAATAATGAAGCCTGAACCCAATGACCGGCCTTCAAATCCATGCGGTGAACCACTTGGAGGCCGACCATGCGGCCTCCCTGGGGGCACACCAAAAAAATGTCTGAAAAGATCATTCAACGGGCTGTCTTTCGGCAGGTCTGGAATCTGGTACTGCGGCGGCAACCGTTCCATCAAGGTCTTGGTTGGTTTCTGCTTGGTGCTGATGTTTACTACCGCAGGGCTATATTTCTCCACCATCTGGGTAAAATCCGGCAACGACTGAGCCTGCAGGTCTGCTATACACAGCAGCAGCAAAGAACAAGCCACCACTGCTATTCTATAGCGCTTCAGAAACAACATACTCATATACAACTCCTAACCCGGTACCGCCGGGAGTTACAAGATTCAATAGACTATTCGCAGTTAAAGTTAACTCTGGATTCTCCAACCCGGCGCAAAACAACGGCCTGGTATTGCTCATTCAGGTCGGCCTTGGCTGAAAAAGAGCGCAGCCACAACAAACTAAGCACCAAGCCAGCAATCCCGCCAAGCACGGCTACCGGCTCTGCCGAAACGTCTAACCACATAGCCAACCACTGACCAAGCATGGCACACAGGATAAAGCTGCCAAGTGGTACCACGTAAAATGCCATGGAGGCCTTGGTTAAAGCCGCCTCCTCAAAGCCAATCACAACCCGCTCACCAGGCTGTGCATCTATAGGATTCAGCACTCGCAGTACAACATCCTGGGTATCATTGTTTGCCACATCTTCTTTTAGCGCCGCTGTATCACAGGCAGATTTAACCGAACAGGTATTACAGGCTGACGTGGATGAGCGCTCGGTCTCTGCCTGCGCATAGTTCCCGTCACATCTAAGAATCAGGGCAGTCTCCTCAATCACTGCCCAGCCAGGTACATCATAGAATACGCAACATGCCTGACAGTCTTGGCAGGTACCTCACCAACAACGGTCACCTGATGCCCGGATATTTGTGTCCCAAAGGCATTTACCGCCCCAATCTTAGACGCCGCACGCAGCTCACCTTCTTTGCCAGCTTGCTCGACATAGACCGATAGCGTGGCTAAACCATCCGACAGCACGAAATGTTCAACCTCTGCTGCACCTGAAGAGCTAGGTCGTTGCTCCCTGATCTTCAGCTTGAACCCTGCCGGAAGCTTGGTGAATTTCCAACTTGCATGCTCAGCAATCGGCAGTTCTTTAGCAGGTGCGGGATGAACCCACATATATCCACTATCCGCATCTGGTACGCTGGGGGAGATATCACGGATAGCAGCATCAACCCTCAGCGAAGTGAACATAATCCTGGCAACCAACTGTCCTGACTCGTTAAGGGTATCCGTTTGCAGCGGCAAGGCATGCTCAGCATCCAGAAACAGCCGGTAGCCGTAGCGAAATTTATCATTGGGAATAACCCCTATAACTTTCACACTTCGATCAGCCACCCTTGCATCACCCAGCAAGCGAAATTCGTAATAATCAGATAGCTCATCCACACTAACAGGCAGAATTGAGGGGAATATGTGCTCAGTGTGACGTTTGGCCACAGAAACAGCCTTGGAATCTGGCAGGATACAAATGACGGCATCACTGTTTCTGATTACTTCTCGTGCAGCGCCATTCAAGGAGATCAGACGCTCTTGCTTGCGATCTTTATTAACGGCATGGGTAATTTTCATCGATTCCAACTGTGCATCATGGAGATACACAAAGGTGCCCTCATAAGGCAGGGTGCGTACCGCTTGAACCATTTGGGCTATCCACGCATCAACCCCCTTATCCTCAGAGCCTGCACCTGCTGCTGAGGCCATTCCCAGCAGGAAGAACCCAATCAGGTAGCGGCGATCAGGCATAATTCGTCTACTGCCTCGCGTCATATCCCACGAAAGTGGCATATGGCACCATACCCGTCATCCCACCTTGGATGGCATATTCGCTATGGTCTGCCAGATATTTATTGAGCTTGTTCTGAACGGCTGGCTCAGGTTGATTATTCCAATGCGTCCCAATAGAAGACAGGGTATACCACCTGGCATTTGGTGCAGTCACAAGTGTAGGAGCAGCCACATAATGCTCCCTGGTTTGGTGAGTACTACTTACGAACGTGCGCAACTGTGCAGTGGATGGGTAACTGATTACAGGTGCTGGTGTACCGGTTGATACAATATGGGATGGTGCATCAACGTCTGGATTTAACAGCTGCGGCGCGGCCATGATCGCCAGAACCGCAACTGATGCCGCAATAGCCGCTCCAGACATCCACTCTATATGTGTTTTCTTAGGCTTAGGTGCAGCAAGGATAGCTGGCTCTGTTTCCAACTGTTGCCGCACTCGGCCAGCAATGTCTTGCAGAACCCTGCCCCGCGCTTCACCCCGGATCACATCACCGATTAGATGATAGCGGCCCCAGGTTTCCCTAAGTCCATCATCTTTGGTCAACTGACTAATGGTTTGATCCGTCTCTAGCTTGGATAGCTCACTATCTGATAACGCTGAGATCTGTTCACGTCTAGTATCTGTCATCGTTCTTCCCGAATCTCAAATAGAGGTTCTTGCAGTATTGCGAGAACCACTTACTTTTCAAGCAGCGGCCTGAGTTTGGCATCAATGGCCTCACGCGCCCGGAATATCCTTGATCGAACTGTACCCACCGGGCAGGACATGGTCTCGGCAATCTCTTCATAGCTGAGACCTTCAAGCTCCCGCAGGGAAATTGCCGTACGCAAGTCATCTGGGAGGTCGTTTATTGCCTTATGCACTGTCGCTGCAATCTCCTGCTCCAGTAAAAGATGCTCTGGTGTTGCTTTCTCCTGCAACCGCGACCCAACATCCAACTGCTCTGCAACCTCTGCGTCCACGCCATTGCTAGGCGGTCTGCGGGATTGAGCCACAAGGTAATTCTTCGCCGTATTAATGGCTATCCTGTACAACCAGGTATAGAAAGCACTGTCACCTCTAAACCTAGGCAAGGCACGATAGGCCTTAATAAATGCCTCTTGGGTCACATCCTGTGCCTCACTAGGATCACGAATGTAGCGCGATACAAGATTGATAACCTTCTGCTGGTACTTCAAAACCAGCAGATCAAAGGCCTTCTTATCACCACGCTGAACCCGGACGATCAGCTCCTGGTCTATCTCACGCTCGCTCATCAGGAAGCATGCTCCAATGGTGATAAGCGATGTCTAACATGTATAGTGAATTGACAGCCTGTGGGTAAATTAGTTCGCACCAGTTCTAAGATCAAATCGATAGTTCTCCAACGTCCAGAATTGCGTTAGGATTCGCAGAGGAATCCGTGTTTTCAAAGGTAATGACGAATTATGACGTCATTGGCCCCAAGCAGCAAACAACAGCTATGGAAAATAACTATCAGCACGATGTACTTATTATCGGCAGTGGCGCGGCCGGTCTCAGCCTGGCTCTGCGCCTGCCAGCAGGCACTCGCATTGCAGTCATCGCTAAACGCAGCCTGAGTGAGGGCAATACTCTCTATGCTCAAGGCGGCATCTCCGCCGTCCTGGATAAAGATGACTCCGTAGATTCCCATGTAGCAGACACTATGAATGCTGGCGCAGGCCTTTGCAACGAAGAGACGGTGCGACTGGTGGTAGAAAATGGGCCAAACAATATTCACTGGCTACTGAATGAGGGTGTGCAATTCACCCGTGAGCAAACAACCAACAGCAGCTCCGGCTTTCATCTGACACGAGAAGGAGGGCACAGCCACCGCCGCGTTATACATGCTGCTGATTCAACTGGCCATGCCATTGCTGCAACCCTTGAGCAACGGGTTCGGGCATGCGCCAATATCGATTTATTTGAGCACCATATTGCAGTCGATCTCATAAACAGCAGTAAAGCGAGCGCGGAGCAAAACCGGTGTACAGGTGCCTATATCCTGGATCTGAATACGGAGCATGTTGCAACCTTCAACGCCCGGGTTACAGTGCTCGCCACCGGCGGGGCCAGCAAGGTGTATCTCTATACCAGCAACCCGGATGTGGCCACCGGCGATGGTATCGCCATGGCCTGGCGCGCTGGCTGCCGAGTAGCCAACATGGAGTTTATCCAATTCCATCCAACCTGCCTGTACCACCATAAAGCCAAATCATTTCTCATCACCGAGGCTCTGCGTGGAGAGGGAGCACATCTATTGAGGCCTGATGGCAGCCGCTTTATGACAGAATTTGATGAACGGGGTGATCTGGCCCCTCGAGACATCGTAGCCCGCACCATTGACCACGAAATGAAACGACTGGGTATCGAGTGTGTCTACCTGGACATCAGCCACAAACCAGCAGATTTTATTAAGGAGCACTTCCCCACCGTCTACAGCCACTGCCTTGAATTTGGCATTGATATAACCAGCGACCCCATCCCTGTGGTTCCAGCCGCTCACTACACCTGTGGCGGCATCATGACCGACCAGAGAGCAAGAACTGACATCCCAGGCCTTTATGCCATTGGCGAGTCAGCCTATACGGGACTGCATGGAGCCAACCGCATGGCCAGCAACTCCATTTTGGAGTGCCTGGTATATGGCCAGCTAGCCAGCGAAGATATCCAACATGTCCTGCCAAACACTCCCCAGCCGCCACTAGCCCCAAAATGGGATGCAAGCCGGGCAACAGACTCTGACGAAGAGGTGGTGGTCTCGCATAACTGGAGTGAGCTGCGACATTTCATGTGGGACTATGTGGGCATAGTCCGCAGCAACAAGAGGCTGGAGCGGGCAAAGCGTCGATTGAATTTACTGCGCCATGAAATCCGCTGGTATTACGATACCTTCAGAGTCACCAATGACCTACTGGAGCTACGCAATCTGGTAGAAGTGGCAGACCTAATCATCCGTTCCGCCCAACGCCGTCGGGAAAGCCGGGGCCTGCATTACACCATTGATTTCCCTAAAACGGATGATGTAACCCAACGTAAACCAACCATACTGATTCCAGATAACTATTCACCACGGCCGGTAGATTAAAAGTACAAAATAGTGAGGAGTTGGGTCAAGACAACAGAGTCAACATGGTACCCCATTTTTCATTTTCTGATTTATTGCCTCATCGGTCTTTTCTGTAATTTGCGTTGTAAAGTACGCCTATGCATGCCCAAGCTGCGGGATGCAGCAGAAATATTGCCATCGCAATCGGCCAGCACCTTTTGCAGATGTTCCCATTCCAGCCGATTAACTGACATGGGATTGTTGGCGATAGGCATGGATGAATTCCCTTCTTCACGATGGAAAGCGGCAACTACTTCATCGGCATCAGCAGGCTTGGCGAGGTAATGGATGGCACCCAGTTTGATGGCTTCAACAGCGGTAGTGATACTGGCATAACCGGTGAGCACCACGATGCGGGTGTGGGTATCCAGCGCTTTGAGCCGCTCGACCAGCACCAGTCCTGATTCCTCCGGCATATTGAGGTCCACCACCGCATATTCCGGTGAGTTCTGTTCGGCTTGGCTGATACCATCCTTGGCAGTGTGGGCAATGCATACCTCAAAGCCACGCCGTGCCAGTGCACTGGACAGGGTGTTACAGAATATTTTGTCATCATCCACCAGCAGCAAAGTTGGGGTATCACTGATATTCGTCACGGTGTCACCAGTAGTTTATCCAAGGGCAGTTCAATACAGGTATGCACTCCGCCACCTTCACGGTTGGAAAGCCTGACACTACCGCCCAGACGCTTAACCACCGAGTGCGCCAGGAACAAGCCAACACCTTGCCCTTCCTCCTTGGTGGTGAAGAGGGTTTTGCCGACCCTGGCGCTAACATCTTCACTCAGGCCGCTGCCACGATCGCTTATCTCGATAATCAGTTGCTGCTTGTCCCAGCGGCCCTCTAACTCAATATCTTCGATGGAGGCATCAGCGGCATTGTTGAGTATGCTGATGATAGCCTGGCTCAAGACCCGTTCAGCGACGATTTGAGGTGCTGGTTGGCTACCGTGAAAATGGTGTTCGATGCGAGCGGTGGGGCGCATGTTATGCCATTGTGAGAGAACTTCTTGCAAATAAACATCAAGGGCAACCCGGCTGCCGCTTTCGGCGCGCAACTGGCCGGTAGCCGCTGAAATGACCGACAGCGTCTCTTTACAGCGATCCACCTGCTGGCGCAGGATACGTAACTTCTCCGGCAGTTCGCTAAGTTCCTGTTGTGCTACTTGCTTGGGATCTTGATAGATCTGCTCCATCTCCTTGCTTAATACCGCCATGGTGGAAAGCGGCGTGCCCAGCTCATGGGCCGCCCCTGCCGCCAGCGTACCCAAGGCCACCATCTGCTCATCACGCAAGGCCTGCTCCCGTGCCTCGGCCAGGGTGTGTTCCCGCTCGCGCAGAGAGTCGGCCATCTTAACCACAAAGAAAATAATCATCCCCACCCCCAGCAGAAAGCCGAACCACATGCCCAGCACATGGAGATTGAAATCATTCCCACCGTGATGGGAATGCACCTGAAGCAGGGGTGAATACTGAATCATCAGTAGGCTGTAGCTAGCCACGATCAGTACCGCCATGCTCCAGACATAGCGACGCGGCAAGGTAGTGGCGACAATCACCAGCGGCAATAGCAACAGCGAGACAAAAGGATTGGTGGAACCACCGGCAAAATAAAGCAGGGCACTGAGCGCCAGCACATCCAATACCAACTGGGCGAAAAACTCCCTCATGGTTACCGGTCGCGGGCGGTGCAGGCGTAACCAACTGATGCCATTGATGACTCCATGGGCGCTAATAATGATAGCGATAGGGATGACCGGTAATGCCATTTCTAATTTTAGGATAGCCAGCGCTAATACGATGACTTCACCACCGATAGTGATGGCTCGCAGAATCAGCAGGCGATGCAGGTTTTCTGCCGGGGCCGTTTCTGGGGCTGTGTGGGATTGTAAAAACATCGTGGCTTAGTGTTTCCAGGGTGCCGAAGTTGTTGAAAAGTATACTCTATATCCTGTTGTGGGATGGGTGCGACAAATTGTCGCGCGACACTATGCCGCATTCCCGGTTCTGCTACCCATCGTTACCATAGGCCATCGCTTTAAATTGGTAGTGGAGCAAGACCCATTATGAGAAAAATCCTGTTAAGTGGCCTGTTGCTGGCCCTGCCCATCTCTTCGGTTCAAGCATATGTGGGCCTGTGTTGCGGCAAGTGCGGTGGCAACATGCCGATGAATATCCCTGGTGCCGGGGTACCTGAAACAAAAGAAGTTCGCATTAAAGCAAGCACCATGTTTATGAGTATGAAGGACTTGCAAGATAAGGGCGATGATTTATCCTCCAGTGACGTACTTGGCATGCCAGCCATGGGCAAGTTTATGGCCGCTCCAACCCGCATGGACATGAGGATGTTTAACCTTACCCTGGGGTATAGCTTTACGGATGACTTGTTTGGTGGGGTGATGTTAATGCACAAAGAAAACCGCATGGATATGAAGTTCAACACCATGATGGCAGGCATGACAGGGCAAAACGGATTTACCATGGAATCCACCGGCATAGCCGATACCATGCTCATGGGTAAATACCGTCTTTTTGCTGACGATCCACTCATCCCTACCCGCCAAGTCTCGCTCTTTTTCGGCCTGAACCTGCCCACCGGCTCCATCGATAAAAAGAACAGCGACCACCCCTTGGCCATGCGCAAGACCGAACTGCTCCCTTATAGTATGCAGCTCGGTTCAGGCACCTTTGATCCCAGTCTGGGCATTCTCTATCAGGGCTCAAATTCTCCCTACTGGTGGGGGGTAAATACCACGTATACAGCACGGCTCTATGAAAACGACCGTGACTACCGGCTGGGCAACGAACTAAAGCTTGACCTCTACGGCATGTACCAATTCCGCTACAATCTGCTGGGTCAGATACAAATCAATGGTAAGCATTGGGGCCGCATTAAAGGTGAAATGGATGAATCAAAGACGGGGGAGTCGGGGCGCGCCATAAAAAACAACCCCAGCTCACCCTTCATGACTCCCCAGTGGGATCCAGATAACTACGGCGGCAGTCAATTGATGACCACCATTGGTCTACAGTGGCAACCAGTCCCGCTGCATATTATTGACTTCAATGTAGGTATTCCACTCTATCAGCGCCTCAATGGCCCGCAACTCGAAGAGAAGTACCGAGTGATGCTGACTTGGTATATGGAGATCCCCACCCTGAGCAGTATCCGCCATCTCAAGCATAAAACAAAACCCAGCCGCTTGGGCTTTTGAGCCACCGGAACCAACGAGGAAAGCTGTTGTGAAAAAAGCGCTTGTACTAGCATCTGTCATGGCCGCAGTCACCACCGGCTGTACAACCGGGCTGACGCCTATCCCCGACCCCAGCTCAACTGCCGCACAGCTATATATCGGGAAGTGCAGCGCATGCCACGCCCTTCCCCACCCTAAGCGTAATAATTATCGCGAGTGGCAGCACCTGCTGGTGCTCATGCAGCAGCGCATGGCAGAACGGGGGATGCCTGCATTAACCGTAGAGGAGAAAGAGACGCTGCTGGGCTATCTGAAGCGCCATGCCAGGTAGAGTAGAGGAATACAAAAACTGGGTGGTGAGTTGTCTCATGGCTTCGGTTGCCCTGTTAGGCAGCAACACCGCCTTTGCTGTGGATCCTTTCGCCGACATGGGTGTAACAATACCCAAGATACGCATGGAGGCGCCCAACTTTACCTTACCGGATCTCGATGGCCATGAGGTGCAGCTGTCCGATTTCAAGGGCAAGGTAGTGCTGCTTAATTTCTGGGCCACCTGGTGCATCCCATGCCGCGAGGAAATGCCGGACATGCAGTCTCTGTGGGAACAAACCAAGGACCAAGGCTTCGTTATCCTCGCTGTGGCTGCAGACCGTGGTGACAAGGAACAGGTCGAGGCCTTCACTCAAAAGCTCGCATTGACCTTCCCCATTCTACTTGACCCTAGCGGCGATGTTCGAAACCGCTATGAAGTGGCTGCGCTGCCCATGAGTTACCTGATTGGACGGGATGGCAAGATTTCAGGCCGGGTTATAGGCAGCAAGGCATGGGCAAGCAAAAAAGCCTTGGCGCTTATTGGTCATCTGCTACGCTAATGTCCGTCCAGAAACGGTGCTCTTTTCTTCGCAGTTGGCAACCACTCCTACAAAAAACACCTTAAATTTATAGAGGCGGTATAATCTGGTCAGCTAATTTTTCCAGTTTAAACCGCATTGCAAGCGCACAACTTGCACACTAAGGTGCCCCACTATGTCCCGCAATCTGCTAATAATGCGTCACGCCAAATCCGACTGGGGTGCCTCCAGAGACTTTGATCGTTGTCTAGCCAAACGGGGCCAACATGATGCGCCCCGGATGGGGGCGTGGATGGAGGCCCAGGGTTTGAAGCCGGATCATGTCGTCAGTTCCCCTGCCTTGCGCGCAATGGAGACGGTCACCCTGGCCTGTGAGGCAATGGGTATTTCCGGGGAAGAGATAGATTTTGACCAGCGTATTTATGAGGCCGGCCTCAATGACCTGCTCAATGTCCTTGGAAATCAGCCACAAGACGCAAACAGGGTGTTGCTGGTGGGCCATAATCCTGGAATGGAGGAGCTAGTTCACTACTTGTGGGGGGATGCAGTGCAGCTTCCACCTGATGAGAACCTGATGCCCACTGCAACCTTGGCGCATCTGTCGCTGCCTGATGATTGGACGGCTTTGGAATATGGCTGTGGGCAGTTTCAATCAATAATACGCCCTAGGAGCCTGTCGGACTTAGCATTGAAATGCGAGCCGCCAAGAGCCTCCAGTAAAAAAACATGCACTTTTTCTTGACCATTAAGATGATTTGCACTTTATTTCGAACGGCAAGAGCGTCCCTGCCCACTTTTCATCCCCTCAGGGCATGCATTCGTTTCAGATT
>UOFX01000070.1_pt1 | contig 36177 bp, 40 predicted proteins | sample 1989101 | NCBI WGS metagenome assembly UOFX01 (sample SAMEA4712195, study PRJEB27164) | hydrothermal vent metagenome | biome: marine basaltic hydrothermal vent biome; feature: marine hydrothermal vent; material: mineral | place: Pacific Ocean | collected 2011-06-14/2011-07-23 | depth 1719 m
ATTTGAGACGATATATATCTAGTTAATATAACTTCCCATGCTTGATGTCTCAATAATATCATTAACTTCTTCAATCGCCTCTAATTCATGGGGCGCTTTTTTTTAGGGTTTTTCTACAGCCTCAACGTTGCAAATAACCTGAATTTTGAGAGCGCTAGCGAACAAAATATCAGGTTGATTTGTTTTGTGTACGCCCAGCATGGGCATGAACTAATGAGGTGAAAGTCCTCTGTAGGAAGATCACCATCTTTAGCGATGTATATTGTTATTAGATGCCAACTACTAGCGAATGGCAAGGGCCAACCCGTGAGGGGCGGTCTGAAGGAAGCCGGACGCAAAACTGTGAGCTGATGAACAAGAACATCATATGAGGCGTAGGCTGGAGGCGAGATGGCACAAGACATCGAAGCCGCGTGATCCAACGGCCACCGTAAATGAAGCAGCAGTGCAGGGAAAGTTCATGCCCTTATCTGGGGAGATCTGCTTAGCAAGCGATCGGCAGATAACCAGTGAGGCTCTGGTCTATAAGTGCCTTGGCTCCCTTGAGTCCATCGACAAGGGAGAGCGAACAGATGGGAACCGCCCTGTGCGGAGCCGCATGCAGGGTGGTGTGGGGGCTGGGGGTTAGATACCCCCCCGGCTACCCGATTATGTGTTGATTCTCACTCAGGCCAGTTTGATTGGAAGAGTTAGAGAGGTATAACCTTATTAGCACACGGCCCTTTCTGACCTTGACCAACTTCAAATTCTACCTTCTGACCATCAGTGAGACTTGAATATCCACCGCCACTTTGAATTTCAGAATGATGAACAAATAGATCCTTACCACCATCATCTGGAGTAATGAAACCAAAACCTTTACCTGCATTGAACCACTTTACTGTACCTGTACTCATTCCGTATTTTCCTTTGTATATTTAATATTCGTTGAATTCGATTATTTTGCTATGTGTCGCCGGTTGTTGCCGCTTTATCAGTACTTCCTAGTGTAGATTGAACGTCCTGCGTCGGAGCATCACCCGCTCCTGCTTTTTGCAAGCGTTTCTCTTCCTTCTTTTTCTTTTTAGCGATTTCTTTCTGCCTCTTTTCAAAAGCGTAATTGGGCTTAGCCACTCATATTCTCCTCTACATAATTCTAGGATTTGAGCCTTTAGAATACGGCATTTTACAGCCAATTGCGCTCTTCAATATAAAACGTGGACACTCATCATTTAAATCAAGAATAATACTCGTGATTACAATGAGTTATCCATAACTATAACTCAAATGATGTCTAAAAGAATAAAGCATCAAACATGGCGTAATAGGCTCTGTTACATGCACCATCGGCATCCTTTATCTTCATTCCCACGCGGGAGCGTGGGAATGAGGGGAACCCTGCCTGTTGAAGTATGCCCTATTTGGTAACTACCCGAAGGCATCCAGTAACAGAAAAGCGGCAAGTATGGCCGAAATCCAGAAGACCATGCTGCCGGTAGGCCAACTCTCCGAGAGATAGTATTTTGCCACTGAGGATTTGGCGAATTCAGTTTGAATACCTTGTATGGGTGCTGTTATTGCTGCCAAAGCAGACTCTTTTGCGGTGCGCAGAAAGGTCACTGTTCGTTGCGCTCCCGCAGGCAACAGTCTGCGGTAAAACCATTCCATATCCAGATTGACTGAGGGTAATTCAGGAGGGTATAGCCCTTTCTTATTCAACCAGACAAAGGCCAGTGCAGAGAAAAACAGCAGCTGTAGCTGAGCCAGAACATGGGTCATGTCATAGGGCCAGTACTCCACCTCCCAAGGCAGCAGCGCGTAGAGGTATTGCGGTTGAGTGCCGATAAAAATGCACAGTACGGCAGCAATCGTCATGGCAATCAACATGTTCGTTGGTGCCTCTTCGGTGCGAATACCAGAGTCATGGGCAAAAAATGCAAAATAGGGGATCTTGATGCCGGCGTGGTGGAATACACCGGCTGAGGCAAACAGCATAAACAACCACAGAAAACTATAGTCCTCATACATCAGTGCGGTCATTACCATGGACTTACTGACAAAACCGCTAAACAGCGGGAACGCAGAGATGGACATGGCTCCGACAATACACAGCACAGTGGTCTTGGGCATGGACTTGTACAGCCCACCCAGCTCTGAACCATTAATATTACCAACCCGATACAACACTGCGCCCATGCTCATGAACAGCAGCCCTTTAAAGATCACATCACTAAAGGCGTGGGCAATGGCACCATTTAGCGCCAGAGCAGTGCCAATGCCAATGCCCGTCACCATAAAGCCGACCTGGTTGATCAGGCTGTAGGCGAGCACTTTACGCAGGTCATTCTCGATCACCGCGTAGAAGATCGGGAAGCAGGCCATGGTGACACCGATATAGACCAGGATCTCTTCACCGGCAAATCCGCGTGCCAGGGCGTAGACCGCAACCTTGGTGGTAAAGGCGGAGAGAAAGACTGTACCCGTTACTGTCGCCTCAGGATAACCATCGGTAAGCCAACTGTGCAGGAATGGAAATGCACTCTTGATGCCAAAGGCGATAAAGATTAACCAGCCGGCCAGGCCTGCATCCAGGCCAATGTGATCAAATGCCAGAGAGCCTGTATCGTGGTAGTAGATCAGTGCGCCCGCTAGCAGCAGTACCCCAGATAGCACTTGAAACACTAGATAGCGCATACCGGCTTTCAGTGCCCGTTCAGTGCCTCGTGCCCAGATGAGAAATACCGAGCTTATGGCCAACAGCTCCCAAAAGATAAACAGGGTAATCAGATCACCGGCAAATACTGCACCCAGTGCACTGCCCGCATACAACACCCCGGCAACATGCTGTTTTGTATCCTTCACATGGAGTGAAAACACGCCCCCGATAAAACTGGCGATACAGAACAGATAGCTGAATAGCAAGCTGAGTTTGTCCACCCGCATAATGACCAACTCATAGCTCATTATGGTGTAAGTGACGTTGGTTCCAGCCTCAACATTCAGCCAGAGATGCAGACCAGTAATCACTGGGGTTGCCAGCAATATCACCTGGCGCGGCAGGCCACGGGTGAATGCAACCAGCAGCCCTGCGACGAAATAGAGCAGAAACGGGGATAGCTCACTCATCGTAATAATCTTCCTTACGCATCACGACGTTGCGCATCTTCTTGGCGATGACGACCAGCACGACACAAGCGATAAAACCGTAGATGGCATAAAAGGCCGGTATTTCCTCCCAGGCAAGGCCGATGTAGCGGTGGAGCACAAAGTCAGCCAGCACCAGAAGGATGCAGATGGCATAGAACCCTTTGAGCAGCCGCTCAACATTTTCCGGTTTATCAAAAAGGTAGATCTTCTCTTTTTCATCTGACATATCAAAAGCCTCCAGCAGCCATGCTTGCCAGTTGATAGAAGGGGTCGGGGTAGAAGAAGAGGATGACACAGGCGCTTGAGGTAATAATCATCGCTAACAATATCAGCTTAGGCGCTTCGTTAATCTGTGTGTAGTGCTGGCCACTCTCCGGCTTGCTGAAAAAGGCGCGGATAGGGATTGGCAGCAGATAGATAATATTGAGCAGTGAGCTGACCATCAACACCGCCAGCAGCAACATCTGGGTGGTCTCTACTGCACCAAGTCCGAGATACCACTTGCTCCACATGCCGCCAAAAGGTGGCAGGCCGATAATACTCAAGGTGCCGATAAAAAAGGCCACAAAGGTGACAGGCATGGCCCGACCCAGCCCATTCAACTCACTGACCAGCTTTTTATGGGCAGCAACATAGATGGCCCCGGCGGCAAAAAAGAGGGTGATCTTGGCAAAGGCGTGCATTGCAATATGCATGGAGGCACCGATCAGCCCCGCCTTGCTGGCCAGCATCGCCCCCAGTGCAATATAGCTCAGTTGGCTGATGGTGGAGTAAGCCAGTCGGGCCTTGAGGTTGTCCTTGGTCATCGCAACCATGGATGCAATCAATATGGTGGCCGCTGCAACCCAGATCAGACCTCCGGTTACATTATTGGAGAGGATAAAGTCACTGCCAAAGATATAGATGGTCACTTTAAGCAAGGTGAACACACCAGCTTTAACCACTGCCACCGCATGCAACAGGGCACTGACCGGGGTAGGGGCCACCATCGCCGCAGGCAGCCAACGGTGAAAAGGCATCACGGCGGCCTTGCCGATTCCAAATAGGAATAGCGCATAGAGCAGGCCGGCCCATGCAGGGTCAAGCTTGCCTGCCAATATCCCTCCTTGCTGAAAATCCACACTACCGGTGACAAACCAGGTGATCAAAATTCCCAGCAGGAAGAAGCCGATGGATGTGCCCAGCAGGATGCCGAGATAGATCCGTCCGCCCCGCTTTGCCTCCGGGGTACCTGCATGAGTGACCAGGGGATAGGTGGCAAGGGTCAACAGCTCATAGAAAAGAAACAGCGTAAACAGGTTGGCCGAGAAGGCAATCCCCATAGTCGCAGCAATAGAGACCGCAAATGCGGCAAAAAACCTGGTTTGGTTTAGCTCGTTGTGACTGCGCATATAGCCAATGGAATAGATCGAGGTGACAACCCACAACAACCCGGCAACCAACGCAAACAGCATCCCCAGCGCCTCAATTTCAAAGGCGATGGTAATACCAGGCAGTGGCTCGGCAATCACGAGTGCAAATGCCTCTCCATCCATAAAGCGAGCGGCTATTATCACCACCAGAACAGCGGTGAGTGCAGCTGTTGTCAGGGTGACACCTTCTCTCTCATTGGGTGTACGGCGGGCAAGAATAATCCCGACAGCCCCCAGCAGCGGTAGCAGCAGGGTTGTAAGCAGTAGTATCTCTGCACTCATGGGCCTATGACCCCCAGGATAGCCGCTGCTTTTGTAGCAACCCCTACCGTCAACTCTGTATTCAGACCAAAATAGATATTGGCAACCACCAACACCCAGGTCGGTGCTAACAGCAGTATCGGGGCCTCAGTCACCTCTTTTCCAGCATCGGTGGCGGGCTTAAAATAAAGCGCCTCTATCAACTTGCCCATATAGACCACAGCCAGCAGAGAGCCAAACAGAATAACCGCAACAGAGATCCAGGCTCCCTGCTCCAGAGCAGCCGTCACCAGATACCATTTACTGATAAACCCGGCGGTACCCGGCACGCCAATGAGACTCATGCCACCGATCACGATGGCACCAAAGGTCCAGGGCATCGCCCTGCCCAGGCCATGAATCTGCTCCATACGACAGGCACCGATACGGTAGATAATGGCACCAACAGCCATGAACAGTGCACCTTTCATCAAGGCATGGTTGAACAGGTGGATCAGTGCGGCGGTAACACCGGTCAGAGAGGCAAAGCCGATCCCCAGCACCATATAGCCAATCTGCGCCACACTGGAGTAGGCCAGCAATCTTTTCACATTCTCCTGATAGATGGCATAGATTGAAGCGATGATAATGCCGGCAATGCCTGCCGCTACAAACAGCTCTTTAGCATGTGCTGTCAGTGCAAAGCTATCCGGGAAAACGGTGAACAGCACCCGCAACATCACATAAACGGCCACCTTGGTAGCAGTTGCCGCAAGGAAAACCGTGACCACTGAGGGGGCATAAGTGTATGCATTGGGCAGCCAGAGATGCAGCGGAAACAGCGCCAGTTTTAACGCAATGCCAATCATGATGAAGGCAAAGCCGGTATTGACCGTTTTAAGGTGAAGCACCTCGGGCAGGCGTATGGTCAGATCCTGCATATTCAGGGTGCCGGTTTGTGAATATACCAGGCCCACACCGATCAGGAAGAAGGTGGCACCAATGGTACCCATAATCAGGTACTGGTAGGCCGAGGTAAGTGCCTGGCGTTTTTTGCCAAGGCTGATCAGCGCATATGAAGAGAGTGATGAGATCTCCAAAAAGACAAAGACATTAAAGATGTCGCCTGTTTGGGTGATCCCCAGTAGGCCGGTCAGACACAGCAGCATGGCGCTATAAAAGAGCGGGACCTTCTCATCAGGAATCTCCTGCTCTACACTGAGCAGTGCATAGGGCAGTGTAATGGCCGCAATGCCAGCAACAATCAGCGCCACAAAGGCATTGACCGCATCGATACGGTATTCGATCCCCCAGGGTGGTGCCCAGCCACCCAGCTCATAACTGATCACGCCACCATCAAGCACGCCCCATAGCTGCATGCCAGCAAGCAGTGCGCAAATAGAGGTGACAACCAAAGCAACTGCCCATGGCAGCCGGCCACGGGGTAAAACGGCTACGATAGGGGCTGCAATCAGCGGTATAACAACCAGCAGCAGGCTAATGTTATGTTCCATTACAACGAATGATCCAGCTCATGAATTTCATCTTCCTCAATAGTGCCGTATGACTCCTTAATACGCACCACCAAGGCCAGCGCCAGCGCTGTAGTTGCAACACCCACCACAATCGCGGTGAGAATCAGCACATGGGGCAAAGGGTTTGAATATAGTTCAATACCTTCTGTAAGAATTGGGGCAGCGCCCCCTTCCACGGTGCCGATGCTGATATAGAGGAAAAAGACTGAGACCTGAAAAATATTCAGGCCGATTATTTTTTTTATAAGATTACCCCGGCTGATAACCGTATACAGCCCCACCATCATTAAAAAAATCACCACCCAGTAGTTGTAGTGGTCAATAAAAAAGTCCATTACACCCGGCCCCGGCCTGCAAAGGCAAAAAAGATAATCAACATAACTGCGGCCACCGTAATGCCTACCCCCAGCTCCACCAGTAAAATACCCAGGTGTTGCCCGGCAATCTGGTTGCTTCCCAGCACGCTGTAATCAAGATAATTGGCACCCAGCAGCAGCGTAACCACACCAACACCCGCGTAGAGCACCAGGCCCAGGCTGGCCAGAATGCGCAATATGTTGGCTGGGATGATCTTTTCCGCAGCATCAAGGCCAAACACCAAGGCATAAAGGATGATGGCAGCACTGAAAATCACCCCGGCCTGAAAGCCACCACCAGGTCCAAAATCACCATGAAACTGAACATAAAGGGCAAACAGGATAATCAGTGGGATAAGAAATTTTGCGACAACATGCAGAATAAGGTTAGGCTTCATTTTGCCCCCCCTTTATCTTTTTTTGGACGCCGCCCACCGATTAACAGCAATACGGCAACAGCTGCGGTAAAGACCACTGCAACCTCGCCCAGGGTATCAAATCCGCGATAACTGGCCAGCACAGCAGTCACCATATTGGGGACACCAGTATCGGCAGCGGTATTTTCGATGTAGTAGCGGGCAACATGGGTTTGTGCCGGCGCATTGGGATCACCGAAGGCTGGGATATCCCAGGTACCATAAATCAGTGCCGCGCCGGTTATTCCCACCACCAGCAACGGTAGCCAGGGACGGTGAGCCTGTGGCGCTTCTGCATAAGGCGTTTCGCCCTGGTTTTTGGTCAGAGCCAGGGTGGCCAGCATCAATACCGTCGAGATTCCCGCACCCACCGCCGCCTCGGTAAAGGCCACATCCGGAGCGTCCATAATCACAAACAGGCCGGCCGACAGCAAGCTGAAAATCCCAAACAGCATGATGATGGCAAATAGGTTTGTCATGCGCACGATAGCCACTGCGGTAATTGCCAGAAAGGCCAGCAAGGTGACGTTGATAATAATATCAATCATGATTCAACCTCAGGCTTCTTCATATCCAGCTTGGGCTTGAGGCCGCTATGCAGAGCCGCATTTGCCAATGCGTGGGAAGCGGTTGGGCTGGTAAAAAAGAGGAACACAAAAATCAGGGCCAATTTAAAGGCGGCGATGGTCCAGCCAGCCTGTAGCCCAAGGCCCAATAGAATCAACATGGCGCAGAGGGTATCGGCGATTCCGGCAGCATGCAGACGGCTGTAAAAGTCGGGAAAACGATGAATGCCGATACCACCAATAATACCCAGCGCCCCACCAGCCAACAGGCAGATCCAGCTTAGGATATCGATAATCACCCTGGCTCCTCCTGTTTTGCTTCCTTCTCATCTCTATCGGAGGAATGGAAATCACCCTGAGTGACCAGTTTCAGTGCCGCAACAACCCCTATGAAATTAATCAGCGCATAGACCAGCGCTATATCCAGCAGATCGTGACTATCAGATAAAAAGGCCAGGACGGCAATCAGCAATACGGTCTTGGTGCCGAACATATTGACTGCCGCAATGCGATCGTAAGTGCTTGGCCCAACAAGGGCACGTGCCAGCGCCAGCCCCATGGTAACGAGAATAGCCAATGAGACTGCAATAAACATTATTGTTCAAAAACCCGGTTGGCAATCTCGTTCGACATATTCCCTGTGGCCAGTTCATCAGCCGCTTCCCTGGTGAGTGCATGAATCGTTATGGTCTCTTCGGATAGCTCAATGCTGACCGTGCCAGGGGTTAAGGTAATGGCATTGGCATAAATTACCGCTCCCAGATCAGACTTTTGCAGTAGTGGAATATCGACCAGTTGCGGGCTGATCGACGCTCCCTTCCAGCCTGCAATCCGGGTAACAACATCAATATTTGATTTTATAATCTCCCTCAATATATAAACAAAAAAGCCTGGGAGTTTTAATGAAAGATGCAGGGGATAGCTTTCATGATCTATGACATTCATCCGCTGTGATAAAAAAACTGTGAGCGCAACCGATGCCACTCCCAACCCTAGCAATAAAGGTTCAAGGTACCCTGATAAAAGGATCCAGAACAGGAACAGTAGTGCAGCGAAGCCGTAAGATTTCATTTTGGGAGTGCCGGGTGTCTAATTCAGACAAGAGGTAAAAACAGAAAGGCTCACAGTATGCTCCTATTTTGTGGTTTGGATCTTCAGTTTGACCATGGCAGGCTCCTAGTACCCAGCGCGAAACTCTATCATATTTTTGGCGAAAGTAAATTTGGATATTAGGATCTGTTTGGCACCATATGAACGGCAGAGCCAAATCGCAAATAAAGTGCTGGCACCACAATCATATTAAGCACAGTCGAACTCAATAACCCCCACAAAATCACCACGGCCATGGGAGCCTGGATTTCACTGCCAGGTTGTCCAGCGCTCAGCGCCAGTGGTATCAGGGCAAGACCGGTGGCCAGCGCGGTCATGAGGATGGGGATCAGTCGCTCGATGGCTGCTTGGCGTACCGCTGCGTGGACATTGCATGGATGCTCGTGTTCCAACAGGTTATGGATATGAGCGATAAGCATGACACCGTTGCGGGTGGCAATACCGAACAGGGTGATAAAACCGACCAGTGTGGCAACAGATAGTATGCCATCTGACAGATACATGCCCACTGCGCCGCCCATCAGCGCCAGTGGCAAATTGAGCATGACCAACAGCGCATCCCGCGCTGAGTGAAAAGCGACAAACAGCAGCAGGAACATGAAGACGATCACCACCGCACCCAGCACCGCCAGGGTACGCGCAGCCTCTTCCGCTCTTTCAAACTGACCGCCATACTCGACGTGATAGCCCTCAGGCAGTTTCACCTGAGTCGCCACGGCATGGCGAATATCATCGACCACCCCGCCCAGATCACGTTCAGCCACGTTCACCATCACGACGATCTTACGCTGCACATTTTCCCGGCTGATGGCATTGGGGCCACGCTCTTTGTATACCTCGGCCAGGGCGTGCAGCGGCAGTTGCGCCCCTGATGCGGTGGTAATCAGGGTACTGCGTACCGCATCAAAACTCTCCAGCACTTTGGTATCGTAGCGCACCACCAGATCAAAACTGGCATCCCCCTCCAACACCCGCGAGACCGACTGGCCGTAGAACGCCGTTTCGATGGTCTCAGCCACTTCGCCAACGGTGAGTCCGTAACGGGCAATGGCATCCCGCTTGAATTTTACGCTGAGGAAAGGAATGTCGGCCTGCCGTTCGGCAGCGACATCCACTGCACCTGGCACATTTTCGGCAATCCCCTTGATTTGTTCCGCAATACGGCGCAGTTCATATAGATCATGACCAAATATTTTTACCGCGATATTGGCCCGCGTACCAGAGAGCATGTGGTCGATACGGTGCGAGATGGGCTGACCAATGACAATGTTCATCCCTGGCAGGGTGGCGAAATCACTGCGTAAGGCGGCGAGAAACGCCTCTTTGCTGCGCTCTTGCATCTTCAGGCTGACCTCAACCTCTGAGGCGTGTATGGCTTGGGCATGGGGATCCCGCTCAGCACGCCCGGTGCGGCGGGCGGTGGTGACAACTTCCGGATGGGAAAGCAAAATCTGTTCCACTCGTTGGCCCAATTGGTCGGACTGTTCCAGTGAAGTCCCAGGCAGGGTCACGGCACTGATGGTCAGACTGCCTTCATTAAAACTGGGTAAAAAAGAGCGCCCGGCAGATCCCAAAGCGATGGCAGTGGCCAGCAGACCCAGCAGGGAAAGAAATGCAATAGTCCGCCAGCGGTGGATGGTGGCATTCAGCACCACTGCGTAACTTTTTTTCAGCCAGATCACCAGTTTGGTTTCGTGGCCGTTGGTAACAATACGGGAGTGCTTCAGAAACAGGCTGCACAATACCGGTGTCACCGTAAGCGCCACCAGCAGTGAGGCGGCCAGTGCGATTATATAGGCCAGACCAAGGGGCTGCATCAGGCGGCTCTCAATCCCGCTGAGGAAGAACAGCGGGAGAAAGACCAGCATGATAATGATGGTGGCGAAGACGATGGAGGCCTGGATCTCGCGTGTCGCCTCCAGTACCACTTGAATGGTCGAGGTTTGCTGCTCTTCCGGCCGCTGCTGGTTTTCACGCATGCGGCGTACTATGTTCTCCACCACGATGATGGCGTCATCCACCAGCGCGCCCAGGGCAATGGCCAGCCCCCCCAGCGTCATGGTATTGATGGTGGCCCCCATGACCTTGAGTACCAGCACCGCTGCCAACAGAGAGAGGGGCAAAGCTACCAGAGTGATGGTGGTGGCACGGCCACTGGCAAGAAAGATGAAGACAATGACAACCACCAGAATCGCACCGTCCCGTAACGCCTCCAGCAGGTTGTCGATGGAGACTGAGATGAAATCGGCCTGGCGGAAAAGATGGCTTTCGATCTTCATCCCTGCGGGCAGTGAGGTCTGGATATTTGCCAGCACCCTGTCCAGCCGCTCAGTCAGCTCCAGGGTGTTGGCATCGGGCTGTTTCTGAATGCCCAGTACCACCGCCGCCTCGCCGTTGTAGGCCGCCGACCCGCGCATTGGTGCCGGCCCGATCTTCACCTCAGCCACATGGCGTACCAGCACCGGCTCGCCGCCACGGACAGCCACCAGGGTATTGCCGATATCCGCTGGTGAGCGCACCCGCCCCAATCCCTGAATCAGGTACTCCTGACTTCCTTCGGTATAAAACCCGGCGGAAGAGTTCTGGTTGGTAGTTCTTAGCGCATCGGTGACCTCATCGAGACCGACCCGGTAGGCGGCAAGCCGTTCCGGTTTGACCAGCACCTGAAACTGTCGGGTCTGCCCCCCATTGGGAATCACTTCAGCCACACCTGGTACCGCCAGCAGGCGGCGGCGCAAGGTCCAATCTGCAGTGGTTTTCAGCTCCATGGCATCGTGGTGGTCACTTTTCAGGGCGATAAACATAATATCGCCCATGACCGAAGCCACCGGTGCCAGTGCCGGTGGTGGAATATCAGGTGGCAGGGTACTCCTAACCGCCTGCAGTTTTTCCGACACAATCTGCCGCGCCTGATAGATGTCGGTGCCCCATTCAAACTCCGCATAGATCACGGAAATACCGACTTGAGTATTGGATCGTACACGCCGCACGCCAGCAGCACCATTGAGTGCGCTTTCGACAGGCAGAGTGATCAGGGTCTCCACCTCTTTGGGTGCCATGCCATGGGCCTCGGTAACAATAGTAACCGTAGGTGCCGTTAGATCTGGAAACACATCCACCGGCATGCGCGTAGTTTCATAAGCACCCCAGAGCAGCAGCAACAGCGCGCCGACGATGACAAACAGCCGATTTCTCAAGGACCAGTGTATGGTAGCAGCAATCATAATCAGCCTACTTAATGCGCATGGCCGTGTCCGGCTTCCGCAGGTGACGCAGAAGCAAGACGAACCAGATAGGCTCCTCGGCTGACAACATGTTCACCAGCCGCCACACCACTTTTTATCTGAACCTGGTCACCATCACGAATCCCCAACCGGACGATGCGGCGCTGAAAAGATTCCCCCCCCAACATCACATAAACGACATCCTGCCCACCATCATCGAACACCGCAGAGGCGGGAATTCTCACCCCCATAGCGGTGTGGCCCGTATAGAGATGCACATGGGCGAACATGCCAACCCGCAGGCGCTGCCCCGGATTCTTGAACTCAATAATCAGCGGTGCAGTGCGCGTTACCGGATCGATAGCACCTCCCAGCGCCACCAGGCGACCATCAAGATCAAAGGTGTTGAAGCTGCCCTCAAACCCTTCCAGGGTAAACCAGGCACCACTGGGTTGTTGCAGCGCACCGATATCGGCCTCGGCGATGCGGGCCTCCAGCCACAGCCGGTCGATATTGACGATGTGAAACAAGGCATCCCCTTCATGCACATACTGACCAGGAGCCACATCCACCCGGGCCAGCAGACCACTGATGGGGGCGAGAATCGGGATACCGGAGCCGGACTGTTTGCCACCGGTGCTTTGCGCGTAACGGCGCTTGGCAGCATCCCGTTCAGCCTTCGCCACTGCTGCGGCGCTTTCTGCCTCATGCAGACGGTACTGCGCAATCGCCTTCTCCTTCCAGAGTCGCTCCAATCGTGACCGCTCACGCTTGGCCAGTTGATACTCTGAACTGGCCTTGTCCCAGGCGGCTTTCAGGGTAGCCAAGTCACCACCGGTGCCAAGGCGCGGAGTGATAGCAGCCAGCAGCTGACCGCGTTCGACCTGCATGCCGGGATAGGGGAAATTACCTCTGCGCTGCAAATGTCCGGCGCTGGTAGCACTCAGGTAGACCTCACCATCTGCCCGGGGACGCAGTGTGCCGATGGCCTGAATAGCAGCACGCGACTCACCAACAGTGGCTTCAGCCAATGCAAAATCGACCTGCCACTGCTGCTCTTTCAGATAAGAGATGGCATCTTTTGGCTCTTCCTGCGGCTCCATTTCGGCCAGCGCCATAGCCTGGGAGGGGTAGACGGTCTGCTCCCCCAGTTCGTGAACAACATCCAGTTTTTCCCCTTGCAGGCGCAAGGTGACCTGGCGTGTTACTGGGTATTTGGGTCGGGCCATCGGGCGAAAGATGCCAGCTACGCTGGGTGCGCTCACACTGAACACTTCATCGGCCACACCGCCGCCACGCAAGGTCAAGGTAACGCTGCCACTGGCAATGGGTTTGAAGTTATCAAGACGGGTGAGATGAGCAGCGAAGGGAGACTCCTCTCCCACGACCAAGGCCGGGAACTCCACAAACAGTTCGGTAGCTTCACTGAAGTGGGTGATTGCGATGGTGGTATCACCATGCCCGTGACCATGCTCATCGTGATTGTTATGCTCGTCTGCTATCACGATGTCACTAAAATCGTTCATATCATCATCGCCGCCGTAGCTGACAAGAGACAGCAAGGCGAACAGTGCGCCCGGTAAAATAGTTTTTTTCATTGAATAATCTCATCCAGCTCAATACGCACCAGGCGTGCTTCCAGTGCCAGTTGCAGGGCTGTGATCTCAGCTTCCAAGGCACTGCGATAAGCATCGACCAGTTCCAGCACGCCGATTTCATTGGCGTGATATGAGGTCTCTGCGATATGCACCAGTTCGTAAGATGTGGCCAGGCTCTGTTCTGAAAAGAGCCGGGCGTTGTCGGTCAGTTGGTCGGCCTTGTGCCATAACGCACGGAGATTGGCCCTGGTTCTCTGCCGCATCAACTGGTATTCACTTTCCGCTTGGCGGGCCTCGGCCCCTGCTTGTTGATGTGCCCCCTGCCTGCGATCAAATAACGGTAGCGGGATCGAGGCACTCAGCATCAAACCGGAGTCGCTACCGTTCGAGGCATCAACATTCTTGTGCCCCAGACCAACGGTGATTTCCGGCATACGGCTGCGAGCAACGGCACGGGCCGTCAGACGTGAGGCCTCAGCCTGGCGTTGCCGCTGCACCAGCCAGGGGTGTTGTGCCAGACTTTCCAGCAGGGTAGGAAGAGGTTGCAACTCCGCCGGGATCAATCGACCTTCCACCACGTCGAATCCCTGGTTGCCTTCCAGGCCGGTCATCCCCAGCAACTGTTGCCACGCCGCCTCAAGCTGTGCTGCGCTTTGGCGCTGTCGGGAGAGTGTTGTCACCTTCTCTCGACTGATCCGGCGGCGATCATAACCGGACAGATCACCTGCTGCTTCGCGCTTCTCCATGGCTACCTCCACTGCGGAAAACTTCGCTACCCAGTGGCTGAAGAGCCGCTGTTGCTCCTGGCGAAAAAGCGCTTGGTAGAAGTACTGCCGAACCTCGCTGCTGCGTTGGATACGTCGTGCTTCGTTATTTGCCTCTGCAACACCCAGGCCCATCCGGGCCGCATCACGATTGAGGCGGCGCTGCCCCGAAAGATTCAGGCGCTGATGGAGCCACAAGCTGGTTTCCGTCTCATCACCAGCCTCCTCACGCGAGACTTGCAGTTCAGGATTCACCCAGGTCTGCCTGGTAACCAGGTTACCCTGGGCCGCATCCACCCGGCTGTCGAGCAGCCGGATAAAATCCGGCTGGTTCAGCCCCAATTGTAAGCTGTGGGCCTCAGTCAGAGGTGCCGCATCAACCACAGCAGATAGTGCAAGAGCCATTAAGCCCAGGCACCCAACGGACGGGGGCAATTTCGGAAAATACATAGCACATTATCCTGCAACGGATTTCAGCCACCCCCAAAAGGGCATGGCGAATCGCACCGGCACAGCAGCTAGCTGAACCGGCAGAGAACTTCAGACGGATTAATGGAGTGGCGGCGCTCGCAGAGGCGGAGAGAGGAGATAGCGTCCATGAAGGAGAGACTTACTCTCCCTGTGGCGATGAACCACCTGACGCAAAGAACCAGACAGCAGCAACGTAAAGAGGAAGGCAAACAGGGCTAACGTAAGAGTGTCATTAAAGAGTTTTTTCAACACGCCATCAGGCGTTACATCGACCTTGAAGATCACAGTGTCATGATGCTCATCGTGGGATCTGTCGTGGGCATAATGGACCTTGCTTAAATGGGTGTGACCGCTGGCTTCATCAGCTACATGGGCATGATCAAGATCATGGACATGCAGTGCTGCACCCTGCAAACAGAGCAGCGACAGGGAAAGCAATAAGTTCCACAGGAGCAATGTTCGTCTGTTTATTCGGTGAAAAAAATCCATGGGAGGCAGTCTAATCAATTAATGAAGTCAAAGGCAAGGTTGAAATATCAATTATCCTGCGATACAGTTTAGCTAGATGATCTAGATTAAATGAGGTGATATATGGACTGGCGTTTGGCGGAAGCAAAGAACAAATTCAGTGAGCTGGTAAACCGTGCTCTGCTAGAGGGGCCGCAACGTGTTTTGCGCCGTGATGACGCAGTGGTTGTTTTGGCTTTGCACGATTACGAAAAACTGACGGGGAAACAGCCGAACTTCAAAGAGTTCCTTATGGGAAAAGAGCCGAGCCTGGAAGGTCTTGACTTGACTCGTGACCGTTCCGTAATGAGAGACATTGAATTATGAGAGTTTTGTTGGACACCTGTGTCTTATCTGAGTTGCGTCATCCAAACGGAGATGCCAGGGTGCAGTTGGCGGTTGAAGAAATTGCCGATAAAGAACTTTTTGTAAGTGTTATTTCAGTTGGTGAAATCGTGAAAGGTATATTCTTGTTACCTGACGGAAAGCGAAAGTCAGAATTGCATAGTTGGGTACAAACTCTGGAGCGTCATTATGCCACACGCATTGTGCCGGTTGACTTGGAAACCAGCCGTATATGGGGAGAGTTGACCGCCACAGCTCAAATGAAAGGAAAAACCGTCTCCACGGCTGACGGCTTAATTGCGTCTACGGCCATACGGCACGGTTTGCACATTATGACGCGCAACCTAACTGATTTTGAACCCACTGGAGCAATGCTTATTAACCCATGGGTGCGGTAACTACTTGTGCACCTTTGCGGGCGCGGCGCTCTGGCTCGGCCGCCCATGGGGAAGACGCATCTCTTCCACGGTGCCAGCGCTGGGGTCATTGAAGGTCTCCATGCAGAGTTCATTTTCACTCCGTGCGACAATGGTGGTCACTGCCGCGTCACCAGTCACATTGACGGCGGTGCGCATCATGTCCAGCAGTCGATCCACGCCCATGATGAGCGCGATCCCCTCCACCGGCAGGCCCACCTGATTGAACACCATGGCCAGCATTATCAGCCCCACTCCGGGGACTCCGGCAGTACCAATGGAGGCCAGCACCGCCATGCCGATGACGGTTAGATAGCCGGTAATGCCCAGGTCAATACCGTAGACATTGGCGATAAACACCGTGGCCACTCCCTGCATGATGGCAGTGCCGTCCATATTAATGGTGGCACCGAAAGGCACCACGAAGGAGGCGGTGGAGTTATCCACCCCGAGACGTTTCTCCACGGTGCGCAGGGTTACCGGTATGGTGGCATTGGAACTGGAGGTGCTGAAAGCAAACACCTGCACCGCACGCATCTTGCGGATGAAGGTCAGGGGGCTGACCCGCCCCAGCAGTTTCAGCAGCAGCATCAGGGTTCCACTTGCATGGAGCAGCAGCACTACCGCTACCACGCCAAAGTAGCTGATCATCGGCAGAATCATCCCCAGGCCCTGCTGGGAAAAGGTCTTGGCCATCAGGGCAAAGACGCCAATGGGGGCAATGTGCATCACCAGGGTCACTACCTGCATCATCACCGCATTAAGACGCTCGGCACCCTCAGCGATGGGACGACCTTGCTCGCCCATCATCAACACACAGATGGCGAACAGGATGGTGAAAAAGATGATCTGCAACATATTGCCATTGGCATAGGCGGCCACCGGATTGCCGGGGATGAGATCAATAATCACCTGACTCAGTGGTGGTGCCAACGGTGCAATAAATTCACTTTGTGCCACCGTCCCCATGTCGAAGCCCTCGCCTGGCCCTACCAACACGGCGACGGTAATGGCCAGGGTAATGGCCAGGGCAGTGGTCAGCATAAAGAGCAGGAAGGCCTTGAGTCCCACCCGGCCCAGGGTGTTTACATCACCAATGCCGCACACCCCGCAGATCAGTGAAAAAGTGACCAGTGGCACCACCAGCATCTTCAGGGCGCTGATGAACATGGCACCAATGACATGAAACAGGCCGTTAACCAGGTAATCCTGAATGAAGGCCACATCGGAGGCAAAAGCATTGATCAGGCTTCCAAGTACCAGCCCACAGACCATCCAGATAAGAATTTTAGTGGTCATGGTCATTTTCTGTGGCATGGGGACTCCGTTGATTTCTCTGAATTTAATCGCCGACCGTTGGGATCAAAGATCCTGCTGCTGACCAGCTCCCACTTATTCAGCCTGTATAGAATGGATGTTGCAACCACTCCAAGTCCGTAGATAACGCTACGCTGAAAATTGATGGATGAGGCCTCTGCAAAATACTTGGTGGGACAGGATAACTCACCGATAGAGAAGCCAAAATAGGCAATCTGGGATAGCATTTGATTGTCGAATACGAAATCATCTGAGTTTTCATTCAGGGGGAGTGCCATCAGCACTTCACTGGAGAAGGCCCGGTAGCCAGTATGATATTCCGAGAGCTTTTTGGATAGCAGGGTGTTTTGCAACAGTGTCAAGACTCGGTTGGCCATATATTTATAAACCGGCATGCCGCCCTTTAGCGCCCCCTCGGTGAGTATCCTGGAACCCAGTACGACATCGTACCCTCCAACAGCAACCATTGAGGCCATGGCTACCAGCAGTTTAGGGGTGTACTGGTAGTCAGGGTGCAGCATGATGACCACGTCTGCCCCACGATCAAGGGCAGCCCGATAACAGGTTTTCTGGTTGGCACCATACCCTTTGTTGGCTAAATGAACTATGGTCTCTATGCCTAATTCTTCAGCCACTTTGACGGTGCTATCAGAGCTGGCGTCATCTACCAGTATCACCTCATCCACAAAGGTTTGGTCAACCTCACTGTAGGTTTGCCGGAGGGTGCCCTCTGCATTGTAGGCAGGCATCACAACTATAATTTTTTTATCGTGAATCATTATTCTTAAGCAACAGTTTGGCCTTCTGGTAGCCCGGTTGGGCGATTAATATTTTATTCAACAATGTGATGGCATCCTGCTTACGTCCCAGAGCCATCAGTACCAAGGCATGATTAAATTGGCTATCAATATTGCTGGAATCGGCACTCATTAGCCTTTCAGAGTAAGCCAGAGCCTCTTGATATTGTCGCCTTTGATAAAAAATAAATGACAGATCGGCAAGGGCTGCAATGTGCCTGTTGTCAGATTTTAGTAGTAATCGATAATATTTAATGGCTTCATTATAGCGAGCCAGATCTATGCTGATTTGCCCCATCTCAAGTAAGATTGCCTGCTCATGGTAACCAAATGGTAGCAGCTGTTCGAGATTTATCAGCAGTAGCTGCTTAAGCCCCATGTTGCGGTAAAAAACACTTAGCATAAAACGGCTGTCTGGCCGTACATCCCCTACCGGTATTTGCGAAGTGGCAGAAAAGATAATAGGTTGTGCTGATCCTCTGAAGTCATTCTTCACGAAAAAAGAGGCTGCAAAATCATAATAGACCAGCGACCAATCCGGGTCTTGATAGAGTGCAGGGGCCAGCATGCCGGATTCATCTGAGGTGTGATGCAGCAGGGCTGAGCTGATATTATTCTCAGCAGACCAGCGTTGCCATTTAGTGTAGTTTTGTAAGGCTTGGCTTTTCAATTGGAAAAAACGGTCGCCGTAGATCTCCCAGCGCCCGTCAATAAAAGGTATGCGATCAGGGTATAACTGGTAAAGATAAAACCCACCCAGCCTGTTGGTATTGTAGACTTGACCCTGAATATCATGCTGGCGAATATAAGCTGCTAGCCCATGGGGGAAAAAGTCGGGTGTAACCCCCAGCCTGGTGCGGGCCGGGATCTCCATATCGAGGTAGTAGTTCCCGGAAAGTGGGTAGCTGCTCCACAGTAACATAGCCGCAGCAAGGGCGCCTTTGGCCCCATTGGAAATTACTGTAGATGGGGTAAATCGTGCCAGATACCAACTGAGGTTTTCCCCAATAAAGGGAGCTGCAACCAGGGCAAACAGGACAATATTGCGGCGTCCAGTGAGTGCCGCCAAGCACAGAACAGCAATGATCAACAGTCGTTCAACTGGTACTTTCTTAAAATTGCTGGCAGTGGACACCAGGGTTAGTATCAATAACGCCATGAAGAACCAGAAAGCTGATGCGCCCATGGTGGCCACCCCAAAGGTGGGGCTTAATTCGTTAACCGCCTGCATATGGGCTGGTGCTGTTTGGCCTACCTCGTGGAATAGCAGGTAGCTGTACTCAAGTGCTCCAGTACCGTAGGGTGAAGCCAGTAAGCTGGCTCCTACCAAGACCAGCAGAACGGTTAGCTGGTGAAAATGGTTGGTTTGTCCTCTGGCATAGTGAATGCTATGCAATAGCCAATAACAGCCAATCATGAAGGGGCCGATGACAAACAGGCCGTGGCAATTGACCCAAATGATCTGTAGCAGCAGCAGCAGAGCAACCTGCCAAAAGGTCTGGTATTTTTCCTGCCTCAGCCTGGTATAGAACAGAACGATCATTAAAAAGGTTATGATCTCAGGGCGGGGCAGAAATCGTTCGGCTGATGCGCCCATGGCAAGAAAGGTGATAAATACCGCAGTTATCACGCCGCTATAGGTACGTAACTCACGATAAAGAACTGACAGGGTTATGGCCCAGATGAAAACCATAAACAGGATGGGGCCATTTAGTCCGGCCAGACGATGTGAGATAGCAAGAACGGCCTGAAACAGCCAGTGTGAGTCATGATAAGGCTGATTAAGAGCGCCGGCTGAGTATATATTGATGGAAGGCACCTGGAGGTTTCGCAGGATATCTTCACCGATGACCAGGTGCCACCAGACATCCAAAGAACTGAGCTCGTGGATAAGAAAAGAAGCAGTGACCCAGATGAGAGAAGCCAGCAGAAGTCTATTTAGTAGGGGTGTAGTCATTCCAATCAACTGTATCATGCTGATCTTGCAATGCAATTGAACGGAGACAGGATAGGGCGCACTGTCTTATTGATGCTGTTGGCTGGAGCGGTCTTGTGGATTGCACTTAATCGTGGCCAGTTTGATATGGAGTCTCTAGAATCCTGGGTTAGTGACACTGGCTCACTGGGGCCGCTGATCTATATGTTAATCGCGATAGTGGCAACAGTTCTGTTGGTGCCAGCTACAATCTTTACTCTGGCTGGTGGTGCTCTATTTGGCCCATTGTTAGGAACCGTTTACACCTTGCTGGGGGCATCAACCGGCGCTGCACTGGCCTTTCTTATTGCCCGCTACATCGCTTCTGACTGGATTGCTCGCAAATCCCATGGCCGCTTTAAACAGCTGATAGAGGGCGTAGAGGCAGAAGGGTGGCGCTTTATTGCATTTGTGCGCCTGGTACCCATATTCCCGTTTTTTCTGCTCAACTATGCCTTGGGAATGACGCGGGTCAGATTTGTTCCCTATATCACGGCTACTTTTATTTGTTCCATTCCCGGAGTGGGTGCCTTCACTTATCTAGGCTACGTTGGAAGAGAGGCACTAGGGGGTGGTGAGGCGCTAGTTCAGAAATCCCTTATTGCACTTGGCCTGTTTGTGATGATGGTTTACTTGCCCAGGTTTGCCAGGCGGTTGCATGACAAGGGCAAGTTGTAGAAATAAAAAAGGCTGGAGATCTGCGATCTCCAGCCCTACACCAACACGGTAATCCTGATATGGTGCTTACTGAGATACTTTGACCATATGGTCAACAGCAGTCTTCAGCTCTTCGTCGGTGCAGTCAGCGCAGGTACCGCGTGGCACCATGGCTGGGTTAGTCTTAGAGCCATTAATGGCAACCTCATACAGCGCTGGCATACCCTTGGCGATACTTGGTGCCCACTGCTCTTTGTTGCCCAGCTCAGGAGACTTCACAGAAGCCGCAACAGGAGGCATGTGGCAATTTTTGCATACGGCGTTGACAATGTCTTCACCTGAACGGGCCTGGGCATTCATGCCAAAAGCTACCATGCCGGCAGCAGCGATAGCGATAATGATTTTTTTCATGATGGTCTATCCTCGCAGTGCCCCCTGATTTGCCTGCTTGTCGGCGATGGGGCGTTGATAAAAGTACTTGACTAGAAAGTTCAACTATATCAGATCGAGCAACAAGAACTGACATTTGTGCCAGTTATACCAGCGCATTTTGGATCGGTCAATATATTTCTGACTAAGTTACTCAACTTTTATAGTGATGTATATTAACCGCTTGATATATAATGTAATTTATCCTAAAAGAGTCAAGATGCGGTAAGACGCCGCACGATTTTTTCGGCGTCTTGTACGGGTAGACACCCTGTTATTCCATTTGGTTCACTGCCTCATCCCTTACATGCCTTCTCCTGCAATAACTGTTTACAACTACGGCAATAATAACTGCTCCCTTGCCTCACTCGATTATGCCGGATGCTGGTTAACTGGTGGCTGCGACAGTCGCATTGGTAGTCAAATAACCTAAGCCGCCTGGTCTTGGTGCTGCGGGTGTCAAAATTATGGCAACGCTGACCCTTGGCTCCAAGCCACATCATCACGTCCTTCCACTCCTGTCCATGAGGTTGGATTTTGGCGCCAAACAGCGTCCTGGCAACCATATGAGCAACCTCATGGGGCACGGTTTGGGTTAGAAAAGCAGCCTGGTTGTTGCGGAGTAACTGTTGGTTAAAGCGGACAACTGGAGCGCAGCCCTTCTGGAATAAAACCATACCCGCTGATTGACCCCAGAGATTAAATCGGATCTCTGGTTGAGGCATAGTGTGCTTAAAGTTTCTTTCTGCCTGATCCAGCAGAGCATGAGTTCTGGCGATAACCTGCTTGACTAGTGGGAGCAAGCCTTCGCTGCCTCGGCGCGGGTATAGAATATGTTGTCCCGGATAAAACCGACAATGATGCTGTCCTTCAGCTTGGGTTCATAGCTGCTGGCGGTGTGTTCAACGATCCATTCTTCTGGCAGCCCTGCCAGCAAATGAACCGGAGCTGACCTGCCATCTGCGAAACGGGATACCACCGCCTGACCGGTTTCAGCATCCATGTAGGCAGGTGTGAACCGGTGCATATGATTGCCTTCGCTGGTACCTCCAGTACCAGCATACGCCCTGTTCTGCTGAGTCAGATCATCCAGATCCAAGGTTGGCTGCACAGCAAGAAGATCCGAGCTATAGGTCTGTGCGAACAGCTCTAATCCAGGTTTTAGCTTGTTGTATTTCATCAGAACCTTACTGTATCTGGTTATTTACCGGGGGCAATTATACACGCCGTCATGCAATTAACCATCAGCTTGAAGGATAGGTCGATCCTGGAAAAGGGGTAATGTTGGCATTTTTATCCAGCTCCAAGATCTTGCTTGGACCCTTCTTTTTCACCTCATCAACGCGGATAACTGCATGCATGGGTACCAAGGTACGACGTACACCGCTAAATTCATTCTTTAGTTTCTCTTCCGAGGGGTCAATTACCACCCCGCTGGTTTCTCCAAAGATGAGGTCTTCAATCTCAATAAAGCCATACAGCTCAGCTTGACGTACTGTATTAGCATATAGCTCGTATACCTTGCCGTGATTAATAAAGGCCACCCGATAGATTCGCATTTAATGCACCTGCTCCAGACAGGCAGCGCAGATACCATAGAGGATCATGCTGTGATCCACAATCTTATAGCCCGCCTTGGCGGCTACCGCCTGCTGCCTGTGTTCGATAATTTTGTCGTGAAATTCCGCTACCTGCCCACAGCGGGTACAGATAAAGTGGTCGTGATGCCCTTCCTGGCTCAACTCGAACATTGCAGGACCATCATCGCATTGTAGACGAGTGACCAATCCTGCCTGTTCACATTGAGTAAGTACCCGGTAGATGGTGGCTACACCGATTTCCTCGTTCTCTCGCAATAGCAGTTTATAGATGTCCTCAGCCGTATGATGCTGGTCGGAGTGGGCCTCCAGAATCTCTAAAATCTTGAGTCGTGGCAGGGTGATCTTCAGCCCCGCATTTTTTAGTTTATTGGAATAATCAGTCACGACCTTAACTTTAGCTGCTCTTTCTGGATGAGGACAAACCAAGTATATCAGTATCACTGATCGGGATAGAATGCACTATCCAAATTTAATCGATTGCGAGAATACTATGCTGAAACAGACCGAAACCTTCCACAAGGGTGAGAGCCTGCCCTGGGCTGATGTGGTAGATTCACTCCCATTCAATCAAGACGGGCTGTTGCCAGCCATTGCTCAGCAGCATGATAGTGGTGAGGTATTAATGATGGCCTGGATGAACCGAGAGTCATTAGCCGAGACCCTGGAGACAGGGCGGGTTTGTTTCTGGTCCCGATCCCGGCAGAAATTGTGGCGTAAGGGCGAATCCTCTGGGCAGGTGCAGATATTGCGGGACATGCGACTGGATTGTGATGGCGACACTATCCTGATGCTGGTAGATCAGACTGGCCCTGCCTGCCACTCCGGCCGGCGCAGTTGTTTTTATAATGCCGTCAGAAAGGGGCGGGTTGAGGTGATTGATGAACCTCTGATTGACCCCAAGGAGCTGTACAAGTAGGGTTAAGGATATGCTGGAAATAAGATCTATTCAGGCGTTTGAAGACAACTATATCTGGTTACTGAAAAACCGTGGCAGCGCAATGGCTGCAGTGGTTGACCCAGGTGATGCCGCGCCGGTTCTGGAGTTGCTGGAGCATGATCAACTGGGGCTGGGAGCCATTCTGATTACTCACCACCATGGTGATCACACTGGTGGCATCGGTGGGCTGAAGGCAGCATTTCCAGATGCCGTTGTTTTTGGCCCCGCCAGTGAACATATTGACGGCATCAGCCACCCGGTAGATGAAGGGGCGGAGATCATATTACCGGGCATTGATGCCAGATTTACTGTTCTGGATATGCCGGGGCATACGGCTGGGCATGTAGCTTATTTTGGAGAAGGAGTACTGTTCTGCGGTGATGTTCTGTTTGCCGCAGGCTGTGGCCGGGTATTTGATGGCACTATGGAAGAGATGGCGAACTCCCTGCAACGTATCAGTCAGTTGCCACCAGGCACCCAGCTCTACTGTGCCCATGAGTATACTCTGGCTAACCTGGGGTTTGCCCGCTGGGTAGAGCCACAAAATCAAGAAATTCTGGAACGGCACCAAGCGGTTCAGACGCTGCGGGATACCGGCAAAGCCTGCGTGCCATCATTGCTCTCTCTGGAGCTTAAAACCAATCCCTTCTTGCGCACAATGGTGCCCGGTGTAGTGGCTGCTGCTGAGACATGGGCTGGGCAACCATTGGCAGACAGTGTCGCTGTTTTTAAGGCACTGAGAACCTGGAAGGACAGTGATTACGATTAATGTTAACAGGCCCTGAGGTATAGCCATGCAAGACATCATTATAGTTAACGCCCGCGTAGTTAATGACGGGTACATCGTTGAGGAAGATGTGCGGATCCACAACGGCCGGATAGAGCAGGTTGCCAGTGATATAAGCATCAAATCTACAGATGTAGTGGTGGATGCAGCTGGCAAGGTTCTGATGCCGGGCATGATTGATGATCAAGTCCATTTTCGTGAGCCTGGTGCTACTCATAAGGGCGATATCTACACCGAATCCAGGGCTGCAGTGGCCGGTGGTATCACCAGCTTTATGGATATGCCAAACACCAACCCGCTGACCGTAACGCTGGATGCTCTGGAGCAGAAGTACCAGTTGGCCTCACAAAAGGCCCTGGCTAATTATGCCTTCTACCTGGGGGCGACCAACGACAACATTGAGGCTATTCGTGCTCTTGACCCCAAGCAGGCCTGCGGTATCAAGGTATTCATGGGGGCATCTACCGGCAATATGTTGGTGGACAAGGAGGAGTCCCTGGATGCTATCTTTCGTGATGCACCAGTGCTGGTGGCTACCCACTGCGAGGATACGCCAACAATTTTGGCCAATGAAGAGGCATTCAGGAAGCAGTTCGGTGATGATGTGCCCATGGAGTGTCACCCGGAGATTCGTAGTGAGGAGGCCTGTTTCTTATCCTCATCCTTTGCAGTTAAACTGGCTAAGAAACACGGCACGCGATTACATGTGCTGCATCTCTCCACAGCTCGTGAGATGAAATTGTTTCAAAAGGGGGCATTGGATTACAAGCGCATTACCGCCGAGGCATGTGTACATCATCTATATTTTGATGTGGCAGACTATGAGCTGAAAGGAGCCTTTATAAAGTGTAATCCAGCCATTAAGACCCAAGCTGATCGGGATGCTCTCCGGCGGGCGCTGCTGGACGGGCGTATTGACGTAATTGGTACAGACCATGCGCCGCACACCCTGGATGAAAAGCTCAATCCATACTTCAGTGCTCCGGCCGGTCTGCCCCTGGTGCAACACGCCTTGCCTATGGTGCTAGAGCTATATCACAAAAAACTGCTATCCCTGGAGTTGATTGCAGAGAAGACCAGCCACGGCCCTGCCAGACTATTTAATGTGCAGGATAGAGGCTATATACGTGAAGGGTATTGGGCTGACCTGGTATTGGTAGATCTGGATTGTCGTTACCATGTTGAGCGAGAGCAGGTGATGTACAAGTGTGGCTGGTCTCCCATGGAGGGACGGATGCTAAATTCTGCTATCCATAGCACATTTGTAAACGGTCACCATGTTTATCATCAGGGGGAATTTGATGAGGCTACGCTGGGACAGCGCCTGGTGTTTAAGCGATGAGTATGGCTGGCGAAGCGTTTACCTAATGCAGGAATGAGTGGGACCTATGGTGCCGTAAATCTACTATTAAGTGCTCTCCGCCTCCAGGACATTCCTGACATTTGCTACGATCTCTTCAATACGCTGACTCAGTGTCAGGCTGTCTTTGTACATATCAGTGATGGGTTGGATTGCAGCTGTTACCGCTTCGGCGACCCTGTCTTCCTCCGATGCCATGAGATTCAGGCCATGAAAAATCTCTTCGAGTTGCTCTGTCAGACCATCCATTAGCTTGGATTGTTTATCTAACTGGCCTTCCTGCCTGCTACCAATGTCTGACAGGGTTTTCTCCATATTATCAATTACCTGCCATAGCAGGGCCTGCTTTTTATTGACATCCAGCTGCAACTGGAGTGCCTTTGCTCTGGCCTCGGTGCCTTCAGTGAGCAGGGCAAGGTTATCCCGGTGGCGACCATTTAGCTCCGGCGTGCCCAAAGGCATATTCTTCACCAGGATCAGTGCTGAACCGTAATTAAATATAGCGCGGGTTCCAAAACTATGGATGCGGCTTTCAGTATCAGCTACCAGATCAAATATTTCCAACTCAAGGGTGGGCACAGTGCCATCATGACTTTGAGTGATGTTGCAATCCCTGGTGCGTAATTGAACAGCGCCGGATAACCCGTACTGACTGAGAGCATCGAGAACCAGTTGGGCGAGACTGTTGAAGCAATTGCAGGCAAAGCTCTCCCGGAGAAAATGCAGCGCTACCCCTAGTTCTCCGGTGCTGCTCATTGCTGCCATGGCCATGCTAGTGGCAGATTGGACATCCTGCCGGATACGTTTGAAGTGTTGGTGAATAGCCAGGATAAGATCAATTTTGGCCTTTAGTTCCTGGTGGTTGAAGGGCTTGCACAAGTAATCCTGCCCACCGGCCGCATAACCTGCGAGACGTTCTTTTTCTGAGTTGCAGGCTGAAACAAAAACAACCGGAATGGTTTCTGTTGCGGGATTGCTCTTTAGTTGTCTGCAGACCTCAAGCCCACTGACTCCAGGCAGACAAACATCCAACAGAATCAGATCAGGGGAGGATGCTACGGCCTTTTTTAGTCCTTCCTCTCCAGTGGTAGCAACGCTGGTCTTATAATCGCCGTCTAAGAGTGTTTCTATTATATTGAGGTTAAATGACTCGTTATCAATAGCCAAAATATGTAGTCTTGTATCCATATCCATGCAGCACCACCCTGTGAAATATGCCGAAAATACTATTTCCTATTCCAATTTATTCCCAGATAATATGGCTCTGAGTGCCTTGTCCTAGTTTAGCACCAGATAGCACATATACCAGGGTGAAAATATCTATGACCATGATCATTACCACAAGCGCGGACACCTAATACATGGACAAATTAATCAAAATAAAAGGGTTCCTCCCTTTCGTCCTGATCATCTTTTTTAATGCCTTTGTTGATCTGGGGCATAAGATCCTGATCCAGAATACAATATTCAAGATCTATGACGGTCAGACTCAAATCATACTGACAGCCATTGTAAATGGCCTAATCCTACTACCTTTTGTGCTGCTGCTTACCCCGGCAGGCTACATTTCAGACCGCTTCCGCAAACCGCTGATTATACGCATCAGTGCGGCATGTGCGGTGGGATTGGCGCTGCTGATAACCCTCGCTTATCACAATGGCTGGTTTCAGTTTGCCTTCGCCATGACCTTCCTGCTGGCGATGCAGAGTGCCTTCTACTCCCCGGCCAAGTATGGCTATATCAAGGAGCTGGTAGGCAAGGGGCAGTTGACGGTGGCCAATGCTGCGGTGCAGGCGATTACCATTGTTGCCATCCTCTCCGGCATATTTATATATTCCGTACTGTTTGAGCAACAACTGGTTGGGGTGGTTTATACCAATGAGTCTGAACTGATACGAGCCATCTACCCCATCGGCTGGGTGCTGGTGGCCTGTGCTGTTCTGGAATTTCTAGCCGCCCTGCGGTTGCCAGCAGATGGTATTGAGCAGCCCGATCTCAGCTTTGATTGGCAGCGTTATACGAGAGGACATAGCCTCAAGGAAAATTTTGGGCGGTTGCTGGCCAACCGGGTGATCTGGCTCTCTATTGTCGGCCTTTCTCTGTTCTGGGGTATTGCTCAGGTACTGCTGGCGGCCTTCCCGGCCTTCGCCAAAGAGACTCTGGGAGAGACCAACACGGTGGTGATCCAGGGGCTGCTGGCCGTTAACGGGATTGGCATTATTATTGGCTCCTCTCTTGCTGGCAGAGCCTCACGCGGCCATATCGAGACTGGTCTGATCCCTCTCGGTGCCATTGGTATCGTGGTGGCATTATTTGCTATACCTCAACTCACATCCCCTGGCCTGTTGGCTCTGGACTTCCTGCTCTTGGGTATCTCAGGTGGTATGTTTATTGTGCCTCTCAATGCCTTGATTCAATTCCATGCCAAGGACGACCAGTTGGGTGCCATCCTGGCAGGCAGCAATTGGGTTCAGAACCTGATTATGCTCAGTTTTCTTGGCCTGACCGTGACCTTTGCCATCTACGGCATCAGTAGTATTGGTCTGTTCTATCTATTGACGGTGGTGGCAGTGGTAGGAGCGGCCTATACGGTTCGTCAGTTGCCACAATCCTTGGTGCGGTTCCTGGTTGATCGCATTGTCTCCAGCCGTTATGCCATTGACGTGCTGGGCTTCAAAAATATCCCAGGCCAGGGCGGCGTTCTAATGTTGGGCAACCACATTAGCTGGCTGGACTGGGCCATCATCCAGATTGCCTGTCCACGGCCAGTACGATTTGTGATGCATCAAGGGATCTATCAGCGCTGGTATCTAAAATGGTTTCTGGATGGCTTTGGTGTAGTACCCATTGCGGCTGGTCGAAGCAAGGAGGCCCTGGGCAAAATCAATGAACTGCTAAAGCAGGGTGAGGTGATTTGTCTGTTCCCGGAAGGGGCAATAAGTCGTAACGGCCAGTTGGGTGAGTTTAAGGCCGGGTACGAGCGCACTACAGAGGGAGTGGTTGGAAGTATCCTGCCTTTTTATCTGCGGGGGCTGTGGGGGAGCCGCTTTTCACGTTCCAGTGACAAGCTGCAACAGAACCGGAATAGCCGCACCCGGCGGGACGTGATCGTCGCCTTTGGTAAGCCGCTACCTATGGACACCTCTGCCCCTGAGCTGAAGCGGCATGTTTTTGATCTTTCCATTGATGCCTGGGAAGAGCACACCAAGGGTTTGGAACCTATCCCGCTGGCGTGGCTGCGTACAGCTAAACGCTGTGGACGTGAATTGTCCATTGCCGATGCTGGCGTAGGTGCCAGCCTGTCAGGCTACCAGAGCATTACCGCCGTAATCGGCTTCTCCCGTCTGATCCGCAAGCGTAGTCCAGAACAGAACATCGGTCTGCTACTGCCTACCAGTACGGCAGGTCTTATCACCAATATGGCAATACTGCTGTTGGGTAAGACCTTGGTCAACCTGAATTACACCGCGAATCTTCAGGCTCTGCTAGGGGCGGTTGAGCGGGCGGATATCCAGAGCATCTATACCTCAAAACGATTCCTGAAAAAGTTACATGGTCGGGGGATTGATTTAGATGAGCTACTGGCCAAGGTGCAGGTGCATTATCTGGAAGACATGAAGGATGAGCTGGGGACTCATGCCAAACTATCGATCATGGCATCATCGGTATTCCTTCCGTCCAAGTGGCTCTATGTGTTGTTTGGTCGCCGCCGCGAAATTGACCAGCCTGCGGCTATTCTCTTCTCCAGTGGCAGTGAGGGAATGCCAAAAGGCGTGATGCTGAGCCACCGCAATATCATGTCCAATATCAAACAGGTCTCTGATGTGCTGGATATCAAGGATGAAGATGTGGTGATGGCCACGTTACCTCTGTTCCATGCCTTTGGCCTGACCGTTACCGGGTTAATGCCGCTGGTTGAGGGAGTGCCCTCCATCCTCCATCCAGATCCAACAGATGCACTGGTAATAGCAAAGGCAATTGCAAAAAACCAGGCCACAGTATTCTGTGGTACCTCCACCTTTCTGCGGCTGTTTAATCGCAATCGGCGTATTCATCCGCTGATGCTGGAGTCACTGCGGGTAGTGGTGGCTGGAGCGGAGCGACTGAACCCGGAGGTACGTGATGCCTTCAGGCTCAAATTCAATAAAGAAATCTATGAGGGCTATGGGGCCACGGAGACCACCCCGGTAGCCAGCGTAAATGTACCGGATCGGATTGATCCAGATGACTGGACTATTCAGCTTGGCAATAAACCTGGGACTGTAGGCATGCCTCTGCCTGGTGGCAGTTTTCGTATTGTTGACCCAGACACTATGGAACAGCTACCCCAGGGGGAGGATGGCCTGATCCTGTTTGGTGGTGCCCAAGTGATGCTGGGGTACCTTAATGACCCGGATAAAACCGCAGAGGTTATTGCAGAGATGGACGATCAGCGCTGGTATAAAACAGGAGACAAGGGTCATCTGGATAAGGATGGGTTTCTTATTATCGTTGATCGCTACTCCCGCTTTGCCAAGATCGGTGGCGAGATGATAAGCCTTGGTGCCATTGAGGGAGCAATTGGGAAACTGTTGCCGGAAGAGGCAGAGATACTGGCCACAGTTGTACCTGATGGAAAAAAAGGGGAGAAGGTAGTATTGCTGATTGCTGGTGGGATCAGTGAAGATGGGGTAAAGGAATTGATTGATCAGTCAGATTTGAGTCCTCTTATGCGGCCTGCGGTGTTGTTGCCTGTGGAGGCTATCCCTAAGCTTGGGAGTGGTAAAAGTGATTTTAGTGAGGCTAAGCGGATTGCTCTTGGGGGGTGTGGTTGATGTTGGTTTTCGCAACCTCTACAGATCATCAAATGGGCTGACCACCACCTTAGCGCCCCGATTACGGACATGGGTATAGATCAAATGTACGTTATGTTTATAAAAGCTCCTTCAGAAAACAAGTGAAATGATTGTAGCAGAATGAAAAAGATAAATTATCAATATTTTAAATCGTCATTTGGCGAATTAGTATTAGGTTCTTTTGATAAAAAATTATGTATTTGTGACTGGCGCTACAGAAGAGCACGGAGCCGTATTGATAATCGAATTGAACATGGACTTAAGGCAAAATTTTTAGAAAAAAATGATGAGGTATTAGAGAAATCCATGCATCAATTAGATGAGTATTTTAATTATAAAAGAAAAATATTTGAAATCCCTCTCCTTATGGTTGGTACCAAATTTCAAAAAAATGTATGGAAAGGCTTGATCAACATTCAATTTGGTGAAACTTTAAGTTATTTGCAGTTAGCAAAAAATATTGCTAATGGTAATTCAGTAAGGGCAGTAGCCAGCGCAAATGGAGCTAACGCGATTTCAATATTTATTCCCTGTCATCGTGTTATCGGTAGCAATGGTAAGCTTGTTGGCTATGCAGGTGGGCTGGACACTAAAGAGAAGCTTTTAGATATTGAAAATAATTTATTTAGTTAAATTTTTGCATGTAATTCATAAATATAACAATCAACACTCCAAAATTCCGGTTATTGCTGATATTAAAGGTAATCAAATATTGAGCAACGATTATGGAAGATAAAGAAAGTATTCCTCTATGCTTTATGATTCAGTCAAAAGTTACAGACGATAATCCTAATGTATGGCTAGAATTAGCATGGACGAGCACTATATTTGCATGAAACCAAGAGCATTGCCAGCCAACTGAGGTTCTGAAATCAGAAAATAGGTTGGCAATTTCATCAAAGAACAAACCTGAAAGAACATGAATAAATACTCGTTATTTCAATATGTTACTCATGATTTAAATGATGGGCGCCCTCATTTACTCTACTCAAAGAGACATAGGATAACTCTGGACAGTTCGCATGCTAATTAACAGGACAGATAATTTACTCGTAACACTCATAATATTGGCGCTTGACACAACAAAACCGCACTCCTAGCATGCGGTAGCTTTTGTGCCTTACATCACACACTAAATAACATCAGAGTCCCTATGGATATTACCGCTATTCGTGAACTGATTGCAGACGATTTGACTGCCATCGACAAAGTTATCATTCATCGCTTGAAGTCCGATGTGGTGCTGATCAACCAGATTGGCGCTCACATTGTATACAGTGGGGGCAAGCGTATGCGCCCCCTGGTTGTGCTGCTGGCAGCTCGTGCTTTCGGCTATGAAGGGGATAAACACTGTGAACTTGCGGCGGTAGTGGAATTTATCCACACCGCGACTTTATTGCATGATGACGTAGTGGACGCATCTGACAAGCGCCGCAGCCAAGATACAGCCAATGCACTCTGGGGTAACTCCGCCAGCGTACTCTCCGGCGATTTTCTCTACTCTCGTTCTTTTGAGATGATGGTGGACGTTGGCATCATGCGGGTACTGGATATCCTTTCTCACGCCTCCAACCAGATAGCCGAAGGTGAAGTGTTGCAGCTACTCAACTGCAACAATCCAGACACCACAGAAGCAGAGTATATGAAGGTCATCTACCGCAAGACCGCAACCCTGTTCGAAGCAGGTGCAAAAATTGGCCCGGTACTGGTAAATGCCCCGCCAGAGCAAGAACAGGCCATGGCCGATTATGGCAAATACCTGGGTACTGCATTCCAGCTTATCGACGATGTCATGGATTACAGTGCCACCAGTGAGGAGATGGGCAAGAATGTCGGCGACGACCTGGCAGAAGGCAAACCCACGTTGCCGCTAATACGCGCCATGGAAAAAGGCACGCAAGAACAGAAAGAGCTGATCCGCAATGCCATTGAGCATGGCGGACTTGATCAAATAGACGCGGTTACTCTTGCCATTGAATCCACAGATGCCATTGAATACACCGCCAAAATTGCCCAACAAGAGGCAGACAAAGCCAAAGCAGCGCTGAAGACCATCCCACCATCAAGATATCGTGATGCCCTGGAATCACTGGTAGACTTAGCTGTTAATCGATCCAGTTAGCCCGCAAAAAATCTACACGCAGAAAAGAGCGCTGCTATATTGCACATTAATACATAAAACCACCCAGCAAGGCGTGAAATTCAAGTTTATTGGAAATACTATTATGCCCCGTACCTTTAATGGTTTTTGCTGTCACAACTGATGCTGGGAAAGCCTTAATTAAATTTACTGAATGCTTTAATGGCACAACATTATCATGCTCTGCAAGCAGGATAAGTGTTTGAGATTGTATATTTTTTACCCGACTTAAAGAATCATACTTATCCTGCAATAAGAGGGATACAGGAAATATCGGGTATTTAGATTTGGCAAGATTTTCAATACTGTCATATGGCGTGATAAGCACCATTTTTTTAATATCTCTCTTGGATGCAACGTAGGTTGCAATGCCTGTCCCTAGACTCCTGCCTATAACAGAAATGCTATCGTGTTCGTTTTTAATGGCATCGTAAATATGCAATGCATCAGAATAAAGCGCCTGCTCTTCTGGATAACCACTACTCCCCCCATACCTCCTGTAATTAACTAAATATATCGTATGATTTGGAAAATTATTGAGGTAGTCAGAAGCGTTATATACAACTGATTCACCATTGCCACCAAAAAACAAAATGGCTCTTCCCTGCTCTTTGTTTAGAACTATTACATCGATAGATTCGCCTTCATTATGAAAGATTTGTGATTGGTAAGGATGATCTGATTTTGGTGTTGGAAAATATAATAAGTCACGCTGAAAAATGAAGAGCAGCAAGGTAAATGACACGTAGCATATGCCTAGCATTAATAATATACGCCTGATTGATCCAGTGATTTTCATATAGATGAGGTGATAATTTAAAATTAAACGCAAACATATCTTTGGATATAATTGAATTTCCTACAAAACAACAAATCCAGATGAAGCTGCTTAACAGAAAATCAATGGTGGCAGACCCTCATTGATCTTTTCAGAGTGCAACCGTTAGCTGCTTTTATAAATCTTACCACGGTGCGCAACTTTGACGACCAATACAACTAACGCAAAATCTTGGATTTCATACATGATCCGATATATCCCTTTTCTTACCCGATACCGTTCCTGGCCTGAAAGTTTAATACAACCATCAGCTCTCGGATTGTCACAAAGCAAATTAATGCGCTGAAGTATGCGTTTAACATCCTTATTTGGGATATTTCGGAAATCTTTAGCAACTGATTTTTTGAAGGCAATACTATATTTTGCCATGCGACTTTAAATCTTCAAGCAATTCCTCATAACTTAAAGTGGCTTCACCTGCTCTTTGTTCAAAGACATTTAAATCCTCTTGGTCTTCACGCAAAGAATAGCGTACAGCCTCATTTACTACCTCAGAAACTGATTGATGCGTACTGGCTGCCTTCATTCTTAAGGCATGATGTATTTCTGGCTCAAAATAGACGGTTGATCTTTTGGATAATTCGCTCATATTGCTATACCTCCGGCACAAAGGATAGCGTTACAACGCTATAGCGTCAAGACGTTCTGGTGATGGGGTTAGGGTGCTGGCTACTTTTTCCTCACAAACCGGGACAGCCATCATTTTAATTTTAATCATGGGTAACTCATTGTAATCATGAGTATTATTCTTGAATTAAATGATGGGTCTGTATTTATTATTTGATATACGTTGTAAATGACTTTTTTCCTTTGAGTCTATATACATCAAAGTCTCGATCAATTGTTGCAACTCTGCTTACATTCATTTTCTCACCTAGAAATACCAAGCAAGCATCGGCGAAATCCATTGGTAGATCAGAGTACTTTACTATTAACTCCCTAATCCTTTGGAAATCATCTGTTGTGATTGGCTCAACAGTCATCGCGCCGGCATCTACCCAGTTCAAAAAATCTACTTGGGCATTTCTACTAAAATCAAGCAAATGTAAAACTTCAGTAATAGAAGCAATCGTCGTAACTAATTCGCTACGGTTTTTCTTAATAAACTCCGTTGAAGCTTGGTGGTATTTATCACTTCGATCAAATAGTGCAATCAATGGGCCTGAGTCAATCAGTATTTTTTTCATCTTTTAGCTCTAATTTTTTCTTTAAGAAGAGCCTTTCTGTCTTGCGATAAATTATCTTGCCCACTAGCATATTTACCAAAAAAATCGTTCCCCAACTCCCAGGGGGACGGTTTTTTTAGCTTATCTATATATTCTATAACACTTTTTCGTATCAATTCAGATTTGCTCAGGCCTAGCCTATGCGCGGCATCATTGATGGTCTTTTCCAACTGTTGGTCAAGCCTAAGGGTAATCATGAGTTGTCTCCAACAGACGTGAGTATTACTTATTGTAATACAGCAGGTCTAAATGTCAACTTACACGCCGGGTAGTCCGGGGCATTACTGCCCCTTTCCCCCTAAGAACCGGGCATGATAGTTTCCCATCACACGGCTCAAGCATCTTAGAAGGTTCTCCTGTAGGAGTTCCCCCATCCCTAAGCATGGTTCATGTTAATAATAGATAAGCAGAAAGCCTAAGCTAAAGGGCGCACCAGCTCAAGGCCGTCATTTGCTTTCCCTTATAAATCTGATTTTATCTATATTCACATGACAAGACACCTGCTAGATTTCAGCCTCCTTACGGAGCCGAGAATATTGCACCCGGTATGCCTGCTATTACTGCAAGCCATTCGCTTCTTAAAGCATCCCGATCCGAACCTCCAACAGTTTGCCTTGCGGTTAACCTGCCCATAGGGCGGAGGATTCGGGGTGCCACGTTCCACATAACTGCTCTTTAACGGATAACTTAGGTGGGCCTGGACGCCGGTAGCCATACAGATTCGTGCAAGCACGTTAGATACTTGCAACTTGGCTACGCATGCAAACACAAGGAAGCAAGCCTTAAACCTGTTAATTCCAGTAGGTTCGTAGCAACTTACGGCGCGTGCGGCTCTTCATTTAATTTCACCTTATCATCCAATCCTAGCCCTTAACCGGATGGAATTTCCGGAGGGGTTTTCCTGTCACCATTCAAACCCAATTCGGTACATTTCAGTGAGGCTTCGCACCCCATCATCAGCGCGATGGCAGCACACTCACCTAGGAGACTAGTAGAATCATACTAGGTATACTAAGATACAAAATACCTTATAAATACATACAATTATGCAACTTCGTGTCGCAAATAACGGCTGGCTTAACCAGCGCCGCGTCTTTTTGCGATGTCTGAGTTCAAGCGATTGTGTACGCCCAGCATGGGCATGAACTTATGGGGTGTAAGTCCCCTGTAGGAGAGCCACTGTTGAATACAG